>Ga0208223_1000173_pt1 | contig 16917 bp, 14 predicted proteins | sample LakMenE07Oct09ns_FD_150678 | JGI IMG/M metagenome (GOLD analysis project Ga0208223, IMG submission 150678) | Freshwater microbial communities from Lake Mendota, WI - 07OCT2009 deep hole epilimnion ns (SPAdes) | ecosystem: Environmental > Aquatic > Freshwater > Lake > Epilimnion/Euphotic zone ...
CTTAAAATATTTTTTTAATATGAAAGCTTTATTATTTATTATTCTTTTTTCACTAGGCCTAAGTGCTTTTTCGCAGGAAGGGAAAAAAGTGCAATTTGTTGGAGGCGCCAGATCCTTAATTTCACAAAGTGATTTTACTTCTGATGTTTCAGACACTGTTACTGCACCAAAAACTACCGGAGGATATGCTTTAATTGATTTGGGATTTAAAATTAATCCAAATGAGAATACAGAAGTTCTAGGAATGATTCGAATCAATAATCAATTTGGAGGATTTTATGGAGCTGGCGTTACCTTTGATGTTCGCCAAATTCATGTGAAAGGAGTTGCAGGAAAAGTTCTTCGCTACCAAATTGGAAACATTGACTACAAACTAACACCTTATACTTTTTACAACCACAATCCTGATTTATTAGTTCAATCTCTGGGAATAAATAAAATTAAAGAAGAAGTGCTAAATTATGAGTCTTTCTACAAAAATAACAATTGGCGACAGCAAGGAGCAGCGGCAGATTTCGCCATTCAATTTCCTAAACTTATTCAAGAATTGAAGTTTAATGGATTTATTACCCGATTAAACCCTAGCGCATCAAATGTTTTGGAACGACTATACGGTGGTGGTAATGTAATTATGAAACAAAGCAAATACCTAACAATTGGAGTTAATCATGTGCGCGTTTTTGATTTATTGCAAACAGCAGATAATGATAATGCATATCGAAATGTTGTAAACTCTATAAGCTACGATTTAAATAAAGATGGAGAAAAAATTAAACTCTCCCTGGATGGTGAATCGGGCATGTCTAAGAGTTTTTCAACGCAAAATGCTGAAGGAGGATTGAGTGACTTTTTTATCCATGTAAAAGGACAAGTTTCCTTCAAAAAATGTGGCTTAAAGCTAAAAATGGCGTACATGGAAAATGGAGCAGATTTCCGAAGTTTTGGTGCACAATCAAAAAGAATGGACTTCAATCAAGTAAATTCTTTTTATGATCGCTACACAAATTCTCAAATACTTAGGCCTTTATCTTATTATGATTTATACAATGACCCTTCGCTTTACAGCAGTAGTATTTCTACAAAAATAATGTCCTTTAATCCTTCTATAAATAATGTTTTGCCTTACGGAATTGCAACTTTTAATAGAAAAGGGTTTTATGCAGGATTTAATTATTCAGATCCTAAAAAAATCATTGCTGCAGATGTGACTTTCTATAGACTTGGAGAAATTCGTGGGCAAGGAACCACACAATTGCGTTCATTCTCATACCTTACATCAACAGTTTCTTTTAATTTATCAAATTGGATGCATTGGAAGAAAAAACAAGTATTTCAACTTGGATTGGCTTACCAAGAAACTAATCGAAGTAGTCAATTTACCTTTGAACAAATTAATTTAAAATCATTAACTGCTTCACTTGGTCTTGAATTAGAAATTTGTCCTGATTTGTATTTATTAGGTTCGGCTTTTTTATTCTCTAGTAAAGGGAATGAATCTATGCCTGTTCGAACTCCCGAAGGGACTATTATTAATTTCAATGAATACCTTGTAGACGGAAGGGAAATAAATTTATCTTCTGGGATAAAATTTAATTTCTCAAAAGAAGTTTATGTTGCAGCTGTTTACGAATCCAATAAGAATAATTTCTCTGCAGAAAACCCATATAAATACAATCAAATACTTCTTTATTATATCATGAAATTTTAAGCTATGAAATACTATATAACCTTAAGCGCACTAATTCTTGTTCTTTTTTCTTGTCACAAGAAAGATTCCAAAATTGATGGCCCTTCTTTAGAAGATTTAAACGGACAGTTCTCTGTTCTAAGTCCGCTTGCAGCATCTATAGATTCTGTTGACTTCGCAAGTGGAGAAACAGTTTACTTTACTGCCTTATTTTCAAAAACATCAGAATGGAATTTAAAAATAACCGGCTTAGTTTCTGGTGCAGTTAAAACAATGACAGGTACAAGTAATGAACTAAAAGCAAGTTCTTCACTTTGGAGTGGTGAAACGACCAATCTACCAATTTTTAAAAATGAAAACTGTAAAGTTGAACTAACATTTCCCAACGAACCAGACACCTTAATTGCCTATGTTAAAATAATCCAAGCAAAAGTGAATTCAGGTTTTCTTATATCAGATTTTGAAAATGGGTTCAATAGCGGATGGACTTCATTTATACAGTCTGGTGCAAACATGAATTTCCAAGTGCTTTCTGATGCAAGCTCCCCACAAGGAAATAAATATTATAATATGGCTGGAACGGTTGATTGGGATTGGTTAATTGGTCTTGTAAACTTTAAATCTACTGCATATGGAGGAGCTCCGGCTTTCCCCTTGAGTGCCAACTCAGACAATGTTTATTTCAATGTTATGATTTATGGGGAAGAGGGAACGACCAATAGTCTTGTTCTTTTTCAATTTGAAGAAGATGAAAATAGCAATGGTATATTCAGCTCTGCAAGCGAGGATATGTATTCAAAAGAAATTAAAGTTGATTGGATAGGATGGAAACTTATTTCAGTAAAATACAGTGATCTTGTAAATTTAGTAAATGGGGTTCCCGCTGCGCCAAATGGAAACGGTGTTCACGATTCTGATAAAATTAAAACTATAAATATGCTTCATTTGGCAAATCCAAATTCAGGGTTTGCAAAATCCAAGTTAGATTATATCATTTTTACAGAAAATGGGCCGTTGGTTCCTTAAAATAACATGAAAAAACTTTCTTTCTTCTTTGTTTTCTGTATTCTAGTTGGATGGTCTCAAGATCTTCCGAAACAAAAAACACTTCTTTTAGAGGAAGTAACAATCCTTGAAAAAAATTACGGCTTTAAAAAAGTGGGCCTTTACGATGAAGAGGAAGCAAAATCGTATTCGATTAAAGGGTTTTCGCAACTTTCTATTTTTGACAATGATTTCTCTGATGAAGTTTGGTCGACAAAAAACACATCTTGCATTCAATTAAACTTAAAAGAAGATGAAAAAGATAAATTTTTAAGTGTGAAATGGAACAAAGACCAAGATGGTTGCGATTGGGTTGGAATGGGATTTGGTTGGGATATGTGGGCTGGAAAAGATATGAATTTTGTAAAAGATACGCTTGCGATGGAATTAGAAGTTCGCGCCATTGGAAAGTCATTTACAAATATCCCTTGGGCCTTCTGTTTTGAAGATTATTCTGGCGCACAAGCATGGTTAGGCTACAATAAATCTTTTTTGCTAGCGAATGAAATTACATCCAATTGGACAAAAGTCCGGATTCCTTTCTCCTTGTTTCCCTTTGAAGAAAATAATTTTGATTTGTTCAATGTAAAACAACTAATGGTTCAAGTTTTTGGAGAAGGGTCCATAGAAATTAATTCTATAAAACTAGTTCCTAATTCTAGTAAATTACGTTCTGAAGTAACTTGTCTAAAAGTCAATGAAAAAATGGAACTTGAAAAGAAAGAAAACTGGAATATTCCCTTTACTAATTTTGGTGCTGGACATTCCTTTGCTACTTTATATTCCAAAGATTCGTTATTTATCGCTGTAAAAGTTAATGATGCTACACCACAAGTCAACAGCGAAAAAGACGAAAAATTATGGAATGGAGATGCGATAGAAATTGCTTTTTCAACCAATCCACAGGCAGACCCAAAAAGAAAATCATTTTTGCTCAGCGATCAACATTTAGGAATTAATTGTGGCGCTACTCCCTATGTTTGGGATTGGAAAGAAAATAAACGCATGGAAAAAGTAAAATTTGTCTATTCAAAAACTGCTGATGGCTATTTTCTTGAACTTGCAATTCCTGTAACAGAATTATTTAAAACTAAATTACTTCCTGAAGCATCTTATGGCTTCGAAATTGCTGTAGATTTAAGTGGAGCTGATGGCAAAAGAAGTCGGCAAGAAAGGTGGAACAGCATACACGCTGAAGGATTTCATTTGTCTCCAAGTAAATGGGGGACTTTAATTTGTGAATAACAAAGTTATTCGTTCACTATAAAACATATGCATTTAATGACATTGCAATGCATAACCAAATAAGATAAGGCAGAATAAGAAATGTTGCCGGAGAAGTTAATGTTAATCTTAGATGTTTGTTTATCAATATTAGTGTCATAAATAATAGAATTAGCAATAGGAGCCCTAATAAAATCTCGTGAAAATTAAAAAAAACAGGATTCCAAGCTACATTTAAAATCCATTGAAGTATAAAAAGTCCAACTGTCTTCTTTGGTAAGGGTGATGAAAACGCTCTTGCGCAGTAAATAGAATATAGAATCATTATAATTGTCCATGCTATCCCAAAGAAATAACCTGGAGGAGTCCATGGTGCTTTTTGAAGGTTGTTATACCAAGTATTTGACCCTGGACTCGAACCCATTAAAATTCCACCCAAGTACAAGCCCCCAAAATTTATTATCAAGAATACAAAAAATAGAAGTGTTTTTTTCATCGTATTAAAATTCCTTTTAAACCAATTATTTCAATCATTTTCATGCTTTCTTCACGAATAGAGTGCGCAGGAAATACAAATTGCTTATCGTACAGTACATCATTTACCCAAAAACTTACCCAATATTCATTCGAAATAGCAAATAATTCCGGTAAAATAGGTTCAATTTTGGCAGCCTCATTTGGCAATAAAATCTCCATGCTATGTCGAATTGTACTTGTTTTTATTTTCTCGCCAGTACTAGGATTCTCGCCAAAACCTGTGCAAGTAATAATAATCCCTTCCATAATATCATCTCGTAAATTGAGGAGATAAATACTGTATTCTTTTTCTCCTTCTGCTAATGTATTTTGTGTAAGCGCAATGGCAACATTTTCAACTTTAGGGACCAACAATTCTTTTTTCATTACTTTTGATATTATTATTCTAAATTGTTACTCTTAAATTCTGATTTATTCGTTTAGTATTTTGCTTGGTTTAAAATCAAATAGCTCCGCTAAATGAGAAAGTAATTTATCGGCCACTTCCTCCAAATCTAATTCTCTTCCCAATTCTTTTTTCATCGAAGTAACAGCCTTGTCATCAATTCCACAAGGAATGATATTAGAGAAAAAACTCAAATCTGTATTTACATTAAAACCTATTCCATGCATTGTAACCCAGCGAGAACTTTTTACGCCAAAAGCACAAATCTTCCGCGCACGAGGCGTTTCTCCTTCAATCCAAACACCTGTTAATCCTTCCATACGATTAGCAGAAATTCCATACTCAGCTAATGTAAGAATAACGGCTTCTTCCAAAAATCGCAGGTACTTATGAATGTCTGTGAAGAATTGTTCTAAGTCAAAAATAGGATATACCACTAATTGTCCAGGGCCATGATAAGTAATATCTCCACCACGATTGATTTTATAAAATTTTGCTTCCTTGGCATCTAATTGGCTTTCATCAAGCAATAAATGGGCTTCTTTTCCACTCTTTCCAAGCGTATAAACATGCGGATGCTGACAGAATAATAAATGATGCTTTGGAATTTCTTCCGTTTCTGCATTTCGGCGAGCAATTTTTAGGTCTATAGCGGACTTGAAAATAGTTTCTTGAAAATCCCAAGCCTCTTTGTAGTCGATAAGACCCAAGAAATGACAGAGGACTTTTTGGTTATCAGACATTAAAAGTTAGATAATTCGCCTTTTAAATAATCAATAATCTCAATGTCCATGATATCCGCTTTATTCATATCACATAAATAATAGGACGACCAATCTACTAAATGAATTAAATAAAGAGACCGTTCAATAAATGAAGAACCTTTTGCGCTTAAGACATAGATTTTTCCGGCTTTTTTCTCAACTGCGGACATTGTTATTTCTAGGCGCTTTTGATTGCGAGGATGTAAATCTCCGGTACTAAAAAACACAGGCGCAAAACGATTATCTCCTCCAGACCAACCCACTAATTCGTTGTGATTCATTTCTGGAATCGTATGCTGCCAACCTAAATATTTAGCGTTTTCATTAAACTGTTGGCGCGCACGAACAATCACTCCCTCGTATTTTGTTTCAGAATAAAAAACCCCCACTTTACCAAATAAAAATAGTGCAAGATCTTTTCCTATTTCTTGGATTTCTGAAATGCTTTTACTCAAAGTGTTTGCACTTTGTGACATTGTCTCTAAGTGTTTTGGGGATGTAAATCCTAATTCAGCGAAAATATGAAGTAACTGAACAAGCGAAAAAGCTAAGGCACTTCTTGGTGGATTTCCACCAGGAACAATTATGCAATCATAGCCATTTTGCGCGCAGAATGACTTTAAATTTCCACCACTTGTTATTCCAATAATTGAACAACCCAATGCATGTGCAGCATTTATACTCATGGTTGTTTCTTCTGTGTTTCCTGAATACGAAGAACCTATAACCAAGGTATTTTTATTTGCAAATGCAGGTAAAGTATATTCATTGCTTAAACTTACAGGAATTTTTATTTCGTCTTGAATCCAATTTGCAACAATTTTTGCACCGATACCTGAGCCACCTAAACCACAAATAATAATGTTGTGCACTTCGTTTTTTGGTGTGCGAATAGTACTTGATTGAGCAATAGCGATCGCATCATGGATATTTTGTGGGAACGCTTCAATTAATGATTTCATTTCTTAGTTTTATTTTTATTTGATTTATAAAGGAATATTCCCATGCTTCTTTTTGGGCAGCGTCTCTGCTTTATTTTCTAACATTTTGAATCCGATAAGTAATTTATTTCTTGTTTCAGCAGGGAAAATTACCTCATCAACAATTCCCCTCTCAGCTGCACGATAAGGATTTGCAAATAAATCTCCATATTCTGCTTCTTTTTCCAATAATTTCGCTTGAGAATCGGCAGCTTCTGCAATTTCACGCTTAAATATAATCTCCGCTGCACCCTTTGCTCCCATTACTGCAATTTCTGCACTTGGCCACGCAAAAACAAGATCAGCACCGATACTTTTGGAGTTCATTACACAATAAGCTCCTCCGTACGCTTTTCTTGTAATAACAGTAATTCTTGGGACAGTCGCTTCAGAAAAAGCATATAATAATTTTGCGCCATGCGTGATAATTCCACGCCATTCTTGATCAGTTCCAGGCAAAAATCCAGGAACATCTTCAAAAACAAGTAAGGGAATATTAAAAGAATCACAAAATCGGACAAATCGGGCTCCTTTTCGTGAAGCGTCGATATCCAAAACACCAGCCATTGCTGAAGGTTGATTCGCTACAACACCAATTGTTCTGCCTTCTATGCGAGAGAATCCTACAACAATATTTTTAGCAAAATCTTTTTGAACCTCCCGAAAACTTGTATCATCAACTATGCAATCAATGAGCTTTCTAACATCATAAGGAACACTTATATTCTCAGGTAGAATTTTTTCTATTTGGGTTAATTTACTTTTAGAAAATTTAAATGCCGAGGTTGTAGGTGCTAATTCGTATGCATTTTGTGGAAAATAAGTTATTAAATCGCGCACATTTTTTAAGCATTCTACATCATTTGCAGCAGTAAAATGATTAACCCCTGATTTTTCTGCGTGGGTTTTTGCTCCACCTAAATCTTCCGATGTCACCTCTTCATGGGTAACCGTTTTAACAACATTTGGACCGGTAACAAACATATAGGAAGTTTCCTCCACCATAAAAATAAAATCTGTTAATGCCGGAGAATAAACCGCGCCACCAGCAGAAGGACCCATAATTACAGAGATTTGTGGAATTACTCCCGAAGCTCGTGTATTACGGAAAAAGATATCAGCATAACCAGCTAAGGAAACAACCCCTTCTTGAATACGCGCTCCACCAGAATCATTTAAACCAATAAATGGCGCACCATTCTTCATCGCTAAATCCATGATTCGGCAAATTTTGGCAGCGTGTGTCTCGGAAAGAGAACCACCCAATACTGTAAAATCTTGAGAAAAAACATAGACTAAACGACCGTGAATAGTTCCAAATCCTGTGATTACACCATCTCCTGGAATACGCTGATTTTCTAAACCAAAGGTTGCTGCTCTGTGTTCAACAAAAGCACCTATTTCTTGAAAAGAGTCTTCGTCTAACAACAAGGTAATCCGTTCAGATGCAGTTAACTTTCCTTGTTGATGCTGCTTTTCAATACGTAGCTTTCCACCTCCAAGTTTTGCCTCTTCTCGTCTTTTTGTTAATTCTTGGTTTTTATCCATGATTTCTATGTGCTACAAAAATAAGCTAAAATGATGTAATTTAAGCTAATCAAGACCTTATGTTTTAGAGTTGGATGACCTAATTTTAAAAGGATAAAAAACCAAAACAGAAATAAAGAGAAAAAATACGAAGATCATCATTGTTTCCTTTAGGGGAATAAAAAACTGTAAACCAAATAAAAAAGAAAAAAAAGAAATTCTAAAAAAACTTAAATGCCTATTTTTTAAAAGGTTGTTAAGCTGCTTACTTCCAACAAGACCCATTTTTAAATCTTGTTTCATGCGCAACCATTCTCCTAAAATTAGCAATGGAAGTAGAATATAACCCTGTTCAATTCCCATATCACTATAATGAATAAAATTTGAAATTTCTTTTTGGAAATGTATGTCTGGAAGAAGAACTTTTAAGAAAAAATGAATTAAAAATAGTTCCGAGAATAAAAGAATGAAACTCTGCGCAATAATTTTAATTTTTTCTGACTGATTTAATTCAGTCAATTTCAAGCGCCATGGCAAAAATATCGTTCTTGCAACTTGATCTAGAATAAAATAAAGCAAGATAAAATAGAAGTTCCAATTCCAGAAAAAATACCCCATTAAAGGAAAAGCTACGTCGCCAAGCAGGGCATTTATCTTTTCAGCTTGCTTCACCTCTTTTTCTTAAGAATTGCAACTCGCTCTAAACTTAAAGTATATTCTGGATTGTATTTTAACACTTTGGCATATGAAAACAGGGCATTTGTGATGTCTTTTTTATCCTCATAGATTAATCCAATGTTGTGATATGATTCAATGTGTTTGTTGTTAATTTCCAAAGTCTTATCATAGTAGAATAAGGCGCTATCTAAGTCATTTTCAGAAAATTGTTTGATATACCCAATTTGGAAGTATGCCACATAATACAAACTATCTAAACGTATCATTTTCCGATATAAGTATTTTGCTTCAGCATCTTTACCAAACAATTGCTTGGCATAAGCCAATGAATATATAACATCCGTATTTTTTGGTTGTAATTGATAAGCAGTTGTATAATATTCTATACACAGTGGATCTTGTTTCCATTCGTAGAGTGATCCCAACATAATATAGCCTTGGTAAAACTCAGGGTCTTGCTGCACGGCTGTCTCGTAGGATGAAACAGCTAGTTTAAAATTCCCTAGTAATCTATAAATACTTCCTTTTAGAATGTATGCGTCGCGAAAACGTGGATTAATTTTTAGCGCTTTATTAATGAATTTAAAAGCAGAATCATAGTCCTCAAGAATACAATAAACATTCGCTAAACCGACTAAAGCTTTTGGATTTTTAGTGTCCTTTTTGATGATGATAAGATAATTTCTTTGGGCATTAAAAATATCAGCAACTAATCTATTTGATTTATTAATAAGTGCTTCAGCATATAACAAGCGACATTCTAAACGAGTGCTATCCATTCGGAATGCTTTTGCTCCATCTGCCATGGCAGAAGCATACTCCATTTTTGAAATTGCTTGATTTCCATGACGGATAATTAACTCAAGACTATCAGGATAACGAACTAAGAGACTATCCAAACTCAAGTTGCGGTCGTTCTTGCTATTTTTCCCTTTATCCGCGCAAGATTGAAGCGTAAATAACAAGAAGAATAAAAAGTATATTAGAAAATTCATGTTACAAAAATAATGATTTTGAATTGGTTTAAATGTTCTGTAAATTTGTAGAAATTAATTATTCTTATGATTTACAGGGTTTTTCTTCTCTTTTGTTTATTTTTCTTGAATGCATCTCGCGTATTTTCACAAGGTTGTTCACAATGTAAACTCCTTGCAGAACAGGGAAGTCAAGCAGATGAGAGTTCATTTGGATCAAATATAAATTTTGGAATTCTTTATTTAATGATAATTCCTTATTTGCTTCTTTTATTTTTATTTAGAAAGCAAATTATTGACTTCGCAAAGAATTTGTTTTTAAAAACCAGCTAGATTTTTTTAGAACCTAGCTGTTACCCCTGCCATCACTTGGATAGGTTGAACAGGGTAATTGTACCATCGGTAATATTGTTGGGATGCTAAATTATTAATTTGCAAAAAGGCACTTACTCTCGTATTATAACGGTATTCAACACCTAAATTTATATCTACAATAGCCCCCAAAGGTTTAGCAAACTGCTCGTTTTTCTCAATAACATCTTTACCTACTGAATAAACCTTCGCGTTTCTTCCTGTTTCTATTTTTGCGCTTAAATTCACTAAAAATTTATCGTAAAGGTTGTAAGAACCCCTTAAAACAAACTGGAATTGAGGTAAATTCCATGCAAAAGCTTCATTTTTTGTTTGGTAGGAAAAAAACTGGCCAATCAAGTCAATCTTAAATTTCTCACTTTGCTGGTAAGAGCCTGAAGCTTCAAGTTTTGTTAAAGTGAGCGTGTCATAAATGACATTAAATTTATTGAAAGCAAGAGAATCTGAAACATATAGGGCTTTATTTAAAATTCTTGCGGAACTTCCATTGACATTAAAACTTAACTTGCTGCTCAAAGTACCTTTAAATCCAGCATATATCTCATGTGGGTTATGTTCGTTTTGAATAGTAAGATTTGATAATAAATAAGGGTTCTCTGAAGAAAAAGTACGTAGCGAGTTTTGTTTTAATCCACCACGGATTCCTACATATGGAATAAAAATATCGTTAAATAATGAATATTTTATTTCAACCTGTGGATATATATAAACCTTTGTCTTTTTTTGAATATCAACGCTTAATGCAAGACCAACTTCAACCTTAAATTTCTTTTGGAATAGTTGTGTTAAAATCCCTGGTTGTAAATCTATTATTGTATTATTAGTTACCAAGCCTGAATCACTTGAATTAAGAATTGAGTCTTCAATGCCGTAACGATAAGAATTATATCTCAACCCTAAATTTAGATAAAATGTCTCGCTTTTATAGTTGTACCAACCTTTAGTATTCAAGTAAAATTGGTTTTCCTTAGCTCTCCAATCAGAAAGTGTATCTATAAATGGTTTTTTTGTACCCAAGAAATTAAACCCTGTTGTTATCTTATAATTTAAAATAGATGTATCCCCTCTATTTCCAATAAATTCAAAATCTGCACCAAGATTTTGATAACGTTGAGCAATTGTTTTCGCATCTGATACTTCTGAGTCTGGAAGTCCATAAAAATGAAAGCCATCATTCAAATAATGAAGCTTTGCTCCAAGATTAAATGAAGCTTGATTAATTTTTCCAAAAAGTAAAACATCAGTATGATCAAATTGCCCATTTGGAAAAACTATATCTCCCCGTTTTATATTTCCAAAAGAACTTAAATGTTTTATATGTGCGCCATAATGATAAATACGAGATCGAGTAGAGTTATAATAAAATTCTCCAAGTGGCATTAATTTAGACCCAAGAGCAATCCGAGTATAAAATGGATAAAGTTGTTTAATTTTTTCTGTTGTTTCAACAGTAGCAACTGGAATTGTGTCTAAAGTTATTGCTGTAGGGTGTTGGAAAATTAACAATGGATAAGACGATACAATAGCTGCCTTGACCGTATCGATAATATCTGGAGTTGCTAAAATTCTGAAAGAGGGTTCTATTTCTCTTTTTCCTTTTCCATCTACGACAAGGTCTGGAGGCTGAGCAAAACTGAAACCAAATAACATTATAAATCCAAAAAGAAAAGAGAGCTTTAACATTTTATTCTTCGTTTATTTCAATTTTTTTTAGGTCTTCCACTGGTTGTTCTATAATTACTGGATTTTTTAATTGCATAAGTTCTTCAAACAAGTTGTTCGCCTCAGCTACCACTCCGTCATCTTTATCTGGATAAAATTCTAAAACAGACTTGAGTGTCTGCTCAGCTTGAAATAAGTCGTTATTTAAAATAAATATTCTAGCCTGAAGAATCAGCGCCTTTGCAACCCAGTAATTATAACTCGGCTTCATTTTAAGTAAGGCCTTTATTTCTACATCTGCTTGAGGATATTTTGCTTGCTTGAAATTTATTTCTGCTATAGAGAATTTTGCTTCAGAACCAATTGAAGTACTTGTATTTTTCACAAGCCATTCAAGTGGGGCAATGGCATCTTCAAAGTTTCCTAAGCGGTAATTTGATATGCCAGTAGAATACATTCCTTCTATTTTTATTTGTGTTGTTATTCCACCAGATTCTAATACAAATCTCGAATAATAAATCGCTTTTGTGAAATCATCGATTAAAAATGCACAACGCATAAGTCCAAGTTTTGCAGTGAAAATAGTTGTCGGTTTTGAGGCAACCTGCTCCAATTTTAGATAGAACTTATAGGCTAATTCATAATTTTTATGTGAATAATGATAGGTGGCTATTCGAGAGGCTGCAGATTCCGAATAAACATTTGTTGGTGTTTCTAAGAATTTTTCAAAATAGTTAAGCGCACTCAAAGTATCTTTTATTTTATAGAAGCTATTCCCTAAAAAGTAATAGGTTTCATTTACAAAACGACCATCCGGGAATTTTGATAAATACACTTGAAATTTTGAGATAGCATCAGAATAAGAACTATCTGCATAACTTTGAAATGCTGGGTTATAGAAAAGATTTTCTTTTTCATCTTTAGAAATATTAGCACATGGATAACGCTCTGCTATTTCTGCTGCCTTTTCTGGAAATTTTTGTGCAGCATAGACTTCCACTAATCCCTTTACAGCTTTTTCACATACATCTCTTACTTTTTCAAATTCATTAATAATTTTAATGTACTCCAACTCAGACTGGACATAGTCCCATTTTTTAAAATATAAATCTGCAATCCCAATCCTAGCATCTATTATATTAATAGATTTTGGATAAGTTGCGACAAAAGAAATATATAATTCCATAGCTTCATCGTATTCTGCTTTGGAAACAAAACATCTTGCTAATTCATAGGTTCCATTCATTCTATATTTTGATAATGGATAGTCTTTCAACAAGATTCTTAAAACATTAATTTTCTCGTCCAATTCTCCATTATAGCCATATGATTTTGCTAAATAAAACAATGCTTTATCGTTCAAATCAGTATTCATTTTTAAGGCTTCCTTATAGTACTGAATTGCCAAGCTGTTGTTGTCTTGATTTAAATAATAACAATCTGCTATTCTAAAATAAGCATCTATTTTTTTTTCTGTGTTCTGTGGATTTGATTGAAGATATATTCTAAAAGCGTTAATCGCATCTTGTGTTTTTTCTTTTGCAATGTAAGCGTAACCAATATTATAATAAGCGTCTATTTTTTGTGGCAATGCGTTTGAGCCAGGAGAGCCCAAGAAAAAACGATACGCGTTTATTGCTGCGTCAAAATTATTCAAACGAAAGTCTATATCTGCCATCCAATAAATAGACAAAGCCAGCATTTCTGGGTCAATTGGATAACGATTTACCAACTCAAAAGCTTTTTTCGAGTTAAGCCAATCCCCTTTTTGAAAAAGTTCCACGCCATAATTAAAAGCTACTGTTTGATAAACAGACTTTAATTGGTTATCTTTTGATGGTAATTTATCTAAAGATTCAAGTGCCTTTGAAAAATTACTCGTATTTGTATACACATTAACTAAATACTGAAAGACGTCTTTCGTTCTTGATGATTTGGGGTATTTATTTAAATAATCTTCAAAAGCACGAACTGACTCATCGTAAGGGTTAATGTCAACTTTAAATGAAATAACCGCAAAATTATACAAAGCATCCTCTTTTATCTCTTCAAGAATAGTCATTTCAGAAGCGCGTTCAAAAGCGCTACGTGCAGGTAGTAGTTTCCCCAAAGCAAGGTAAGATTCTCCTATTTGATACATCGCAACTTGGGCCAAACTATCTTTTGTCCCTGTCACTCTATCAAATTGCCGAATTGCCTTTTCGAACTCATTAGATTTGTAATAGCAAAAAGCTAGTTCATAACAATCATCTCGATTAGGTTTAGATTTTTGATTATAATTCTCTAAAAAAGGAATAGCTGCAGAATAATTTCCCAAGCGATAATGAGCATTTCCTATTAGATGATTGACATCCGATTCATTGTCAATGAAAGTACAGTTAGTGAGTGTTGGAGCAAAATCAATCACTTCTTTGTATCGTTCTTGTTTATGATAAATTTGAGCTATGTAATAAGGGACAACACCACAAAAAGTAGAATCTAAGCGTAATTTTTCAAACCCTTCCAAAGCAACTTGAAGGGAAGAAGAAAGGTAATTCAAATATGAAAAAAAATACAAACTAGGAGCAGAATATTGAGATTTGCCATCTTTTGCATCTCTAAATGCATTAAATGCAACTTGTTTATCTTCGTTCTGTAATGCGGAATAACCTAATTTGAATAAAAATTCATCGTGTAACTTTTTTTCTAATTCTTTGAAGGGAACTTTTTCAAACCAAATTTGTGAATTCACAAAATCTTCTTTTTGATAAAAATACTTACCTACTCTAAAGCCAATTGAATGCTTATAAATATTCTCTGGATAGTTTTTATTGAACGCTTCTAATAAAGCAATTGCATCGTTATTATACAATTCCAGAGCAGAAAGACCCTCATAATAGTATGCCTTTTCAACTAAAGGGTCATTTTTGCTTTGTGAACTAAAAATAAATGATCGAAATTCTTCCCGTGCAGCTCCATATTGTGCTTTTTGAAAAAGTTCTTCTGCACGAAAAAACTGTACATAAGCTCCTGTATATTTATCGGTTTTTTGAGCGAAAATAACAGATGGAAGAAAAAAAACTAAAGTAAAAAATAATTTCAACATCGCTTGTAAATTTACAAAGTAGCTAGCACTCTGAAATTTCACTATTTCAAAAGTTTTAAACTTGACTTTGTTAAGATAAAAATGCAATATTATTTCCCTCTTTCACATGTTTTATCAAATTTGTAAAAAAAAGATTGTGTCGAAAGTAATATCTATTGTTAATGCCCAAATTTACCAACAAGAAAAACTGATATTGGCAAATGTTTCCTTAGAATTATTTGAAACAGAATTTGCCTATCTTATAGGAAGAACAGGAATTGGGAAGACAAGCTTGTTAAAATTGCTCTATGGAGAACTTTCTATGGTAAATGGCGAAGCAACAGTAGTTGGCTTTAACTTAAAAAGTTTAACTAAAAAAGAAATTCCTTTTCTTAGAAGAAAAATTGGTATCGTTTTTCAGGACTTTCAACTTCTAATGGATAGAACCGTAATCCAAAATCTCTATTTTGTATTAAGCGCAACAGGATGGAAAGAAAAAGCAATGATTCATAAACGAGCATTAAGTTGTTTGCAACTAGTTGGCATTGAAAAAAAAGCCAATGAATACCCTAATGTTTTATCAATAGGAGAACAACAACGCGTTTCAATAGCTAGAGCACTTTTAAATTCGCCTAAATTAATTTTGGCAGATGAGCCAACTGGAAATTTAGATCCCGAAACATCAGAGGAAATCATGCACTTACTAATTGCTGTGGCAAAGGAAGAAAAAACCGCCATTTTAATGGCAACACATGATATGCAAATGGTTCAAAAATTCCCCGGAAGAATAATAAAAGTAGAAGATGGAGGAATAAAAGAACTTACTTAATCCATCATTTCTCCAACCAAAGAAGTAGATACTTGTTTTTTTACCTCATCTCTTGTTAAATTCTGCCCGTATAAATATTGAAGTTTTGTTAATGCAGCCTCGGTTGTTAAATCATTCGCAGAAATAACGCCAACATTTTGAAAGAACGCACTTGTCTGGTATGCTCCATGTTTGACAGATCCAGAACTACATTGAGTGACATTTAAAATCAAGCCACCATTTGCAATATAATCAGAAATAAGTGCTTGGAGAATAGCAGAACTTGGAGCATTCCCTGTGCCATAAGTTTCTATTACAACAGCTTTTGTATTTTTAATATTAAATAAATCTTTGTATGACTCAAAAGGAATTCCAGGAAATAATTTTATTAATGCAATTTGATTTGAAAAAGAACTTTGAACAGTTAAGGCACTTTTTTTTGTTCTAAAAAGACGGTCATTGAGGTATTCTATATTTACCCCTGCAACTGCTAAATTAGGATAATTAGGCGATTCAAACGCTTCAAATTGGTTAGCAGAAATTTTTGAGCAACGATTCCCTCTGTAAAGGGAGTATTCAAAATATACAGCAACTTCTTGTACTATCGCTTCGCTAGTTTTCTCATCAAAAGCTGCTGCAATTTCTATTGCAGTTATTAAATTCTCTTTTCCATCGGTTCGTATTGTTCCTATTGGTAATTGTGAACCCGTGAAAATAATGGGTTTTTTTAATCCCTGAAGCATGAAACTTAAGGCTGAAGAAGTAAAAGCCATTGTATCGGAACCATGAAGCACTACAAATCCATCATATACTTCATAATTTTCAATAATTATTTGAGCTAAGTTCTTCCAATGTTCTAGCGTTATTTCAGATGAATCTATCGGCTTAGGGAAACTAATACTTTTTAAGTTAATATTTAGACGTGCTAGTTCAGGAATATGATCATAGACATATGCAAAATCGAAACTACGTAACTCTCCACTTTGCGGATCTTTAATCATTCCAATGGTGCCACCTGTATAAATTAATAAAATAGAACGCATAGTTAGTTGCTTTTAAATTTTTCAAGTTGAAATAGTTCTATTGCATTTTGAGAAGTGACTTCTGCAATTTTAGCGTCTGAAAGTTTGTAAATTCCTGAGATTTTTTCAATAATGTATGATAAATAGGAGCTTTCGTTTCGCTTTCCTCTAAAAGGGGCAGGTGAAAGA
>Ga0208223_1000174_pt1 | contig 16895 bp, 17 predicted proteins | sample LakMenE07Oct09ns_FD_150678 | JGI IMG/M metagenome (GOLD analysis project Ga0208223, IMG submission 150678) | Freshwater microbial communities from Lake Mendota, WI - 07OCT2009 deep hole epilimnion ns (SPAdes) | ecosystem: Environmental > Aquatic > Freshwater > Lake > Epilimnion/Euphotic zone ...
ATGATTTTGACTTTGGGTTTTGGTATTTGGATGCTGGCTGATTATGCTTGGGCGCTTTATGCCAGTAGCGGTTGGTTGCACGCCAAGTTAGCTTTAATCTTTTTGTTAGTGGTTTATCACTTGTTCTGTGGCAAATGGTTGCTGGATTTTAAATATGATCGCAATCAGCATTCCCATGTTTACTATCGTTGGGTCAACGAAATCCCGGTTTTATTTTTAGTCGCGATTATTTTATTGGCTGTCATTAAACCGTTTTAATTTGATGATAGTTTTATTGGTTGTAAATAGTTTCAATAAGCTTAGCGTTAGCGTTAAGCTAGACGCTGTATGGCGGTTTTTGCTACAATTACCACATTTTATGCTGTTTATGGCACATCTTGACGCAAGTCTTTCACACTCATCCCGGAGAAAACTCTATGGCAATTAAAGTTGCAATCAATGGTTACGGACGTATCGGCCGCAATGTAATGCGTGCTTTGTATGAATCAGGCCGCACTAACGAAATTCAAGTTGTTGCTATCAACGACCTTGGCGATTCCAAAACCAATGCACACTTGACCAAATACGATACTGTTCATGGCAAATTCCCGTTTGATGTATCAGTTGACGGCGATTACATCGTTATCAACGGTGACAAAATTCGCGTTTTCGCAGAAAGAGATCCAGCTAAATTGCCTTGGGCTGAATTAGGTGTTGACGTTGTCCACGAATGTACTGGTTTCTTCACCAGCAAAGAAAAAGCTTCAGCTCACATCGCTGCTGGCGCTAAAAAAGTAATCATCTCTGCTCCAGGCGGCGCTGATGTTGACGCAACTATCGTTTATGGCGTTAACCACACTAGCTTGAAAGCATCTGATACCGTTATTTCTAATGCATCTTGCACCACCAACTGCTTGGCGCCTTTAGTTAAACCTTTGATGGATTCTATCGGTGTTGATCACGGTTTGATGACTACAATTCACTCATACACTAATGATCAAGTATTGACTGACGTTTACCACAGTGACTTACACCGTGCGCGTTCAGCAACTCAATCTATGATCCCAACCAAAACCGGTGCTGCTGCTGCAGTAGGTTTGGTATTGCCAGAAATGAAAGGCAAATTGGACGGTTTCGCAATGCGCGTTCCAACCATCAACGTATCTATCGTTGACTTGTGCTTCCAAGCATCAAGAAATACTACTAAAGAAGAAATCGACAGCATCTTAAGAGCAGCTGCTGCAGGTCCTTTGAAAGGTATTTTGGCAATCAACGATGAACCATTGGTTTCATCTGATTTCAACCACAACCCACACTCTTCAATCTACGAAGCGTCTTTGACAAAAGTTACTGGCGGCAACTTCGTGAAAATCTTGTCTTGGTATGACAACGAGTGGGGTTTCTCAAACCGTATGCTTGATACGACTGTTGCTTTATACAACGCGAAATAAAGGATTTACATGCAGCTAAGAAGAACAAAAATCCTGGCTACGCTAGGACCAGCTACGGATAAACCTGGTGTACTTGAAGATTTGTTCGAGGCCGGTATTGATGTAGTCCGTTTAAACTTTTCACACGGTTCAGCACAAGATCACATTGATCGTGCTACCCGTGTGAGAGAAATAAGCAAAAAAACCGGTCGTCGCGTTGGTATTTTGGCAGATTTACAAGGCCCTAAAATCCGTATTGAGCGTTTCAAAGACAACAAAGTTTGGCTGGAAGAAGGTCAAGATTTTGCTTTGGACATCAATCTAGGCAAATTAGACGGTGATAACACGCAAGTTGGTATCAGCTACGAGCCTTTGGCGCTCGAAGTTAAACCAGGTACACGTTTATTGCTAGACGATGGCCGAGTGGTATTGGATGTGGTTAATGTTGAAAATCAAACTCGCGTTAATACTAAAGTAGTGGTTGGCGGTGATTTATCAAACAACAAAGGTATTAACTTGTTGGGTGGTGGTTTGTCTGCAGCTGCTTTGACAGACAAAGATAAACTCGACATCAAAACTGTGGCTGTGATTCAAGCTGACTACGTGGCGATTTCTTTCCCACGTACAGCGGCTGATTTGAATGAAGCACGCCAATTGTTGCAAGCAGAAGGTTGCTACGCTGGCATCGTTGCTAAAGTAGAACGTGCTGAAGCAATGGAAGTGATTGATGAAATCATTTTAGCTTCTGATGCAATCATGGTTGCTCGTGGTGACTTGGGTGTAGAAATTGGCGATGCGAATTTGCCAGCTGCACAAAAATTGTTAATCAAACGTTCCAGAGAATTGAATCGTGCGGTCATTACAGCCACACAGATGATGGAATCGATGATTGAAAACCCAATTCCAACCCGTGCCGAAGTATTCGACGTTGCGAATGCGATTGTTGATGGTACTGACGCGATTATGCTTTCAGCAGAAACAGCATCAGGTAAACATCCGGTTAAAACGGTACAAGCGATGGTTCGTGTTTGTATGGAAACCGAAAAACAACCTAGTGTTATTACTTCTGAACACCGCATGACCGATAGCTTTGGTCAAATTGACGAAGCGATTGCCATGTCTGCAATGTACTTAGCTAACCACACTAAAATCAGCGGTATCGCATCGTTGACTGAGTCAGGTTCTACACCATTGTGGATGTCACGGATTAGCTCTGGTATTCCTATTTTTGCTTTCAGTAGTCATGAGAAAACTTTGGGTCGCGTTACTTTGTATCGCGGTGTATTCCCAACTTATTTTTCACATGAAAAAATGGATAAAGCCGAAGTTAACCAGTATGTAGTTGAAACACTACGTTCACGGGTTGCTGTGCAAGATGGTGATTCATTCATCATTACCAAAGGCGACTTAACCGGTAGCCAAGGTGGCACAAACTCCTTGAAAGTCGTTACTGTCGGCAAATAGTCGATAAGCGATTGTTATACAGCATTGCATTGGGGTTAGCCCCAATGCAATCGCTTCTAAACTTAAACCACTCGATCAGGTAGTGGTTCCCCTGCAAAATAAGCCTGCAAATTAGCCAACACTTTCTCACCCATCGCGGTACGAGTCGCAATGGTTGCGCTACCTAAATGCGGTAACAGCGTCACATTTTCCAAACTTAAAAAATCAGGGTCGATATTCGGTTCGCCTTCGTAAACATCCAAGCCCGCTCCAGCAATTTGTCTTGCTTGCAAACAGGCAATCAAAGCCTTGCTATCTACCACGTCGCCACGCGCGGTGTTGATTAAATGGGCGCTCGGTTTCATCAATTGCAATCGTTCAGCATTGATTAAATGCCGTGTTTGCTCACCGCCAGGGCAGTGCAGGGATACATAATCACACTGCGGTAATAATTCCTCGATGCTGTCGCACCGCACCGCCTGTAATTCGTTAACAATAGCCTCATCTGCTGGCGTAGGTTTGACATACAAAATCTTCATTCCAAAGCCATGATGGGCTTTGCGAGCCATCGCTTGTGCAATGCGGCCAAAGCCAATCAATCCTAACGTTGCACCTGTTACATCGCTACTCATCATGTGAGTAGGGCACCAACCTGACCATTGTTTAGCGCGAACCAAACGATCACCTTCCGCCCCGCGTCTAGCCGACATCAACAATAAAGTCATCGCAATATCAGCAGTGCTTTGTGTCAAAACGCCCGGTGTATTAGTGATAATCAAGCCTTGCTGTTGCGCGGCGCTAATGTCGATATGGTTATAACCAACCCCGAAGTTGCCCAAAATCTTACAGCGCTTATTCGCGACATTTAAAACCTTAGCTGGCAAGCTATCGCAAACACTAGGACAAACCGCATCGTAATTTTGCAAAGCGTCCTTAAATTCATCGGCAGTAAAGGGATGATCATCAAGATTGAGGCTGACGTCATACAGTTGTTGTAATTTGTCTTCAACCGCTTGCGGCCAGCGGCGAGTGATTAGAACTTTGGGTTTGCTCATGTTCAGATTAGTGAATAAAAAAGGATGACGACAGTATAAAACAGCCGGATGGCCGAGCAAAGATAAGGCTATGCCGTGCTATAGTTGCCGACTTTTTAATTCAACCTACCGATAAGTTTTAGGGAGATTTTTGATGTCGGCGTTTTTTAGCAAAAGTCATATTACTGCCCACAGCGGCTATAGTCGTTGGATGGTGCCGCCATCGGCATTAGCGGTGCATCTTTGCATTGGCCAAGCCTATGCGTTCAGCGTATTTAATGACCCATTAACCCGCATTATCGGCATCAGCGAATCGGCGCCAGAAGATTGGAAACTTACCACCTTAGGCTGGATTTTCAGTTTAGCTATTGTATTTCTAGGCTTGTCGGCGGCATTCGGTGGTAAATGGCTAGAAAAAGTCGGACCACGTTTAACGATGTTTGTTGCGGCCTGTTGTTTTGGTAGTGGCTTTTGGTTGTCGGCGCTGGGCGTGTCTTTGCATCAAATTTGGCTGGTGTATTTAGGCTACGGTGTGTTGGGCGGTATTGGTTTAGGATTGGGCTATGTGTCGCCGGTATCGACTTTGATTAAATGGTTCCCAGACCGTCGCGGTATGGCTACCGGCATGGCAATTATGGGTTTTGGCGGCGGCGCGATGATCGGTGCGCCGTTAGCGGTCGGTTTAATGGATTATTTCAAGTCTGAAACTTCAGTCGGCGTTGTCGAAACCTTTATGGTAATGGGGGTTGTGTATTTTATTTCGATGATGATCGGTGCCTTAACGATTCGTATCCCGCCAGCCAATTGGCAGCCCGCTGGTTGGGTTGCACCAGCAGTCACTAACAAAATGATTACTCAAGCTCATGTTCACATCGACCAAGCTTTAAAAACCCCGCAATTTTATTTATTGTGGTTGGTGTTGTGTCTGAATGTCACTGCCGGTATTGGCGTTTTGGGACAAGCTTCGGTGATGATTCAAGAAATGTTCAAAGGCAGCGTTACGCCAGCGGCAGCAGCGGGATTTGTCGGCTTGTTAAGTTTATTCAATATGGGCGGCCGATTTTTATGGTCATCGTCTTCTGATTATCTAGGCCGAAAAAACACCTATTACATTTTCTTTGCGGTAGGCGCAGTGTTGTATTCATTAGTGCCAAGCATGGGCATGGCCGGTAATAAAACCTTGTTTGTGCTGCTTTATGCTTTGATTATGAGTATGTACGGCGGTGGTTTTTCGACAATTCCAGCCTATCTAGCTGATATTTTTGGTACTCGTTATGTCGGTGGAATTCACGGACGCTTGCTGACAGCTTGGGCAACTGCTGGGGTTTTGGGGCCGGTGTTAGTGAATTATCTACGCGAATATCAACTCGCCCAAGGCGTAGCAAAAGCCGATGCTTATAATGTCACCATGTACATCATGGCGGCGATTTTGGTGTTGGGTTTTGTTTGCAATTGGCTGATTAAGCCAGTCCATGAAAAACACCATCTTAAACACGATGATTTTGATGAGTTAGATGGTGTTTATCCAAAAGGAGGCAAAGCATGAATAAAAAAGCAACCTCACCGATAGCGTTGATTGCGTTTTGGTTATATGTGGCGTTGCCGTTAATTTGGGGTGTTTCGGCGACAATCAAAAAAGCTTTGGCTTTGTTTGCCTGACTTACGTTAGCCTCTCTGCCATGAAGTTAAGTGATTGGTGTTTGTTATTTCGTCGTTCCCACGCTGTGCGTGGGAATGCCTTGACAGACGCTCTGCGTCTAACAATTTGTATTTATAGGTCGAAAAGTGTGAAGGTTACGATGACGCGGAGCGTCATGGTCTGCATTCCCACGCACAGCATGGGAATGATATTAAGGCTTACAGCGTAAATTATATTTTTGCACCCGATAGCGCAAGGTTTCACGAGTGGTTCCCAGCATTCTCGCCGCTGCAGTCACATTTTCATCAGTACGGTTCAAAACCTCCTGAATCACATATTTCTCAATATCCTGCAAACTCAAACTGCCATCCAACGGTAAGAAAATGCCGTTGTTGGGATTGTAATGATTACTACTGGCGGTTGATGGATTGCTTAATTGCAGCCATTGTTCCGGTAGCTGTTCATCGCTGGCCAACAAAACACAGCGTTCCAAAACATTGCTTAATTCACGAATATTGCCCGGCCAACTGTAGCTTTTGATCATTTCCCACGCCTGTTGGGAAATATGTCTGACATTTTTGGCGGATTTACGATTGCTATCAGCAATAAACAACGGCACCAATTGTTCTAAATCTTGCTTACGTTCTTTTAGCGATGGCACCCGCAAACTCATTACGTTCAAGCGATGATACAAATCGCTGCGGAACAGCCCTTGTTCGACTTTTTGAATTAAGTCCAGATTGGTTGCGGCGATGATTTGCACATCAATCGCAATTTCAGTTTCGCTACCCAAACGGCGAATTCGCAAATCTTCCACCGCTTTTAATAGTTTGGTTTGCAAATCCAAATCCATTTCGCCAATTTCATCTAAAAACAGCGTGCCGGTGTGAGCCTGTTCAAATAAGCCGCGATGACGTTTTTTTGCACCAGTAAAGGCGCCGGCTTCGTAGCCGAATAATTCTGATTCCAATAATTCACGGGGCAGGGCGGCGCAATTGATTTCAATCAACGGCGCTTGGGCGCGGCTGCCGGTGTAATGCAAAATTCGTGCGATTAAGCCTTTGCCGGTGCCGGTTTCGCCGCTGATGATTAAGCTGGAAAACGGCACATTGGCCATTTGATTAATCATTTGCCGTAAATTGCTGGTGACCAGACTGTTGCCGATTAAAGCATCTAGGCTATAGCGGCTGTTTTCGGCTTCGGTTTGTTGTTGTAAGCGGCGTTGAGCACGGGCGCTACGGCCAGCACCTTCGATTAATAAATTGAGACGTTCGGGGTCGCAGGGTTTTTCGATAAAGTCATAAGCCCCCAGTCGCACCGCGCGAACCGAATCGGCCACACTGCCATAACCGGTGGCAAATACCCATTCGCTACTGCCAATTTTGGGTTTGACGGCTTCTAAAAAATCCAGCGCATTGCCATCGGGCAAGTTCATGTCCGATAACACCACCAGAGGGTCTATGCTTTGTTGGCAAAGGTATTGCTCGGCTTCTTTTAAATCGCGAGCCAGTGTCACATCCCAATTGCGCTTGCGGAAAAACCGCGCTAATTCCGAGCCGAGTAGCGCTTCGTCTTCAATAATTAATAAAGTGTCTGGCATAGTTATCCTTAATGACGCCAAGACGCTTGGTCTTCAATCGGCTCCAAATGGGTGTCGATGTCGAGATGATCGAATAGTGTCATTAACTGCAGTTCGATGGTTTCGACTAAATCGTGACCTTGTTGCACCGTCCAGCTGCCAGGCACCAAAATATGTACCGACATAAAGCGCCTAGCCCCAGCATAACGAGTGCGTAAAGCGTGATAAGTGATGTGGTCTGAAACTATAAACTGTTCCAAAACCTCGATAATTGCCGCTTGTTCTTCGCTAGGTAAGGCTGCATCGAGCAAGCCAGAAGCAGTGCGTTGTAATAAATGAATCCCCGCCCAGACAATGTTAATAGCGACCAAAATCGCAATAATCGGATCGAGAATCACCCAGTCCTTTAAACCTAATTGCTGCGCCCAATCACGGCTGATTTGGAAATAATCAGCGACAGCGATTAAACCAATGCCTAGCAAAATGCCCACCGTGGTCCAAACATCAGTCATTAAATGTTTGCCATCGGCTTCGAGGGTAATTGAATGACGGCGTTTGCCAACTTTAATCAAAATCTGCGCCACCACTAAATTGACCACCGAGGCAGCGATGGAAATGGCTATCCCTATGTCCAAAGCTTGTAAAGGCTGCGGATGCCATAAGCGTTCCCAAGCGGTTAGGCCAATGCTAAACGCTGCCAGCAAAATCATGATGCCTTCGGCGCCGCTGGAAAAATATTCAATCTTTTCATGACCATAAGCATGATCATCATCGGGTGGTTGAGAAGACACGTTGAGCACTGCAATCATAATAATCGCCGCGACCAAGTTAATCAGCGACTCCAAAGCATCCGACAACAAGCCAACTGAATCAGTCAACCACCAAGCATAGGTTTTCAAAGCGATAGTGACGATAGCAGCGGCAAAAGACAGCCAACCGTAAGCGGCGAGGGATTTTTGTTGGGTAGACATAATCAGTGGCAGAATTAAAACAGCTGCTTAGTCTACCAGAGATGGATTTATGGTTCTTATTCGCCTAATTAGGCCGATTGATTAACTGAGCAAAATTAACGACCAAGTGGCTATTGCCCAAATCAATGACAGCATCACGGCAGCGGAACCAATGTCTTTGGCGCGGCCGGATAATTCATGATGTTCAAGCCCGACCCGATCAACCACCGCTTCGATGGCCGAATTTAATAATTCCACTACCAAAACCAAGACCACACTGCCAATTAAGAGCAGTTTTTCAATCGTGCTATTACCCAGATAGCAAGCCAGTGGTGTGCTGATAATTAACAATATTACTTCTTGGCGAAAAGCCTCTTCATGTTGCCAAGTGGCTTTAAAGCCCGCCAGTGAAAACCAGCAAGCATTGATTAAACGTTTAAAGCCTTTTGCGTTTTGATTAGCCATGAGTATGTTTTATGATTTTAATTGGCAGTTAGAAAATATATCCAGTTTTTGATCATAAACTGTAGTTGATACTTCCATTAAGCCTAAAACTGAGTGGAATAAATTGTCATGACTATAATGAATATCATGCTGTTGCTTTAAACAATTGCCGTCGATTTTGTGGTCGAGCAGAAAGTTATCAGAAAACCAAGTAACCATCGGGACATGTCTTTGTTCTTCTGGAGCAATAAAATAAGGTAAACCATGTAAGTAAACATTGTTTTCGCCTAAAGATTCACCGTGATCAGAAACATACAGCATGGCGGTATTATATTTTTCTGAATTGGTTTTCAGTAGTTTAATCACTTGCGACAAGAAATAATCAGTGTAGGCAATGGTGTTGTCATAGGCATTGATTAATTCTTGTTGCGAGCAATCATTCAACATCGCTTTATCACATTCAGGTTTAAATATATTAAATTCTGGTGGATGACGTAAATGATAACCAGGGCCGTGACTACCTTGCTGATGTAAAACAATGACGCTGTTTTCTGGGGATTTATCTAAATAATCTTGCAGTTTGTATAATAATACTTCGTCATAACAAACGGTATCATTACAAAGCTTTGTTTCAGGTAGATGCGACATATCTTCATAACTGACCCGCTCACAAACACCTTTGCAGCTATCGTTATTATTACGCCATAAAACCTTTATTCCGGCATGAGTCAGGACATCAACTAGATTCTCGGTATATTTGGCTTTTGAACCGTCAAAGTTTTGTTGGCCAACACCAGAAAACATACACGGCACCGATACCGCTGTCGCTGTGCCGCAGGAATAGACTTGACTGAAATTAAAGATATTTTCTTGGCTTAGCATCGGATTGGTTGGACGAGGGTAGCCATCCAAAGCAAAGTTAGCCGCTCTGGCGGTTTCGCCGACCACTAAAATAGTCAGATTTTTACGCGCTGAAGGTGTTGGTTTAGTTATTAAACTCGCATCAGTACCAATAGCGACTAAAGGGTGATTTTCACGAAACTTATTTTTTAAATTAGAAACCAGTGAATCAATTAGATTAATCGGGCTAATCAGATAGCGAACTTCTCTATTATTACGATAAATTGAGGTGTAATCGCCATAAAAAAAATAAGCGATGGTGCCCATAATGGCTAAGCCAATCAAAATCTGTTTTATATTTTTTACTAATTGCTTTGGGAGTGTGGCGTAGCTTAAAGGCAGTTTTAAGATGATTAATGCTGGCAATATCCCGAATAATGTAGTATGGGTTAGCATAGCCGAAGTCATTAATTCAAAGGCTTCTTGGCTGTGAGTTTCTAATGCGTTTTGCATCATCACTTTATCTATCACAACCCCATAAGTCAGCATAAAATAATCGCCAATTGAGGCGGCGATAAAAAACAAAACCAAAATAGGTTTGAATAATAATTTGAATCGTAATAGGGTGAAGAATATAAACAGTAATAAACTTAATACGATAAAGAACGGGGTATAAAATCCAATCGTTTCTATATCGATTCCACCTTTAATTTCAAATAGTTTTCGCCATAATGCTTGGTTGCAAAATGCCACTAAAAACAAGGCGGTTGCTATCGCGGGGGAGAATGACGGTGATCGTAGTTTACTGGGTAAACCATGAGAAGATGGGGGAAGCATGAATAAAATGTTTTCTACAAATGGAATTTGAAAAGCATATTTGTAACTTTATGCGAGGGGCGGGATTTTACGTTATCAGCCCTCAGATTGCTCAAAAACCATTAAACCACTGCTAAATTCAAAGTCACACTAGCATGGCCGGCCGCATCATTTTCTAGTTTTAATTGTCCTTGATGATCCTTAACAAAGCGTTGCACCATGCTTAATCCTAAACCTGTGCCGCCATCTTTTAAACTGACAAATGGCCTGATGCCATGTCGCAGAAAATCGGCATCAAAGCCATGACCTGTGTCGCTAACAGTTAGCAGCAAGCGCTCAGCCTCACGACGAGCGACGATACTGACTGTCCCGCTACCTGCGCCTATCGCTTGAATCGAATTCAGCAATAAATTTAATAACACCTGCCGAAACTCATTTTCTGGCAAAAACACCTGTAAATCATCCGCTACCTCGTAGTTAAAACTAATCGACTCCTGCGCCTGATATTTTAATAAGCGCAATAAATCTTCCAGCGCCTGTTTGACCTGAATGGTTTGCGATGACACGGTGCTACTCCGCGCCGAAGCCAGCAAGTCATTGAGATTACGGGTTAAGCGTTGTACCTCTTGATAAACCAGTTGCAAGCGTTCTGCCAAGTCGCTGTCTTGACATTCTTGCAGCATATTTTCTAAAGCCAGCTGAATGCTCGCCAGCGGGTTGCGTAATTCATGAGCAGTGCTGGCGGCAAGTTCCGCCAAGGCGGCAAAACGCTCAGCTTTAGCTAATTGCTGACTTTGTTCCAACAAAGCGTGACTGGTTTGTCTAACGCGCAATTCCAAAGCCGACGTGTAATTAAGATGCTCTTGTTCCAGTTCAAGCAGTCGCGAAACTAAATGGTTATAACGGTCGAAGAGGGCGTGTAGCAAAGGGTCGGAAGTTTCCCGTTCAATCGGTTGCATATCACCTTCAGCAAGGCCAGATAACAGGTCTTTCAGCGAATCCAAAGGCTCGGAAACATTGGTTTTAAAGAAATAGCGACTAATTCCGAATAACAGCAACGGCAAAAGAATCGCCAATTGCAGTTCCAAACGGCCATCATCCTCGACATTAATCAACAGTTTTTCTTCTTCTTGCGCTTGTTTATCCAGCACTTGGCGGATTAGCGCCAAGGCTTTGGTCAATTGTTGTTGATCGCCTTCAATCGCTTTGGCAAACACATCCTGCAAATTGCGTAAATCGGCAGAAACGTCAAAAGTGTGGTTGCTATGGCTTTGTAAGGTTTCGATTAGCTGATTTTCAATCTCGGTCATTTGGCTTTTATCAGCATCGGTGGTGCCTTTGTGAGCCGAGAGTTTTAATTGCAGATTGAGCAATTCAAAAATGGTTTCTTCCAAATGCCGACCTTGGCCGATGTCGGTTTCGATGGTGTGCAGGCGTTGATTATTCATCCAAGTGATACGACCAATCGCCACTAATTCGCCGATGACTAATAAGCCAAGCGAAATGGTAACGAAGATGACGGGGCGGAATAATAGCTGGCGTAAGGTGGGTTTGGATTTCATATTGGGGGAACGATAAAAAATAGGCATCGGATGATGCAATACGAAACTAATCCTGCAATAACGCTTTTAAATCTTTAATCAATAAAAACAAGTGCAAAGGGTCGGTAACACTGGGTTCAAACTCCCAATTCAAATACCAATTGCGAATATTGTCATCTTTAGCGTGAACCAACAATGCTCGAATCCCGGCAATATCAGCCGCCTGAGTGGTTCGTAAAAGCGCATCTTTAAGTAACGCCGCACCTAAACCCAAACCTTGATGTTGAACATCAACAGCTAGTCTTGCCAAAATCATCACTGGTACGGGATGTTTAGGAAGACCTTTGATTAAGCGGTCAGGAGCAGTCGATGCTTCGACACTACCCACGGCTAAACTGTAAAAACCGACGACTTGATCAGCCAAACAGCAAACGTAAGTTTGACTGCTATTGGCCTTTTGATTGTTTAAAGTAAAACGCTGCAAAAACTGATTCAGCGCTGGCTGTCCACAGTCAAAATTTGCCAAATTATCATTAGCGGTTAGTTTACGGATTGCTTGATAAACCTGATTGTTCAATCGAGTAACCCAGTATTGTTGAGCAAGGCTTTAAGCTTGGGTTTTGTTGATACAGGTCGGTCCAGTGCGGTTTGAAAGGCTTCCCAATTGGCTTCGGATAATTCAAAACGTAAACGGTCCGCCAAGGCTTGATTAGCGGCATTGATTCCTGCATCCAGTAAAAATTCGCTGACATTTTTATGTGAAGCTCGAGCTGCTTCTTGTAGTAACTGTTTAACTGCTGCACTGGCACGAACGTCTATTCGCTCAGATTTTGATTGAATGTTGGTGATCATTTTGTAGTTCCTTGAAAAACCGTTGAATTATGATAGCGTCCTGATGATGTCGTGACAAGGTATGAGTCGATTTATTGTTCCTTTGCTAGGTGTCACGCTATTGCTAGTGACAATATCTGTGAATACAATTTTTCCCGTTTCTTAACGTAATGACTGTTACGCTCCGCGTCGGAACGATAAAAGATTTTCAAGGTTTTGGTGGTAGGTAAAATTAATTAGTCGATTTTGCAAATATAGTGCAAAATAAGTGCATTATTTGTTTTTAAAGAGGTTGTTATGTCTACTGTAACCGATCGTTTCAATGTTGTTGATCCTTCAAGAGGCTTTGAGTTTTTTGTGGATTTCTTACGTGAGCCAGATGCCGGTTTTTCGGTGTTATCGCCTAAGAAATTCGGTGAGGTTTTGAGTGTGGATATTCAAACTTTGGCGAATCAGGCCCATGTTCATCGAAATACGATTAGCCGTTCACCGGAGTCTGAGAGCGTACAGTTTTTTCTGCGTCAGGCGCTCAGAGTGATACGGGCTGCTTGTGATCTATCAGGTGATTTTGGTAAATCGGTATTCTGGTATAGGAATGAACCTTTGCCGCCATTCGGCTACAAGACGGCTGAACAATTGGTTTCGGAAGGACGCACGGATGATGTGCTTCGCTATGTTGAGTCGCTTGAGGCGGGGGCGGCAGGATGAAGCTGATAGAGCTGGTCGATACGACAGCTTATCGTATGCATTTACCGCGTTGGGCTGTTTCGCCGATGAGTGGGGCAGGAGCGTCAAAGCATGGAGGCCGCGCTAATCGGCCTGGCGTTGAAGCTTTATATTTGTCTCTTGAATATGCAACAGCGATTCATGAATATCAGCAGGCCTCATCGTTGTTGCCGCCAGGGACGCTAGTTAATTATGCGGTCAGTGCTGAGCCTGTGATCGATTTCACCAAAGGTTTTTCCAAAGGCGAGTGGGATTCGATCTGGGAGGGTTTTTACTGTGATTGGCGTGCTTTGTGGTTTGACAAGCATATCGAGCCACCGAGCTGGATTATTGGTGATTTAGCCATAGCGTCGGGTGCTAAAGGGATTTTGTTCAAGTCGATGTTACATCCTAGCGGTACCAATCTGGTTCTGTTTAATGGGGCATTGACTGCGAATGATGTGTTGCGTGTAAATGATCCTTTGGGAGCGTTGCCAAAGACAACGGCCTCTTGGGATTGATTGCCTAGCGGCGAATCTGCCCTACGAATTTAGGCATAAAAAAACCGCCTCGACCTTGGGGGGAGCGGCGGTTTTAAAAAGATGAGGCTTCCGTGCCTCTAAGCGTATTGCTTATTTGGTTTAGTAGTTAAACTGTAACTGAGTACGGATCATGTCGCCAGTCGCTTGCTTCAAGAAATCAGCTTTAGCTGCATCGGCAACGTTAGTACGACTCATGGTTGAGTAAGCGACTGTTAGCTCTAAAGCTTTGTTGATTTGGTATTCAACACCCGCTTCCACTTCATCAACTTGTACTCTAGGCGCATTGGTTGCTGCTTTCCAAGCACCGTCATAAGTTTGCCATTTCACATAAGGAAACATGGTGCCTTTGGTGCCAAATACATCATCAATTTTGTACATGGCTTGAACATAACCACCATTCAAGTTTTGTCTTTCAATGACGTTGGCTGTTGGGTTTAAAGTTGAGCCTGCACCCCAGTTCCATTCAGCTTGTAAACCAAATGGTTGTGGGAACAAAACGGCGTGGACAGCAACGCGGTCTTCGCTGTTATCGCCAGAAATGGTTGGTGTTTTTGTGTTAAAAGTAACCGAATTAGATGCTTTAGTAGTACATTTTGCGTTGTTGTAACAATATTCTGAAGCAGATTTGTTAAATCTACCGGATATCGCATCAGCACCAATTTCAACAACTTGACCTCTTAAGGCTTTGTTCATAAAACCTAAGTCAAATGGATAAGTCGAGTGAGCAGCAACATAAAGATTGTCATTGGCTTCTGCTTTATTAACTGCTTGACCGTTATAGACACCAACACCCAAAACCCCATAATCACCAGAAGTTTTTAAGCCTTTTTTGCTCAAATCTTTCCAGATTTTTTGAACATCGGTTGGTGTCCAGTAAGCAAATAAACCTAAGTCACGTTCGCTGGGTACCGCACTGTTTAAAGCATCATCACGATCAAGTGTTAAACGATTTTGTGAAGATTGTAAGTTTTCCCAGCCGAATGGCACTTTTGATTGACCAGCGCGAATGCGGTATTCGTGGGCTTTATCAAACGAAATGTCTGTGTAAGCGTCACGTAATTGAGCAAAGTGCAAATCACCATTGGTGGTGGCGAAATCAGGTTGTAGATATAAAGAGATGTAATCATTCATATCGCCTGAAAATACTAAACGAACACGGCGAAATGAAAAGCTGCTGTTGTTACCAATTGAGCCGTCGCCTACAGATTTTAGCTCTGGATCGCCTGGAATATCGTCACCTGTTAATTTTTGGTTATAGCGTAACTGAGTGTAACCACGGACATTGATTTTGTTAAACCACTTTTCAGCGTTTTTATCTTTTTCTTCGCGGGTAGCAACGACATGTTCTTCAAGGGCTTTTAACTCATTAGCTTTGAGTTCTAAGTCATTTTTGATTTCATTGATTTCACTTTTAGTGGCTACTTCAGGTTTAATCAGTTCAGCTTTTTTAGCTTGCTGTTCTTCAACTTTTTCAAATGAGCCTAATTTGGCGCGACCTTTGCCGGGTTCTGCAAAGATTTGTTGGGTTTTTGTATCTACATACAAGTCCAGCGCCATTGCCTCAGCGGCAAAGCCTGCACCGATAACCGATGCCATCGCTAAGCTTAGTTTGGTTAGCTTCATATTGTCTCCAAAGTGTTTTTAATTAAATCGAAATCAAGCGCTAAAGCGCGGTAGACGACCCTGTCTGATTCACTCACATTTGTGCGTTTGCCCTTGAGTTGGGCCGAATTGTAGGGGGGGAATATGACAGCTTTGTGACAAAGCAAAATTTAACCAACATTTTCGTTGCTGATTAGCGACAAAAGTTTGTTTTTATCACTATCGATTTGAACTATTGTGGTGGTCGATGTTTTGTTCTGAGTGTGGCGTAGGCACGAATAAGCGCAGCGTTTCGGGCGGGAAGCTTATCGGCAAACATGAAAGCCTTTGCCGGAAACGCTGTGCTTATTCCGGCCTACGGCTGCTAGTGATTGTGTATTGCTTACAATCACCAGATTTACGGCTTTGATGTTTTACAATAGTCGGCTATTCCTTTCTGTTTTCAAATTCAATCATGGCCGATAGCAAAACTTATCTCAATGTCCCGTTTGCCGAGAAGGACGCCGCCAAAGCCTTGGGTGCGCGTTGGGACCCTGCTAATAAAAAATGGTATATCGCTGCTGATAAAGACCCTGCACCGTTTGCTAAATGGCAAAGTGGTGAAGTTGTTAGTAAGCCGAAATCGGTGGCTAATAACGCTACATCAGGAGTAATGACTTATCCGAAATTGGCTGACTTTGTCGTCTATAACGGTGAGTTGCCGCCGTGGGGTTAAAGTATTTGGTCGGTTATTCACCTGCGGTTGTCGAAAAAGTCCAAGCTTTAATTGATAACGATCAGTTGGCGGTTTATTTGCAGAAAAAATACCCGCAAGTTCATCAAATTAAAACCGATAAGGCTTTGTACGAGTTTGTGCTGGCGATGAAAAATCGGTATTTGCGCCAATCATCACCGCTAAGTAAGGTGATTTATGACGATAGATTGGATGTGTTGCATCAGGCTTTGGGTTTGCATTCGTTTGTGTCGCGAGTGCAGGGCGGTAAGTTGAAAGCCAAAAATGAGATTCGGATTGGTGGTGTGTTTAGAACTGCACCGATTGAGTTTTTGCAGATGATAGTGGCGCATGAGTTAGCGCATTTGCGTGAGAAAGAGCATAACAAGGCGTTTTATCAGCTTTGTTTACATATCGAGCCGGATTATCACCAGTTGGAGTTTGATATGCGTTTGTATTTGATTTGTTTGGATAAAGGGTTGGATTTGTATTCTGAATGAGATATATGGGGTTTTGGGTTCTTAGGCAAAACACCACGACCTACAAATGGTTTGACACATCCATTGCATTTCATGAAACCACCTTCGTGCTATTACGAAAATTATTAGGCCAACGAGGAAATTATAATGTCAGTCATGATCGCAGAATTATACGATGCGCTAAAAGAAGCTGGTGCATCCGAAGAAAAATCAAGAGCTGCAGCTAAGGCTCTAGCAGGATATGGAAGTCGTTTTAATAAAGTCGATCCTGAATTGCAGTTAATCAAGTGGATGTTAGGTGCGTGTTTAGCATTATCAGGAACCGTGAT
>Ga0208223_1000177_pt1 | contig 16747 bp, 16 predicted proteins | sample LakMenE07Oct09ns_FD_150678 | JGI IMG/M metagenome (GOLD analysis project Ga0208223, IMG submission 150678) | Freshwater microbial communities from Lake Mendota, WI - 07OCT2009 deep hole epilimnion ns (SPAdes) | ecosystem: Environmental > Aquatic > Freshwater > Lake > Epilimnion/Euphotic zone ...
AATTAGAAGTAGAGCAGCAGATTTGATTAAAACAAATCAAGAGTTTCTAGAGGCTGCTTGGTCAAATCTTGCTTGGTCTGAACGAGATAGCAATCAGACACCAATAGATCTGAGCAAAGAGTTAGGCCAGGGTGGTTTCTATACTCTTGAAGAGATTCAAGAGTTAGCTAAGAATTCCAATATTCTATTTCGCAATTTAAATCTGTATTCGGCCACCCCAGAGGATCTCCCTTTAACCTTTATTGATGAGTTAGAAAGCTATGCAAACAAATATGAAACGGTAATCGCTGAGATAGAGCAATGGCATAAAGATGGATTTCAAGTGATTTTTACAGCCTCTGGAAATGGAGTTTTAAAGCGATTTTCTGAATTACTCAATGGAGCAAATCTGCCAAATAGATTTATCTCAGATGAAAATCTACCTAGTCAAGAAGTGATTAATCTATTACAAAGCAATTTAAAGCATGGCTTTGTAAGCCAAGAGTTCAAATTTGTAATCATTACAGATAAAGATGTCACCGGGCAGCGTTCATCTGACAAAGATCTTGCCAGAATGCCATCTCGAAGGAAAAAATCAATTGATCCACTGCAGTTAAAGGTTGGTGATTTTGTAGTTCATGAACAGCATGGAGTTGGCAGGTACTTAGAGCTAATTAATCGATCAATTGCAGGGGTATCTCGAGAGTATTTAGTGATCGAATACGCCTCATCAAAACGCGGGCAGCCTGCGGATAAATTATTTGTTCCCACCGATACTTTGGAGCAAGTTACTAAGTATGTTGGGGGTGAAGCACCCTCTCTACATCGAATTGGTGGAGCTGACTGGCAAAGTAGTAAACGCAAAGCACGTAAAGCAATCAAACAAATTGCTGCTGAATTGATAAGACTTTATGCAGCCAGAATGAGTGCCCCTGGCTTTGCATTTTCACCAGACTCACCTTGGCAAAAAGAGCTAGAAGATAGTTTTGCATTTGTTGAAACTATTGATCAGCAAGCCACAATTGATGAGGTCAAGCGGGACATGGAAAAACCAAACCCCATGGATCGAATTGTTTGCGGTGATGTTGGATATGGTAAAACTGAAATTGCTGTTAGAGCTGCTTTCAAAGCGGTACAAGATGGAAAACAGGTTGCTATTTTGGTCCCTACTACATTATTAGTTCAACAACACTTCAATACATTTTCAACTCGCTACTCTGGCTTTCCAATCAAGTTAGCAGCCTTGTCTAGATTTAATACCCCAGCTCAAAGCAAGGAAGTAATTGCCGGACTTAAAACTGGCGCCATAGATGTTGTAATTGGAACTCATAGATTGCTTTCAAAAGATGTGATCTTTGCTGATTTGGGATTACTTGTTGTAGATGAGGAGCAGAGATTTGGCGTCGAACACAAAGAGGAGTTAAAAAAAGCTCGAACCAATGTAGATGTTTTAGCAATGTCTGCAACCCCAATTCCAAGAACTCTTGAGATGGCAATTACTGGGATTAGAGAAATGTCCAACATAACCACCCCACCAGAGGAGCGACATCCAGTATTAACTTATGTGGGTCCATATGATGACAAGCAGGTTAGTGCAGCTATTAACCGAGAACTGCTTCGAGATGGACAGGTATTTTTCATTCACAATCGTGTTGAAAGTATTGAAGCAGTAGCTGAGCGTCTTAAGAAATTAGTGCCGGGAGTTAAAATCGGTATTGCTCATGGACAGATGAATGAGCGGGCGCTAGAAGAGGTGATTTTATCTTTTTGGAATAGAGATTTTGATCTACTACTTTGCACCACAATTATTGAAAGTGGAATTGATATTCCAAATGCGAACACATTGATAGTTGATCGATCAGATCTGTTTGGGTTATCACAATTGCATCAACTTCGAGGACGAGTCGGCAGAAGTCGGGAGCGCGCATATGCATACTTTTTGTATCCAACTGAACAACCAATCACAGAGTTAGCCCATGATCGCTTAACTACGATCGCAACAAATACTGACCTTGGCGCTGGAATGCAAGTGGCACTAAAAGATTTAGAGATTAGAGGAGCTGGAAATTTATTGGGAGGTGAGCAATCAGGACACATTGCTGAAGTTGGCTTTGATCTATATATGAGAATGGTGGCTGATGCAGTAGAGGAGTTTAAGACCGGCTACTTTGATGAAAAACCAAAAAATAATGAATGCAAGGTTGAGTTACCAGTAAATGCACATCTACCTGTCGAATACATAGAATCAGAAAGATTAAGACTTGATTTATATCGTCGTATTGCAGATGCGCACAATGATGAGGATTTGAGTGAGATTAGTGCTGAGTTAGTAGATCGCTTTGGCCCAATTCCAAAACCAGCTCAAGAGTTGATGGCTGTTGCATCTTTGAGATTGTTTGCAAAGAGTTTAGGTCTTACTGATATTGCAATCTCAGGAAAGAACTTGCGCCTTACCCCGGTATACCTTCCTGAGTCAGCTCAAATTAAACTGACTCGACTTTATCCAGGTTCCATATATAAAAATGCTTCCCAGATCCTCTTGGTAGCAAGGCCGATTAGCCCTAATTGGATAGAAAGTGCATCGGTAGGAGATACTTCTACCCTTGCTTGGGTTAACTCGGTACTTCAAGAACTAATCCAGCCATTAAAACCTAGTAGCTCTACTTAAGAGAGAATGAGGAAGAAATTGTTTAAAAAATTGATCCCATCATTACTTGCAGCTGTATTACTAACTGGCTGCTCAAGTATGAGCTCTGGTGTGAAGGTGGGAGATCAAGAGTTCACCGCAACTTCGATCCAAAAATCTGTTGATGAAATTTTGGCGGCTCGAAAAACTGTTGATACATCACAAATGAACTTAGTTAATGGTTCAGAGTTACTCCGAGACCAAGCTCAGTTTTTTGTTGTGCGAGTTTTAATGGATCAAATTGCTAAAGATATGTCTGTCGATGTTTCCCTCGCAGATATTGCAGCTCGAAGAAGTGATGTAATTTCTAGATTAGCTAGCCCAGCTGAGTTACCTGCTGCGCTAGTGAGTGCAAATCTGCCGGCATCAAACCTTGATCCGTATTTAAAGGTGTTAATCATCTCTGAAAGACTCCAAGATAACTTCGTTAAATCTGGTGCAACTGAAAGTGAGTTGCCACTTTATATTGATAAGTTAGTTGTGGACACTGCTAATAAATTAGGAGTAACAGTTAATCCTAAATACGGTAAGTGGAATCCAAAAAATGCATCAATTGAAGCAAGTGATGCTACCGATGGCGCAGTAGTACCTCTTCCATAAAATAATAATGAGTTCTGAACTCATCAGGCTTCGCGAGGTAATGGACAAGCTTCGCTCACCAGGTGGTTGCCCATGGGATGCCGAACAAGATCACGCATCACTTTTGAAGTATTTATTGGAGGAGTCATATGAGTTTATTGAGTCTGTTGAAAACAATGACCGACAGGCTATGCAGGAAGAGTTGGGTGATCTTCTATTACAAGTTTACTTTCACTCTCGCATGGCTGAGGAAGATGCCACAAAACCATTTGATATTGAAGATGTTGCAAAATCAGTTGCTGATAAATTGATTAGACGCCATCCACATGTTTTTGCCGGCGCTTTGGTTGAAAGCAGCGAAGATGTATTAGAAAACTGGGAGAAGCAAAAAGCGGCTGAGAAAGGTCGAACCTCAGCAATTGATGGGGTCCCACTTGCTCAACCAGCATTACCGCTAGCAACAAAAGTAATTTATCGGCTAAATAAATTAAATTATGATCTGCCAATTTCCAAACCAATCTCACTACCAAGTGAGATTAATCAGGATCAGTTTGGTCAGATACTTCTAGGATTAATCAGCCAAGCAGTTGAAAAAGGATTAGATCCTGAGGCAGCACTTCGAGGCGCCACCAAAACCTTAATTGCTCAGATTCAAGAGCATGAGACAAGGTAGAATTAAATTACTCACCTCAGTTACCAAAAATAGTTAGGGATATTTAGTGTCAAAGATAAAAGCAGTAAATGCAAGAGAGATCCTTGATTCCAGAGGAAACCCAACTATTGAAGTTGAAGTTGTATTAGAGGACAAAAGTATTGGTCGAGCTGCTGTACCTAGTGGTGCCTCAACCGGAGCATTTGAAGCTGCTGAATTACGAGATGGTGGCTCAAGATATTTAGGCAAAGGTGTTACTAGCGCTGTAAAAAATGTAATTGAAAAGATAACTCCAGTTGTAATTGATATGAGCGCCACAGATCAAAGAGCTATTGATCAAAAAATGATCTCATTAGACGGCACAAAAAATAAGTCTGTATTAGGAGCCAATGCAATACTAGGAGTATCTCTTGCTACAGCTCGAGCGGCCTCAGTTAGTGCTAATCAATCATTGTTTAGATATTTGGGTGGAAGTAAAGCAAAGACCTTACCGGTACCAATGATGAATATATTAAATGGTGGCGCACATGCGGATACAAATGTTGATATCCAAGAATTTATGATTGCCCCAATTGGCGCAGATAGCTTTAAAGAATCCTTACGGTGGGGTGCTGAGATTTATCACAGTTTGAAATCTGTCCTTAAGAAAAAAGGGTTAGCAACAAGTATTGGTGATGAGGGTGGTTTTGCGCCAAATTTAGAGAGCAATCGCGCAGCCCTTGATTTGATCTTAGTTGCAATTGAAGGGGCAGGATTTAAAGTAGGTAGCCAGATTGCATTGGCAATGGATGTAGCAGCAACTGAGTTCTTTAATGAGGGCAAGTATGAGTTTGAAGGAAAATCTCTCACCTCAGATCAAATGATCACTTATTACAGTGATCTGGTTTCAAATTACCCGTTGGTTTCAATTGAGGATCCACTAGATGAGGATGATTGGAGTGGTTGGGCTAAATTAACCACAGAATTAGGGGAGAAGATTCAAATCGTTGGCGATGATTTATTTGTAACTAATCCAGAGCGACTAGCAAAAGGAATTGAAAGTAAGACAGCAAATGCACTCTTAGTCAAAGTCAACCAAATAGGCACTCTGACCGAAACTATCGATGCTGTGAGTATGGCCCATGAAAATAACTACAAATCTATGATGAGCCATCGTTCAGGTGAAACTGAGGACACAACAATTGCAGATTTAGCAGTCGCACTTAACTGCGGACAGATTAAAACAGGAGCACCAGCTAGATCTGAACGAGTTGCTAAGTACAACCAGTTGCTGCGGATTGAAGAAGAGTTAGCAGTAGATGCGGTTTATGCTGGCAGATCAGCATTTCCTAGATTTAGGAAGTAAGTAAGTTGGCCAAGCGTAAATTTTTTGCAGCAGGCTTGATATCAAGTTCACGAAAGAGTATCGAGTTAGGCCTTAAAAAGCGCGGACTATCTAATCGAGCATTGATTGTTGGAATAGTTCTTTTTGTTGTTGCAATAACACTTGCTCCCCCAATTCAAAACTACTTCACTCAACGTGCCCAGATAAATGCTTTAAAGACTCAGATTTCAGATAATCAAGCAATGTTAGATAAGGCAGCAGATGAGTTAGCTCAATGGGATGATCCAGAGTTTGTGGCAAGCCAAGCAAGAGCAAGATTGCATTTTGTTTTCCCAGGTGAGCGCCAATACATAGTGGTTGGTAATGAAGAGATTGAAAACAATGATCAGCAGACAAAAGTATCTGGACAGCTTCCTGTTGGAATCCCTTGGTATTCAAGGTTGATATCCTCAATTACAAGTACAAATGTAAGCAACTAAAAATGGTTAAGCCAGTAAGTGCTTTTGAGGCCGAAGTACCAACTGAAAAAGATCTAAAGACTGTTGCCGCACAACTTGGCAGAGAACCAAGAGATGTTTCGGCGATAGCTCACCGATGTCCATGTGGTGAACCAGATGTAGTTCAAACCCCGCCACGATTAGCCGATGGCACACCATTTCCAACTTTTTACTACGCCACCTGCCCAAAATTAACTGGCGCAATCTCAACTCTAGAAAGCTCTGGGTTAATGGCGCAGATGAATGAGCGCCTGCAAAGTGATGCAAAGTTAGCGGGGGATTATTTAGCAGCTCATGTTGATTATGAGGCAGCTAGAAGCGCGGTTGCTAAGCAAGTGAATTTAGAGGTACCAGAGATTAAAGGTGTGACAGCTGGTGGGATGCCAGATCGAGTTAAGTGTTTGCACTCACTGATTGCTCATTCATTAGCTGCTGGAAGTGATGTCAATCCACTTGGGGATGAGGCACTTATCGCACTTGAATCTTGGTGGTTAAGTAAACCATGTAGTGAAATTAGTAATTTACTAGGTGAGGACAAATAGTTGAGTCGGGTAGCAGCAATTGATTGTGGCACCAACTCTATTAGGCTTTTAATTGCCGATATTACTGACGGTAATTTCAAAGAGGTAGTACGAACTATGGAGATTGTGCGCCTTGGTCAAGGTGTAGATCAAAACAAATCCTTTCATCCAGATGCTATTACTAGAACACTTTCTGCTGTTGAGAAATTTGCGCAATTGATTGCAAGTAAGGGCGTGGAAAAGATTAGATTTTGTGCAACTAGTGCAACCCGTGATGCTAGCAATCGGGAGTTATTTACTAATGGTGTTAAGAAAATATTAGGCGTAGAGGTTGAGGTAATCCCGGGTGAGCAAGAGGCGGCGCTTTCATTCATCGGGGCAACTAAAGAGTTGTCCCAAAGTGATGGTCCATTTTTAGTAGTTGATATCGGTGGTGGGTCAACTGAGTTTGTCTTTGGTAGTGAAAAAGTAGAATTTGCAAAGAGTGTGAACATTGGTTGTGTACGAATGAGCGAGCGCCACTTAAATTCACAACCACCCACCATGGCACAAATTGCTGAAGCAATCATTGATATTGATCTTGCAATTACTCAAGCCGCAAAGGTGGTTCCGATTTCCCAAGCTAAATCTTTAGTGGCAGTTGCAGGCACGGCAACCACAGTCGCAGCAGCTGCTTTAAAGTTAGAAGAATATGATCGATATTCGATTCACCTTTCTAGAATCTCTGCCCCAGCTGTGCATCAAGTTGCAGCCATGTTCCAATCTTTGAATAAAGATCAAATTACTGCCTTGGGTTACATGCATCCAGGTAGAGTCGATGTGATAACTGCAGGTGCGTTAGTTTTATCCCGAATCATGGCCGCAACTGGGGCCAGTGAATTCATCGCATCTGAGTCAGATATTTTGGATGGTATTGCTTGGTCACTTTCAAAGTAAGCGAAGAATTGGCTGGATTTGGTGGCTAAAAAAGACGGGTAGATTTACCCCTGAAGATTCGCCCCTGTAGCCCAATGGCAGAGGCATGCGACTTAAAATCGCACAAGTGTGGGTTCGACCCCCACCGGGGGCACGCTCAATAGCTGCGAATCTTCAGCAAAGATTAAGTCAGATTTTGCCCTAAGCAATAGCCTAGGGAATTAGAAAAGATTAATATTTGTTCACTACCTAAGTAACTAAATTAGTTCTATCCAAAAGTTACTTCTATAGAAGGAGAAGAATGAGAAGCTCAAACCCTGTACTTGGCAAGGCATTTAATCAACCAACAAATATGCAGGTTGATCAACTAGAGCAAAGTTACAACGCTCCAGCTGCCTCATCAATACGAACAGGTCGCATGACAATGGAAGATGTTGTTGCGAAAACTGGATTTTTGTTTGCAATTTTAGTTGTTGTTGGTGCGTTTGCTTGGAATGCAAATCTTGGCATGGGAGCAGTACTCATTGGCTTCCTAGGTGGATTCGTTCTAGCAATGGTTATTAGTTTTAGTAAAAACATCAAGCCAGGGTTAGTTGTCACATACGCTGCCCTAGAAGGCTTGGCTCTTGGAACACTAAGCAGCTACTACGAAACAGTCTCTCCTGGAATTGTTAGCCAAGCAGTAATTGGCACAATCGCAGCATTTGCTGGCGTACTAGTTATGTATCGCAACGGCACACTTCGTGCCACACCACAATTTACCCGCGCATTAATTGGCGCAGCAATTGGTTACTTCCTTTTGGCAATAGTTTCACTTGTGGCTTCTTTCTTTGGAGTCGGTGAAGGTTATGGTTTCTACGGTGTTTCAGGACTTGGCCTACTACTTGCAGTAGCTGGTGTAGCAATTGCAAGTCTTTTCTTAGTTCTTGATTTTGATCAAATTCAAAAAGGTGTCGCAGCTGGTGTTCCAGAGAAGGAATCTTGGCGAGCATCCTTTGGTTTGATGGTTACTGTAGTTTGGCTATACCTAGAGGTATTGCGACTGATCTCAATTCTTCGCGGCGACCGCTAAATAAAAAAAGTATCTAACAGGAGCTGTGAGAAATCACAGCTCCTGTTTATTTCTGTCAGGAATCAAATCTTCTTCTAAATGGGCACGTCTTGTCTCTGGCAGTACAGTGGCTAACAAAATAGAAATGACCCAAATACCTGCAGATACTAAGAATGCAGCTTGGTAACTAAATAGATCAGTAATTAATCCAACTATTACTGGCCCAAAAATCATTCCAGCATCTCCTGCCATTTGCCAGACCGCAATCACTTGACCACCTCGACCGCGAATGATGTCACCAACCACACTGCCGGGTGCGGTTCCAACATAGGCACCACCCAAACCAAAAAATGCCATTGCAATAAAATATAAAGTTGGGTTTGTTGTAAAAGCCAACATCAATATGCCAAATAAAACAAAGGCGCTACCAAATAGAAAAGCAGCGCGGCGCCCCTTCTTATCAGAGAATTTTCCAGCCTTTAGCAGAAAAGTTCCTTGAACTAATGCTCCAATCGTCAATCCCAATCCAGCAATCGCTGCAGTTGAGTTTAATTTTTCGATTACAAAAAGTGGCAAAATTGAAGATCTTAAACCGAACAAGATCCAGTTATTAATAAAGGCAAGCATTAAAGCTATCTGGTATGGCCGCAATTTAAATGCTTGGCTTAAAGTTGTTATTCCAATCTTGCTAGAGGGTAAATCTACTTTCTTGCCTAATCTTTTCTCACTTAAAAAAACTAATGCAATAACACCAGCTCCTGCCAACGTAGTTGAATAAACAAAGAAGGGCGCCCTAAGTGAAATTGCTGAAAGAATGCCACCAAAGGCTGGACCAGTTATGCCGCCGAGTAAAAATCCTCCATTAAATAAGGATTGCGCACGCGCCCTGAACTCATCACTTACTGAACGCATCAATAGTGAGCCAGCAGAAACTGAGAACATCGAAGAGCCCAAACCACCAAGTGATCTAAAGGCGAGAAGCTGCTCATAACTTTGTGCCAGGCCAGTAAGAAGCGTAAAGAAGGAGACCATGAACAATCCAAAGCCAAGTACTTTTCGTTCACCAAATTTATCTACGAACTTTCCAGCCACTAAGCCAGTAGAAAAACGTACTATTGCAAAGACTGAAATTATTAATCCGATGGCAGTTTTGCTTACGCCAAAGGAGGCTGCAAACACAGGAACGACTGGAATAATTAACCCAAAACCTACTGCTACAAAGAAAGATACCGACGCAAGGACTGCAACCTCTTTAGGAAGCTCCGTGAATGGATTATTGAAACGCTTTTTCTTAACTATTTAACCAACCGCCTCACCATGAGCCTCTGCTCTAGCTGCAGAGTGATCTGCCCCAGATTTAAGTGGTTTCTCCTTAAGTAGAAAGGAGAGTAAAAATCCAATAAAGGTAATAGGAACTGCGGCAAGAAAAACTATCCTAAATGTTTGAGCAAAACTTCCTAGCACCACCTCTTGAAGATCTACTGGCAGAGTTGAAATTATTGAGGTATTGACTGTTATTGCTTCGATATTTGAAGGAGAGAATCCTTCTAATGCTTCTGGGTTACTTTGTTGCAACTTTGCTAGATTTTCCTCAAGGTAATATGCGATTCGATTACTAAATATGGTGCCAAATATTGCTGTACCAAAAGCACCACCTAAAGATCTGAAGAAAGTATTTGAAGAGGTGGCGATGCCCATGTCTTTGAACTCCACATCATTTTGCAACGCAATTAAAATTGTTTGCATGGAAAGGCCAAGTCCACCACCAAGCAGGATTGCATAAATTGAAAGTGAAAAGAAAGACGTCTCTTCATTCAAAGTAGCCATCAAAATTAGCCCCAGTGTCATTATTCCGGTGCCAACAATTGGAAATATTTTGTATTTACCAGTCAATGAGATTCTCTTACCGCTAAAGATTGACATAGAAACAATGCCAAGCATTAGTGGAATGAGTTTCAATCCAGCCTCAGTTGCAGAGTTTCCTTTTACCACCTGTAGGTAGAGTGGCAACATAACAATGGCGCCAAACATTCCAGCACCAATAATAAAACCTAGTATTGAGCTAAGAGAGAAGGTGTGGTTTTTAAATAGTCGCATCGGCAAAATTGGTTCTACCGCTCTTAGTTCTTGCCAAATAAACAATAGAGTTAAACCAATACCTAAAATCATCGTGATAATTGTTCTGCTATCTGTCCAGCCATTTTCTGGGCCATAAACAGAGACTGACATTAGTAATGAGCAAACTGCCAGAACTAAAATTAATGCGCCAAGGTAATCAACCTTATGCTCTCGCTTTACCTTTGGAATATGTAAAACTGCTGAGGTAATGATTAAGGCCAAAATTCCAAAGGGCAGATTTATATAGAAAATCCAACGCCATCCAGTTATTCCTAATATCGCTTCTCTATCGGAAAAGAAACCTCCTAGAAGAGGCCCTGCAACTGATGCCAAACCCCAGACAGCGCCAAAGTAACCAACATATTTGCCTCGTTCACGTGGTGAAACGATGTCGCCAATAATTACAAAGGTCAGTGCCATTAATCCACCAGCACCTAAGCCTTGTAGCGCTCTAGTAAAAATAAGTTGGGTCATATTTTGTGAGGCACCGGCAAGTAGTGAACCAATTAAAAATGTAATGATTGCAAATTGAAATACCGGGCGGCGGCCATAAAGATCTGAGATTTTTCCGTACAGCGGTGTAGAGGCTGTTGAAGTTAGAAGGTATGCAGTAACTACCCAGGTGTAATGGTTTAAGCCATCAAACTCTTCAACAATATTTTTTAGTGCAGTAGAAACAATGGTTTGATCCAGGGCTGCTAACAAGAGTCCAGTCATTAAACCGCTTAGCACCACCAGAATTTCCTTATGGGTCAGTGGTCCTTTTTCTTTATCAATCTTTGGTCTCTTCACTTGAAATTTACCACCCTAATTTTATGAGCACCTGAAAAAACCGGCCAAAATCTGTAAGAGGTACAGATTACTCTTATTCTTTGTTAGTATCTAATTCATGAAAGCAGTTATCGCAGAGAATTTAGTTAAGACCTATAACAAAGGCTCAGTTAAAGCCTTAGATGGATTAAATCTAGATGTAGAAGAGGGAACAGTGCTTGGCGTACTGGGCCCAAATGGTGCTGGTAAAACCACCTCTGTCAGAATTTTAGCCACACTTTTATCACCCGACTCTGGTCGAGCTTTTGTATCAGGAATTGATGTTTTAAAACATCCAGATGAGGTAAGAAAAATTATTGGTTTATCAGGTCAATACGCCGCGGTTGATGAGACATTAACTGGTTGGGATAACTTGATTATGTTTGGCCGGCTTTATCACTTATCAGCGAAAGCTGCGAAAGATCGGGCAGTTGAGTTATTGGAGCAGTTCTCACTTGCAGATGCAGCAAAGCGGCCAATTAGAACCTACTCAGGTGGCATGAGACGCAGATTAGATTTAGCAGCATCTTTAATTATTCGGCCAAAGGTTTTATTTTTAGATGAGCCAACTACTGGATTAGATCCAAGAGGCAGACAGGACATGTGGGGCGTGATTGATGATTTAGTTAAAGGTGGCGTAACTCTGCTCTTAACAACACAGTATTTAGAAGAGGCTGATCACTTAGCTGATGAAATAGCAGTAATTGATCATGGCAAGGTGATTGCCCGCGGCACTTCTGATTCCCTTAAAAGGCAGGTGGGAGGAGAGCGGTTAGAGATAGTTGTTGAAAATGAATATGTCGCAGCCGTTAAAGAGATCGTTGCAAAGGTAAGTGGAGGTGCGGTTAATGTGGATGAGGGCATGCGTCAGATTTCCGCTCCAGTAACTACTGGAAGTAAAGCATTGATTGAAGCTGCAAAAATGTTGGATGAACAAGGAATTCACCCATTGGATATTGGCTTAAAACGTCCATCGTTAGATGATGTCTTTTTATCTTTGACTGGTCATGTGGCTGAAGAGAAGAAGGCAGAAGAGGATTTAACAACTAAGGGTAGGAGGCGAGGAAAATGATTAATTTTATTTCAGATGCAGCGGTGATTACTAAGCGACAGCTGCAGCAATTAACCAGAGTGCCTGAGCTTTTGTTGTTCTCCACAATTCAACCAATAATGTTTGTGTTGTTATTTAGGTATGTATTTGGTGGCTCAATTGATACTGGTCAACCTGGTGGTTATGTGCAATTACTAATGCCTGGCATCTTTGTGCAAACTGTTGCATTCACATTAGCTGGCACTGCAGTTGGGTTAGCTGCCGATATGCAAAAAGGCTTAATTGATCGATTTAGATCACTGCCAATCTCTAGATCAGCCGTTGTAATTGGTCGAACACTCGGTGATGGTGCATTAAATATTGTTGTCCTAGCTGCGATGGGAATTACTGGATTTGTTGTTGGCTGGCGACCAACCTCATCAGTTTTTGAAGTTATCTTAGGATTTATCTTCTTACTTGTTTTTGGCTTTGCCATGTCTTGGATTGGTGTATTAATTGGCTTATCAGTTCGTGAAGAGCGAGTTGCTACCAATGCCACATTTATTGTGGTCTTTCCACTCACCTTTTTATCAAATGCATTTGCGCCAACAACTGGCATGCCAAGGCCACTGCAATATGTGGCAGAGTGGAATCCAGTTTCAACAATGGTGGCAGGCTGTCGTGAATTATTTGGTCTTGAGAATCAATTTGGTGCAACTGCTGGATCATTCCCAAGTGAAAATCCACTTCAGATGTCAGTTATTTATATGATTTTGATTATGGCAATCTTTATTCCACTTAGTATTAGAAAATACAATAACGCTGCTAAAAAGTAAGTTAGCTAAAAAGTTGTGCCTCTAGTACTGCAACCTTTATCTGCTTTCCATTTGGCGCAGTGTAATTAACAGTTTGGCCAATCTTTGCCCCAAGTACCGCAGCGCCAAGTGGAGATTTCTCAGAGTAGACATCAACATCACCAGATGAAATCTCTCTAGATCCAAGCAAAAACTTAAGTTCATCACCTGCAATATCAACTGTTACTAACATGCCAAGACCAACCACACCTGATTCACCAGCAGGTGGTGTGCCAATATGAGCATGCTCCAACATATGTTTTAGTTGGCGAATTCTTCCTTCAATCTTTCCTTGCTCTTCCCGAGCTGCGTGGTAACCACCATTTTCTTTTAAGTCACCTTCAGCCCTTGCTGTTTCAATCTTCTTAATAATCTCAGCACGAAGTGGACCCTCTAATTGCACAAGCTCTGCTTTTAGACGATCTGCTGCCTCCTGGGTAAGCCAGGTCTGAGTTGGTTGGTTCATAAGTAGGAAAGGTTACTGGCAACCGGCAATTCCTGCATTTACCGCAGGTAATCGGGTAGCGATCTCAACTGTGCGCAGATTGCCACCGGCAAGTAGTGAACCAGCTGGCATTAAATCTGCCACCTGACCAACAGTGTTCTTATCAATATCTCTTGCTACTACTGAACAACTGTGTTCTTTGGTTAGATCACGAACTGTAATTTTATAAGTAATAGAGATGCGTTGTTCATCAATTACTTTAAATGAAATTAACTCAGATCTAAGATCTGGATTTGCGGCATTAAAGCCACTCCAAATAAACCAAGCGGCGGTGATGCTTAGCAAAATTCCAGCAATAAAAAAGCGGTTGCTTTTACCGCCCGATATGCCATACCTGGCTCTTAGCGCTGGATCAGTATGTACTTTGGGATGCATCACACTCTTATTGTAGATCTAATTGCTGAAGGGTTAAGTAGGCTTATCTCATCTAACTGGGGGGTGAAATCATGGAAGAGGTATCAAGTTTTGATATGGGAGTGGCCGGCTCATTAACCATGATTTTTTTATCCCTTGCAATGCTGACATTAATGATTAGTTTTTATCGCAGGTATAAGAGATTAGTTGACCGTAAAGATCAAGAGTAGTTTTAAACACTTATGAAATCAGCAGTCAGTAAAGCTGGCCTAGTTTTAATCTGGCTCTCTCTGATTTATGCCTGTTATGAATTAGGTGTTTGGCAATTAAACCGAGCCCAAGCCTTAAATGTAGTCACCGCCCCAAAACCTGATCAACCTTTGATACCACTAAATGAGGTCTCATCTGCTGGCAAGAATATGCCGATAAAGGCGGTTAACCGAATAGTTTCGGCCACAGGAAATTATGCCAACTCATATATTGCTAAGGACCAAAAGATCTCTGAGGAGCAGATTGCAGATTTTGATGTAAGAATTCTTAAACTAAATACTGGGCATGCAGTCTTAGTAGTGCGTGAGGTATTAGTACAAGGTTTTGATCAGGTGCTTGGTGAGGTTTCAATTACCGGGCGGCTATATCCAAGGCAAAATGTTGATCGCACCTTTGGCCAGCCAGGTGAGCTCTCTCGGATTGATCCAGCATTAGTCGTGAGTAAAGAAAACCCATTTTTATATGATGGTTACATAATCCTACGAAGTGAGATCAGTGGCAATAATCAAGCTAGTAATTTAAACCTAGTGCCATCACCACAAATCTCTGAACGCTTACCTGGCTTTTATTGGCAACACATCTCATATGTAGTGGTTTGGTGGTTTATGGGTCTACTACTGTTGATCGCACCAATCTTTCCGCAATTTAGACTTAATGCAGAAAAAGTTGGTGATAGCTCAGATAGAAAAGTTAACAAAAGTAGGAAGGCGGGCATAAAAAAGTGAACAGGATTATTTTCTTCTTCCGATTCTGGGCCCTTTGGGCTGGAGTCATGTCACTGCTGCTCTGGTTTTTGTATATGCCAGCTAAGTACTTAGTAAGTGATAAGAGCTTTTACGAACAGTTCATTTGGATACCAATTGTGCATGGCTTTACCTACCCGGTTTATCTAGTGGCGGCCTTAATACTTTGCGTGGCAAAGCGAAAATCACTGCTAAGCACTGGGCTATTTCTGCTAGCTGGCACCTTGCCGGTGGCATCAATTTGGATTGAGCGGCGGGTTAAATCCGGCCGGTGGTAGGGCGATCCTTTATCTAAACTTAACCTTTAAACCTTGCGTGTTGCCACTACTTCTTAAGGTTGGTTATTTACCCTTTACCTATTCTTCCAAAACCAATAAGCACAACTAACGAGATTGTGAAAAAGAGTAATTGGCTAGTGAATCTATTGTTCTAAAGTCAGTCGCCTCCCAGCCACAACCTGCCCGCATTACCTATGTGCTAGATACCTCTGTATTACTAGCTGATCCTGTGGCATTAACTAGATTTGCCGAGCATGAGGTAATTATTCCAATTACAGTAATTGGTGAGTTAGAGACCAAACGAGATCACCCAGAGCTTGGCTACTTTGCTAGAGCTGCCCTTCGCACCCTTGATGATCTTCGGGTTAAAAGCGGGAGATTAGATCAGCCAATTGGAATTAATGATGATGGTGGCACCCTTTCAGTTGAGTTAAATCATGCCGATGCTTCAAAGTTACCAGCTGGCTTTTTAAGAGATGGCTCAAATGATTCACGAATTCTTGCAATTGCAAAAAACTTAATGTCAGATGGCCGAAAGGTAGTTTTAGTAACTAAGGATTTACCGCTTCGGGTTAAGGCATCCTCGGTTGGTGTTGAGGCGCAGGAGTACCGCGCAGAGCTAGCTAGCACCAGCGGCTGGAGCGGGATGGCAGAGGAGAGTGTTGGCTCCACAGTAATTGATTCCCTATATGAGAATGAAAAGATTTCACATGAGATTGCAAAAAACTATCCTTGCCATACTGGAATTGTGCTGGCTTCAGAAAAAGGAAGTGCGCTCGCTCGAGTCACACCAGATAAACATCTGCAATTAGTTCGAGGTGACCGAAGTGCATTTGGATTACATGGGCGAAGTGCTGAACAAAGAGTTGCCTTAGATATTTTGTTAGATCCTGAGGTTGGCATCGTCTCCTTAGGTGGCAGAGCTGGTACTGGAAAAAGTGCCTTGGCATTATCTGCTGGATTAGAGGCGGTATTAGAGAAGCGATTACATAAAAAGGTAGTTATCTTCCGCCCGCTTTACGCCGTTGGTGGCCAAGAGCTTGGTTATCTGCCAGGAACTGAAAATGAAAAGATGTCGCCCTGGGCCCAAGCAGTCTTTGACACCCTAGGGGCATTGGTTAGCCAGCAGGTACTGGACGAGGTGGTGGAGCGAGGATTAATTGAGGTGCTGCCCTTGACCCATATCCGCGGCCGCTCACTTCATGACTCATTTGTAATTGTCGATGAGGCCCAATCCTTAGAACGAGGAGTACTGCTGACTGTTCTCTCTCGAATTGGCCAGGGCTCTAGAGTCATTCTCACCCATGACATCGCCCAGCGGGACAATCTTCGGGTGGGCCGCCATGATGGGGTGGTTGCGGTGGTGGAGTCCCTAAAGGGGCATCCGCTCTTTGCCCACATCACCTTAACTAGAAGCGAGAGATCTCAGATTGCCGCACTTGTAACTGAGCTGCTTGAGGAGCCAATTAACTTCACCAGCTGATTTTCACCCCTCTTACGACATAAGGGATAAATCGGACTTTACCGTTTCTGACCTGCGGTTTTAATACTCAGATTCCCTGTGAATATAAACATAATCCC
>Ga0208223_1000178_pt1 | contig 16613 bp, 13 predicted proteins | sample LakMenE07Oct09ns_FD_150678 | JGI IMG/M metagenome (GOLD analysis project Ga0208223, IMG submission 150678) | Freshwater microbial communities from Lake Mendota, WI - 07OCT2009 deep hole epilimnion ns (SPAdes) | ecosystem: Environmental > Aquatic > Freshwater > Lake > Epilimnion/Euphotic zone ...
TACCGATTTATCTTGCTTGGAAATCACGGCATGAAACACAAGGAAAAGTGATTATGAGTGTGGTTGTCGTTAGTTTTTTACTGCTAAATTTAGCAGGTGTTGCGCTAAAAGCACGATTACCAGAGCCTGATGCGCAGTTTAACGTCTTAATGGTGCAAGGTAACATTGGAAATTCGGACAAAATGGCTGCCGAATTAGGTGATGGTTATGGTCAAGCTATTTTAGGGCGCTATCTATCACTGACGAGTAATGCACTTGAGGCACATAAAGATGAAAAAATTGATTTTGCGCTCTGGCCAGAAACCGCTTTTCCCACTTTTTTAGGTGAAAATTTAGTGCCACCTAACACGTATCCCGCCCAACTGAGTCAATTTTTGAAAAATCATTCATTGCCATTAGTAACGGGAGCTTATAGTGTAGATATGCGCGTTAAATTACTGACGAATTCACTTTTTCTTTTGAATGAAATGGGTCAAATTGTGCCGCCGCATTATAGTAAAACCATATTGCTAGCGTTTGGGGAATACATTCCTTTTGAGGATGTGTTATCGCAACTTCGTCAATGGTTTCCGCAAATTGGCCACTTTGCACGCGGGCAGGGGGCAACGGATTTATTCAATTTGCATGGCTTAAAAATGGCTCCGCAAATTTGTTATGAAGGATTGTTTGCTTATTTTTCTCGCGATTTGGCGAATTTAGGTGCTCAAGTCATTGTTAATGTGACGAATGATTCATGGTATGGGGCATGGCAACAACCGTATCAACATTTTTATATGACACTTGCGCGAGGCATTGAGTTTCGTCGTCCTGTGCTTCGAGTCACTAACACGGGTATTTCTTCTGTGGTGTTGGCATCAGGTGATATTTTGCAGCGCTCTCCCATTTATCAGCCTTGGACAGATGTTTATCATGTGCCTTATGTGAAAAATCCATCGCCAACATTTTATCAAGAGTGGTTTTATTTGCTACCCATTTTACTTTGGATTAGTTTTTTTGCATTATTAATGTTTGCGATAAAACAAGATGTTAGGTCGAACAGTTCAAATAGGTAACTAAAATTCCGGTTGAAAACATAAAAAATTGTAGCGTTTTTTTCATTTTTATATATAATAAACGGCTTATCAAGTTTATTTGCCTTGGTGGCGAAATTGGTAGACGCAAGGGACTTAAAATCCCTCGTTCGAAAGAACGTGCCGGTTCGACTCCGGCCCAAGGCACCATATATCAAAGAGCGTTTTCACTTTAGTGTTAACGCTCTTTTTTTTGCCTAAAATAGGCTCTTTGTTAGCTAATACTTAACTTAGAGCAAAGCAAATTTTCTCTTCCATTGATTATTTTAAAGCGACAACTATCGTGAAAAGTAACATCTATTTAACATTTTTGTTTTCCATTTTTCTGGCGTCAAAGGTTGATGCGCAAGTATTAGATCAAGCTATCGAAGAAAAAGTTCAAACCCTACTCGCTCAAATGACGTTAGAAGAGAAAGTCGGGCAAATGACTCAAATTGACGTGGGTGTTGTTACCGTCATGGACGGTCAAGACGCGCCTCAGCCTTTTGATATGGCGCGACTTACGGATGCTATTATCAATCATCATATTGGCTCAATTTTAAACGCACCCTCAACACCCAATAATAAAGCACAACCCATTGAAAAATGGCGCAGTATGACGCAAACCATTCGCACGATGGCACAGCAAACGCGTTTAAAAATTCCTGTTATTTACGGAATTGATGCAATTCATGGGGCGACTTATACGCAAAATTCTACTCTTTTTCCTCAGGCCATTAATATGGCGGCCACATTTAATCGCGATTTATCCTTTAAAGAAGGTGAGATTGCGTCGCGTGAAGTAAAGGCTTCTGGTATTGATTGGAATTTTTCCCCTGTTATGGATATTGGTCGTCAACCGTTGTGGCCGCGCTTATGGGAAACTTACGGTGAAGATGTGCATTTAGTAAGTAGTTTAGGACGTGCATTCATTGAAGGCCATCAAGGCGATAATATGTCCGCAGCGGATAAAGCGCCCACTTGCTTAAAGCATTATGTTGGCTACAGTTTTCCACTGAATGGTAAAGATCGCACCCCCGCGTGGATAGGGGAGCGAATGTTGCGAGAGTATTTTTTGCCCAGTTTTGAAGAGGGAATTAAAGCGGGAGCGCCAACTATTATGGTGAATTCCGCTGAAGTAGATGGTATTCCAGGGCATGCTAATTACCAGTATTTAACCACTATATTGCGTGGCGAATTAGGTTTTACGGGTTTTACAGTGTCTGATTGGGAAGATATTATTCGACTTTATTCGCGCGACAAAATAGCTTCTTCGCCACGTGAAGCGGTAAAAATAGCCGTGTTGGCGGGTGTGGATATGAGCATGGTACCGTTTAATTTTTCGTTTTATGATTTATTACTCGATTTAGTCCATAGTGGTGACGTTCCAGTCAGTCGAATTGATGAAGCCGTTACACGAATTTTGCGTGTCAAATATCAAACTGGTTTATTTGAGCGTAACGAGCCTGAAATCCTGGTGAGTGGAAATTTTGCAACGAAAGAAGCTGAAGCGATTAATCGTCAAGCGGCGCAAGAGTCCATTGTACTGGTTAAAAATGAAAAGCAATTTCTTCCGCTGAGCAAAAAAGCATCGATTTTAGTGACGGGTCCTACGGCTAATTTATTAAGTGTGATGAACGGTGGTTGGACATTGACGTGGCAAGGCGACAATGAAAGTTTATATCCCAAAGATAAATTAACGCTACTAAAAGCTATCGAGCAAAAAACGAGTGGTAAAGTGACCTATGTTGGCGGAAAAAATTATCAAGATGAAATCAATATTGAGCAAGCGGTAAATGAAGCTCGACAACACGATGTTGTGGTGTTGGCATTAGGGGAGAAAACCTATACCGAAACCAATGGTAATATTGATACGTTAAATTTGCCATTTGCCCAAATACAGTTAGCAAAAGCCCTTTTTGCGACAGGAAAACCTGTGGTACTGGTGACTTTTGGTGGGCGTCCACGCATTATTACAGAGATTGTAGAGCAGGCAAATGCGGTGGTGTTAGGTTTTCTTCCTGGTATGGAAGGTGGCGTTGCGTTGGCGGATATTTTATTTGGTGATGTGAATCCCAGCGGTAAACTGCCGATTTCTTATCCACGTAACACGAATGATATCGTGCATTACGATCATAAACCCATGGAGACTTTTGAGCCCAATCAATACAATCCGCTATATCCATTTGGGTATGGTTTGAGTTATAGCCAATTTGAAACCAGCGGTTTAAGGTTAGATAACACGCAAATCAATATCGGCGATAACATTGAAGTCAGCGTTGATGTAAAAAATACTGGGAAAATAACTGGAAAAGAAACGGTGCTTGTTTATCTCAATGATGTCGTCGCTTCAGTGACTCGCCCCACTAAGCAGCTTAAAGCCTTCGCAAAAGTAGAGCTGAAATCGAACGAAAGCCAAACGCTACATTTTGATCTTTCATCTGACGCTATGTCGTTTATTGGCGTGGACATGAAACGTCGAATTGAAGCGGGTGAGTTTACAGTGATGGTTGGTAGCGAGTCAGTAAGTTTTAATGTAAACGAAAAATAACACGAAAAGGGAAGTATATGCGACCACAACATTTGGGTTCACTGAGTATTTTAACGTCGTTATTTTTTATCTGGGGATTTATCACTTGTTTAAATGATATTTTGATTCCTCATCTAAAAGCTATGTTTACGCTCGATTATACGCAAGCGATGTTAGTGCAGTTTTGTTTTTTTGGTGCCTATTTTATGATGTCAGTGCCAAGTGGTTACTACGTTGACAAAATGGGGTATAAAAATGGCATTATTACAGGTCTATTTATAGCTGGTTTAGGGTGCTTGTTGTTTTATCCTGCCGCGGGTGCACATTCTTATGCATTTTTTTTAGGGGCTTTCTTTGTGTTAGCTTCTGGTATTACGCTCTTACAAGTGGCTGCTAATCCGTTTGTGACGGTGTTAGGGTCGCCTGAAACTGCGTCTAGTCGATTAACGTTAACGCAAGCATTCAATTCATTGGGCACGACCTTAGCGCCGTATTTGGGTGCTGTCTTTATTTTATCAGTTTCCCAAAAAAGTACGGACGAGATTTATTTATTCGATGCGCAGCAATTAGTCACTGTTCAAACCGAGCAAGCCACAGCAGTCCAAAACGCCTATTTGTTACTGGCCGGTGTTTTATTTGCGTTGGCCATCATTTTTGCGTTAATAAAACTTCCCACTATTCAATCGCAATCACATCAAAATGAGCAAACCAAAACAACCTTAATCAGCGCTTGGCACTATCCGCATTTAATATTAGGTGCTGTAGCGATATTTGTCTATGTGGGCAGTGAAGTGGCTATTGGTAGTTTTCTCGTGAGTTTTTTAGGGCAAACGGATATCGCAGCGCTTTCCGTGCAGGATGCGGGTAAGTATGTTTCATTTTATTGGGGTGGGGCGATGATCGGTCGCTTTGTAGGCGTGGCGTTGATGCAGAAAATACAGTCATCACGTCTTTTAGCTTTTCATGCATTGGCGGCTGTCTTGCTCATTTTAACTGCGATTTTTGCAAAGGGTGATTTAGCGATGTGGAGTTTGCTCGCGGTAGGTTTATGTAATTCGATTATGTTCCCCACTGTTTTTTCGTTGGCCTTAAACGGATTAGGTTCGCATACGGGGCAGGGTTCGGGAATTTTATGTGTGGCAATTGTCGGCGGGGCAATTATTCCGCTTGTTCAAGGAATGATTGCAGATAACGTCGGGTTGCAAATGGCTTTGTTCTTACCAGTAAGTTGCTATTTTTACATTGGTTTTTATGGCTTGAGATATTCGAAAATAGTCAACATGCAATTTAAATAAAATTATTTTTTAATAATGCCTCAACCAAGTGACATAGCATGCTACGTCACTTGGTTATATATTTTATTTAATGGACATCATCCGTGTGCCACTGTGGCAACATCAGTATGCAATTTGGTTTTAATCCTAAGTCTTTTAATGTATCAATACTGTGTACTTTTTCCATTTTGTGTAAATCGATAACACTAATGGATCCATCATCCATATTTGGCAGGTTCAAGAAACTATTTTGCACAAAGGCGTATTTTTCATCAGGTGAGAAAACGACGTGATGAGCTCCACCTGCTGTGGGTATAGATTTCAAAAACTTGGGTTTACTCGTTGATTCACTAATATCGAAAATATTCAACGCACCCGGATTTGCGGTAGTAATGAACAATTTATCATGTTCTTGATTAAAATAGATTTCAAGTGGCACACCTTGTTTAATACTTGAAAAATCAAACACAGGAGTAAATTCGAAATGGTGCTGAGTACTGTGCCATGTTGCTGTCCACAATTTTCCCTCAAACATGGTATTGACATAAGCAAGTGGTGGCGTGGAATGTGGCATAAAAACAGCTTCCACAGGAGCTGAGCCTGATGGGGTGGGTTTGTCAGAGAGTTTATGTGTTGATAATACAGTGCCCGTTGTCGAGTCAATGACGGTGACAGTTTCACCCGCATCGCCTAAATCGGAGGCACGCACAGTACTCGTTACGATTAAACGATTGATGTCTTCATTTAATCCAAGTCCATGAGGGTAGCGAATGAATTTTTCTTTTTCATTTGCAGAAATAACTTGTTTAACGCTGTCTGTGTGCGCATCGCCAACAATGACATTACTCGAACCCATGCAGGTTAAATACCACGTTTTTTTATCTGCTGTGAATGCCATGTCCTCGGCAACTTCACATTGAGGAACATTGAGCGTTTGAATTTCATAAGGCATTTTTTTCATATCAATCACGCGCAGCGGGCCTTTGCCTAGCGCGGTAATATACGCTTTGCTGATATCTTTATTGTAAAAAATATGATGTGCCACAGCATCGGGTGGGAGAGGTAAATCTTGAACAATTTTGCCAAATTGGGGTGACGTAGGATCCACATCAATAATAGCAATGCCTTCTTTTCGGGGAAGTTGTCCTGGTTTGCTTTCGTAATTCATCATGGAAAGCATTTCAGCATGGCTAATGGATGGTAAAAATAAAATTGCACTTAATAAGGTGCAAGTGATCGTGTTTTTAATCATTTTTTTCACTCACGAAAAAAAAATCGCACTTGGTTTTGTTAAGCAAATGCGATTTTCTGGCAATTAACCTTCAGCAGTGCTTGGGTCGATAATACTGCTAATTTTAGCGATGTTTGTAATGGGGAAACCGCCTTTTTCGCCATGTTCTCTAAGTGCATCTTCGTTATCGGCAATTAAAATGCAGTAAACTTTATGATCTGTTACAAAACTTTCTAGCCAATGTACGTTTGCATTCATATTGCAAGAGACGCCACAAGAAGTTTGTGCAATTCCTTGTAATTGTTCAGCAGTTAAATCTCCCGCGTTTGGAATGTCGCGTTCTACGATGTATTTAGGCATTTTCTTTTCCTCAATTTATGATTAAAAATGTGAATGTTAAACTGGCATAGCTTGTTAAAGCGTAATAGCGTATTACGCTTTAAAAAAATCTCCCAGTAATTGCGAATAACATTGTGTGAGCGGCTCAGTTGATTGCTCTATTTTCATACGCAAAAGAGCACCTTGCCATGCGTTTACCCATATATCTGCCATCTCATTAGCGGATTTATCTTCGCGAATTCTCTTTTCCTTTTGACCTCGACGCAGTCCCTCTTCCCATACATTGCGATAATCATTCAGTGCATTTTGCAATGCAATGCGACATAAATCGCTAGTATCGCTTAATTCTCCCATTAAATTACCTAGTAAGCATCCGCCTTTAAAATCAGTGCGCTCGAGTTCAGCAATGCTTTCTTCAATATAGCGATTTAAAGCGGCGACCGCATTGCCTTCGGATTCATCTAAATATTGATTTAACTGATTTAGATAGGGTGTAATATAGTGAACAATGACTTCAGCCGCAAAATTTTCTTTGCTACCAAAATAATTATAAAATGAACCTTTAGGAATATTGACGGCATCTAGAATTTCTTTAAGACCGGTACCGTGATATCCCTGCCGCATTAATAACGCAACCCCTTCATCAAGTAAATTATGTTTGTTAATTTGTTTTTGTTTCATATATTGAATAATACGACCGGTTGTCTTAGTTTGTCAAATAAAAAAACTTGCTGCTCCTTGTTACGCAGCAAGTTTATTGTTAGTAAACTACAAATTTAACGGATTGCTTGGATCAATGCCATCCATAAAGGGCAGTCGTCGATCTTGATGGGTAATTTGATAAATTTTCCCAAGCCAATTATTAAATACACTTTTTGCCGTATCACGCCACGTATTATCAATAAATTCCAGAATCAATTCTTCAGGAAATTTAGGGAAATCGTGTTGATTTTCTTTTGCAAAGCGAACTTCTATCTCATACTCAGCAAAAACAGATTTTACGTAAGCATTAAAATAATTTTCAGGATAGGGCGGGTACGTTGTGGTTTCATTGCTGTAAAAACATCGAACCTCGCGTTTATATTCTTTGAGCAAACTTATATCATCGTATTCAGGGTGACCTTGAAAGAAGACAATACGAAAACCATCAGGGCTCACGGCTAAATGAACACCACCTTCTTCACTCGTGGAAAGTACACGTAAGCCATGTTTTTCCATATCGTCTTGAAAAATCGCATTAAAACGTGAGTGTGGTACATCAAAGCGTGTATTCATTTCAACGACCAGTGGGTGTTTTTTATCGACTAACGTATGAGAAAAAACGCCCCAACGCTTGCTGGGTAAACGCGTTCTCGCAATTCCGTAGCAATAATGAATGACGGCGTGCGTTGCAAGGCATGAACATAAAATTGAAGTGACATTTTCTTTTGCCCACGAAAACACTTCCGTTAAAGGCTCCCAAAAATCTTCAGCAGGCAAAAATGAGCCTGTCACATTTGCACCACTAATAATAAGCCCATCTAAACCGTCTTCTTTGATTTTCTCAAACGATTCGTAATATTTATCAATATGCGCTTGTGTCTGCGGACTTCGCGTTAAACCTTCAATTGTAAATAGATGGACATGAAACTGGGCAATTTGATTACATGCGCCCACTAAGCGAAAAAATTGACGTTCTGTTGCCTCAAGTGCCGCATCTGGCATCATATTAAGAAGACCAATGTGAATTTCACGGATTTCTTGATGATTTGCGCGAGTAGTATCAATGATTTCTTCGCCTTCTTCACGAAGACGTTGAAAAGTAGGGAGATTCGTGTGTGCAACTAAGGGCATCTATTCCACCTCAACCAGTTTGTTTTGCAAGGGCTGCAGCAATCAGAGCGATAAAATCCTCTTCCGTTTCCACATTTGCCACGTCATTACCGTCTACGGTATAACCATATTGCTGTGCAATGGCTTCATATCGGGGAATACGTGATTTAAACAACTCAGGGAAAACCCATGTCACAAATTCATCGGGTGGCATTTGATCGGTTGATGAATAATTTTTTAATTTTAAATATTGCGCTAATTTTTCATCTAAAAAGGCTTCACGGTAATAAAGTGGTTTAGGATCGCTTTTTGCGCGATCAATAATGGTTTGTTCGAGTTCAGGTGGGATTTTGATGTAGATAATAATGGTATTTTTTGCCAATATTTCAAGCGCTTCTGGGCAGTCAAGCTCACATACACTTCCGCCTGCGTCATTGATGAAATGATTGTATCCGTAAATATCTTCTGCATTGTGAATGAAATTAGGCACATCTTTCATCGCTTCAATTTCAGCATGGCGATGCAAATTCTGACGATGTTTAAATTCTTCAAGCGATAAACCGCCTTTGCTTGGATCGCCTAATTTGCCTAAATAACTCGACACAGCCGTTAAATTATCAAACGAAATTTTACTTTTAATATAGAGCGAATCCGAGCGCAGCAATTCACGCAAAAAAGGAACACTCATCGCGTGGCGTTTAATATTATCTAAAATGGGTTCTTTTAAATATTTGGTGCCAATACGATAATCGCCCGAATAGTGATACCACTTGGATTTGGGTAATTTATCAGCGAGTGTTGTTTTGCCCGCACCCGACATAGCCAGTAAGGTAATATGCTTCGTTTTCCAATCGAGAAATTCTTGCGCCGTCATTTTCATAAAAAAACACCTTGTAGATATAAAGTTTTAAGAGGAGTAGTAGTGGGTATTATAGAGGATATTTTTGAATATGAGCGATGGCAGTTTATGCGAGGTTTATTTTTTAGTTTACGGTAAATAAAATAGGTCAATTAGTGTTTTTTACAACAAAAATAAGGTGTTGTTGCTTTGAAGGTAACGGTTTGTTGTTTTTTTGTAATTTATTGTGACACTGTAATATTAATGTCATATTTGTCATTTATTATGAACGGAAGATTAAAATTCCCTTTGGCTAGAGACAAACTATGAAATTATCAAAACTTTCTTTTGCTGTTGCAACCGTGTTAACAGCAAGTGTGACTACTTCAGCATTTGCGCTGGATTTATATGTAGACACAAAAACCAAACAAATTTTTGCGGAACCTGGTAAAGGTCGCCAAAAATTGGGTGCGTTTGAAAAAGTAGACGAAGCTGCACATACCTCAACGCATGCTTCACATTCTTCAAATGTCGTCAACAGTGAACATGTAATCCAAGCGATAGAAAGTGAAAAAGCAGAAATTCATAAAATTGAGAATGATTTAGAGCTTAAAGGCAATGAAATCAAGGCGTTGGAAGAGCATATTGCAGCTAATAGAGAGTCAGCAGCTAAGAATGATGAAAAATGGTTTAACAAAATTAGTATGCGCGGCTATACGCAATTACGCTATAACCAGCCACTTTCTGGCGATAGAGAAGCTAGAGGCAAAACTGACCCAGAAATGAGATCACCTGGTGATAGTGGCATTAAGGATAATGGTGGGTTTACATTCCGTCGAGTTCGTCTTGTTTTCTCAGGTGATATTAATGATTACGTATCACTTTATATCCAACCAGATTTTGCAAGTAATGTCAGCGATTCACAACAACATTTTGTGCAACTTCGTGACGCTTATGCCGATTTGGCCTTTGATAAAAAACATGAATACCGTATTCGTGCGGGTCAATCAAAAGTGCCTTTTGGTTGGGAAAACTTACAGTCATCGCAAAATCGTATAGCGTTAGATCGTAACGATGCGTTAAACAGTGCTGTACCAAGTGAACGTGATTTAGGTTTAATCGGATATTGGGCGCCATCTGAAGTCCAAAAATTATGGAAAGACCTGTCGAAAAAAGGCTTAAAAACATCGGGTGACTACGGTATCTTAGGTTTCGGTGTTTACAATGGTCAAAGTATCAATAAAGCCGAAACAAATGATGACCTTTATTTAGTGGCACACAGTACCTATCCAATTGAATTGAACTTCTTAGGCTCATTCTTCAAAGGTCAAGTATTAGAAGTTGGTGCGGATGCTATCAGCGGTAAATTTAATACGACGACGGGTGACATGACGTTACTTAGTGGTCGTAAATTACTTAAAACGGATATTGATAAAACGATTGTTGGCTTGGCGGGAAAAAAAGGTATTCGTGAAGAGCGTGTAGGTGTTCATGCTGTCTTATTTCCACAACCTTTTGGTTTGCAATCTGAATGGAACTGGGGTGAGGGAGCTACATTAGATACAGAAGGTAAAGGCGGTATTGAAAAGCAAAGCCTAAGTGGTGGTTATGTTCAAGCCATGTATAAAATTGATAAATTGTTACGCTCAGATGATTCATTAATGCCTTATGTAAAATGGCAAACATACGACGGGGCGTATAAAGGAGCAACCAACGCACCACGCGTATCAGTTGAAGAAGTAGAAGCGGGTGTGGAATGGCAAATGATGAAAGCCCTTGAGTTAACCGTGGCTTATTCAAATATGGATAGAACAAACACAAGTAACCTAGGACAAGCCAAAGGCGATATGATTCGTACACAGCTACAGTGGAACTACTAAAAATTTAAGTTATTTAGCTTACCTAAGCTTCGAAGCCTTGCTGATTGTTAATCTGTCAGTGAGGCTTTTTTTTATTTGGCTTGGGTGGAAAAATTAAGTATAAAAAAAGCCGCGTTAATTTCATCATTAACGCGGCTTTTTTATTAAACGTGATTTTTTAGCTGACGCTATAGTTTGGGATGGGGCGAAGCATGGATGTTTTGCCTACCATGATATCAAGCGTTTTTCGTAAACGGGTAAACACCGATTCTTGAATATAAGGAATATTGTGTTTTTCACAAATGGCCTTGACCAGCGGCTGCGCTTTTTGATATTGACTTGCCGTCATTTCTGGCCACAAATGGTGTTCAATTTGATAATTGAGCCAACCGTGTAAAAAGTCTAAGGTATTTGTGCCGTTTGGATAATTCACTGAACCAACAATTTGACGTAAATAAAACTCGCCTTTCCCTTTCGCTTTTTCTTCAAACATCATCACGTCTTCACCTGTGTGATTTGGACCAATCACGAGGAAAGAATGCAAATTCGTAATGACTTCTGCCATTAAAACGTTAATCAATACATTTGTTGCGGCGACTACGCCAAAAGGAATAAATAGCAAAGGAATGACAACGAAATTCACCACACTGTAGGGCAGCATGCAATTTACCCACAGATCTTTTCCAGCCGGTTTAAGCGGGTTCCACATATCAAGGCGCGAAACTTGACCGCGTGTGACGCCCGTTTGCTTATCTTGAATAGCGCGGTATTCCGTTAGCGTTGATGAGGCATAATAAATAATTTTCCATGTTGATGCCATAACCGCTAATAGCGCATAACGTCCCCATGTTGGAATGGGTGAATTACGCAAACCTTCCATATTGAATTCAACTTGATCGGGATCCACTTCTTCCCCTAAATGATAATGATGCACGTCATTGTGCTCTGCATCCCATGCCTCTGGATACATCCAATCTAGCCAATCGAGGTAACGTCTCCAGCCTTTTGCAAAACCTTTGCTGGTGTAATGCGCTGGAATGCCTTCAATTTTGTCATAACCGCGATGCAATACGTGATGCGCAACGGTTGTCCAGCGCGTGAAATTGCCTTGGCTAATTAAATAAGCTGAAACAGGGTTGGGGATAATCCAAGCGGTTGCATAACCTAAACCAGTACAAATTCTGCCCCAGCGTTCAATTTTAAGTAGATGATGAAAATCAGAGATATCAGTTGTATTTAATAGCTCTTTTTGCAAATCATCAATGTCTTTTGCGAGTTGTTTTCTGTCAACTGCGTGGTATCTTTCTACGTTCAAAGCACTCTCACTTTATTATTTTTATAGTAAAAAAAAATTGCAGTCTAAATCGACTGCAACTCTGTAAAACACGTCTACAAGCGCTTAATAAAAACGTCTTTTAAATAGCAGGTTCGTATTCATGAATATGCGTATTCATTAACGTTTGTAATTGCTCTTGATCGAGCTTTTGATTATCGACTTTTAAATATAAAACAGCATCTTCATGGCGTAAAACAACTTCTTCAACGCCTGTTACACCTAATATTTTATCAGAAAAATCTTGTGCATCACTTAAACTCATGGTTTCAATAGAAATCAACAAGTTGGCGACATAACGCGGTTCCTGCATTTTCAGTGATAATAATAACCAACTTGACGCCAAAATGCCGCAAATTATAAATACAGCAGTGACACCAAATTGCCCATTAAACCAACCACCAACGATTCCGCCCATGAAGAGTCCCATGAACTGTGAACTTGAGTACGCGCCCATTGCCGTTCCTTTTAAATCACCCGGAGCGGTTTTAGACACGAGCGAGGGTAGGGTGGCTTCAAGTAAATTAAATCCGCAGAAGAAAACACCAAGTAATAATATTAAAGCGACTAAGTTTTCATGGAACGCGGCAAAACCGCCAGTAGCAACAATTAATGTCGCTATCGCGCCAATGAATACTTTTTTCATTTTGCGTTTTTTCTCTGCCAAAATGATAAAGGGGACAATTAAGCCCATCGAAATCACAAAGACCGGTAAATAGACTTGCCATTCACTTCCCGCTTCAAGTCCAGCGTCACGCATTAATTTGGGAACGACGACGAAAATCGCCATTAAAATTAAATGTAGTGTAAAAATTCCATAATCTAAACGGAGCAATTCGGGGTTTTTGAGTGCGCTCGACATTTGTGAGGGAACAAATTCCGCATCACGATGCAGTTTTGTTTTTTGAGGATTAGGCACCACAAAAATAATCACCAAAATAGCGAGCAGGGTTAAAACGGCTGTTGTCCAAAATACACCGTGTACACCACCAAAACTCGCAGCAATAATCGGTCCTGCCACAATGCCCACACCAAACGAAAAACCAATACTCACGCCAATGGTTGCCATGGCTTTTGTACGGTGGACTTCTTGTGTTAAATCAGCCACTAATGCCATGACAACAGCTGAAATCGCGCCCGCGCCTTGCAATGCACGGCCAATCAGCACACCATAAATATCATGTGACATAGCGGCGACAACACTTCCTGCGAAAAATAAAAGCAGACCAATAATGATCAATTTTTTTCGACCGAATTTGTCAGACAGCAAACCAAAGGGGATTTGCAAAAGCACTTGCGGCAAACCGTAAATACTCATTGCAAGCCCAATTAACGCAGGCGTTGCCCCTTCTAATTGCTGAGTAAATAACGACAAGACAGGCAAAATCATAAATAGCCCAAGCATCCGCAACGCATAAATGCTCGCAAGTGAGGCAATTGCACGTTTTTCTGGCAAAGTCATTGAACTGGTAATATCTTGAACGTTTGTCACCGTTATTTACTCCGTTGTGATGAAAGTTGAAAAATGTTAAATGTTAAATGTTAAGAGCCAATTTTTGCAAAGGTTGCTGTACAGTTGTTGTTTTTTGTTTTTGTATCTAACACTAATGGTGTTGTGAAGTCTTTGCAATCACCACTCCAACCTCTCATTTCATAGCCTTTGGATGGTGTTGAAATAAGGCTCACAGCTGTTCCAAAAGGTTTTGTTAATACACAAGACTTGCTGCCTGCTTTACTTGTTGATGTGCAACTAATTCCTGCGGGTGAACTTGTTATTTTCCCCCCCGTTCCATTCACGGTTACGCGGGTGATGGAGCTTGTTGAGTCAACGACTTTACTGGTGTAAATATTTTCAATAATGACTTTTTTTAAGCAAAAATTAAAGCCGCAATCAGTCACGGTGCTAAGGTAGGGTGTGCCATCAGCACTATAGCTTGTTTTTAGTGTTGCAAGACCGCCTATTTGAGTGACGACATCCATTCCTCCAATAACGTCTGCAAACACGGCATAGCCAGCACCGGCTGGGAGATCAGATGATTTATTTAAACCTAAGTTATCTTCAAAATTGAAAAAGAATTGCGAAGTCGCTGAGTTGGGTTCAGCTGTACGAGCCATCGCAACAGTCCCTTTAAGATTACTCAATCCATTACTTGATTCATTTTTAATGGGGGTTGCCGTTTTTTTGAAGGTAATAGTTTGTGCATCAAGACCGCCGCCTTGAACAATACTAATGCCTTGTTTTACAGTACGATGAAATACTGTGTTTTTATAAAATCCTTTGTTTGTATAATCTAAAAAGTTTTTCGAACTAATTGGTGCTTTAATCCAATCTAATTCCATCGTGACAGTGCCAATATTGGTTTGCATTTCAACAATAGAAGGATTAAGTGATGTTGTTGGGTTTGCACTGATAACTAAAGGGGTAATACTAGTTGGGGCATCAGCAGCATAAGCTGCACTCATGCTTGTTGCAATTAGAAGTGAGGTGAATAAGTAACGCATTTTTTAAAGCTCCAAAGTATATAGGGTGGGTTTCTCCACCATTTGAGAATGAGCCACGATTTGAGGAAAGCAAATAATGGCTCTGTGCAATTGATTATTTAAGAAAGTTTTTTATATTTTAATCGACGTGGTGAGTCGGCATCTGTGCCTAAACGACGATGACGATCCACTTCGTAATCCGCGTAGTTACCTTCAAACCAAACCACTTGACTATCGCCTTCAAAGGCTAAAATATGCGTGGCAATACGATCAAGGAACCAACGATCATGCGAAATAACGACCGCGCAACCCGGGAAATTAAGCACCGCATCTTCAAGGGCACGAAGGGTTTCAACGTCCAAATCATTTGTCGGTTCGTCAAGAAGCAAGACGTTACCGCCCGTTTTGAGTAATTTCGCTAAATGCACACGGTTGCGTTCACCGCCCGATAAATCACCGATGAATTTTTGTTGATCGCCACCTTTGAAATTAAAGCGTCCTAAATAGGCGCGAGAAGGTGTTTGATAAGTACCAACAGTTATCATATCAAGGCCTTCTGATACTTCTTCAAAGACGGTGCGTTTTGCATCCATGTCATCACGAAGTTGATCAACGTAGGCGAGTTTAACGGTTTGACCAATCACAAGTTCACCCGAATCCGGTTGTTCAAAGCCTGCCATAATTCTAAATAATGTCGTTTTACCTGCGCCATTGGCACCGATAATACCGACAATACCGCCTTGTGGTAATTTGAAGTTTAAGTCACTAAATAACAAGCGATCACCAAAGGATTTTGAAATGCCGTTGGCTTCAATGACCACGTCACCAAGTCTTGGACCGGGTGGAATATAGATTTCTTGGGTTTCATTACGTTTTTGCGTTTCAACAGACGATAATTCTTCAAAACGCGCTAAACGGGATTTACTTTTGGCATGACGCCCTTTTGTCCCTGAGCGCACCCATTCTAATTCCTCTTTCATGGCTTTTTGACGTGCCGATTCTTGTTTTTCTTCTAACAATAAACGGGCACTTTTTTGCTCAAGCCAGCTGGAGTAATTGCCTTCCCATGGAATGCCAGACCCACGATCAAGCTCGAGAATCCAGCCAGCAACGTTATCAAGAAAATAACGATCATGCGTGACAGCAACCACAGTGCCTGCATAATCATGGAGGAATCGCTCAAGCCACGCGACAGATTCTGCGTCTAAATGGTTGGTTGGTTCGTCAAGCAGTAACATATCAGGATTAGAAAGCAGCAAACGGCAAAGTGCCACGCGACGTTTTTCACCACCAGATAAGGTGGCGACATTCGCATCCCAATCTGGCAAACGAAGTGCATCGGCGGCCACTTCTAATTTACGCTCTAAATTATGGCCATCACATGCGTTGATAATATCTTCAAGACGTGCTTGCTCCGCGGCTAATTTATCAAAATCCGCATCAGGCTCTGCATAATCTAAATAGACTTGATCAAGCTGCGCTAGCGCGGCTTTGACTTCTTCAACGGCTTCTTCGACATTACCGCGAACAGTTTTAGTTAAATCAAGTTGCGGTTCTTGCGATAAATAGCCAATATTGATGCCTTTAAGTGGATTGGCTTCACCTTCAATTTCCGTATCAAGACCCGCCATAATTCGAAGCAGTGTTGATTTACCTGAACCATTTAACCCTAAAACACCAATTTTCGCACCGGGAAAAAAAGATAATGAAATATTTTTGAGGATATATTTTTTAGGTGGGACAATTTTGCCCACTCTGTGCATGGAATAAATATATTGAGCCATAGTTTTTTTGCCAAAAAGTGAAAATAAAATATCGCTTGAATTATATCAAATTACGCGAGTTTGCTGTGACGTTTGGAATAGAG
>Ga0208223_1000182_pt1 | contig 16537 bp, 21 predicted proteins | sample LakMenE07Oct09ns_FD_150678 | JGI IMG/M metagenome (GOLD analysis project Ga0208223, IMG submission 150678) | Freshwater microbial communities from Lake Mendota, WI - 07OCT2009 deep hole epilimnion ns (SPAdes) | ecosystem: Environmental > Aquatic > Freshwater > Lake > Epilimnion/Euphotic zone ...
ATGCAAGCTTATTACGAAATCGAAGCCCAAATCCCACTTAATCATCATTTGAGTCTGCAATTGCCAGATTCGATTCCAGTCGGTATCGCCAAAATTGCTGTGATTTACGATTTACCTGAAAAAACTGAGCACAAATCCACCGCAATGGCGGCTTTTTTACAAAACTTGCCAGAGCTTGCAGAAGGCGAGGAGTTAAGTCGTACGGCAATTAATGAGCACTTGCAACAAGAACGTCAAAATTGGGATTAACCATGACTTCTGTCTATCTTGATAGCTGCGTGGTGATAGGTTTGATTGAAGGTGATGCTGAACAGCGTCAAGCGTTAAGACACTATTTGGCATTCTCTCAAACTGTTTTTAGCGATAGGATGCGTGAAGCGCATCTTATCGCGTTAATCACAACGGTATTTTAATTGCTGTTGATGGTTCATTGAACTACAATCAAACTATGAACTTTGAATGGGATGAAATCAAAAGCGAGCGCTGTTTTCTGGAAAGGGGATTTGATTTTGCTTACGCAGCACAGGCATTTTTTGATCCCAACAGAATTGTACGGCTCGATAATCGGCACAGTTATGGAGAAGAGCGCTATCAATTGATGGGGTTGGTAGATAGTCGGCTTTTTGTGATTGTTTATACACCACGGCATCAAGTAACACGTATCATCTCTGCCAGAAAAGCAAATCAGCGTGAAGTAAGAATCTATGAAAACAGTACGAATGACCATTAACCCTGGCGATACAATCGGACGTATAGACACTAAACGTGTGGATGCTACGACCGAAAAAGCGCTTTTGAAACAACAAACTGAAGATGAAGTGGAATTGATGCTTGATGCAGCAAAATTCACGCGGCGAGTGCGGAAGCGTCTAGGGTTAAGTCAGGCTGAATTTTCGCAACGAATTGAAGTGCCTTTGGAAACCATTCGGAATTGGGAGCAGGGTAAGCGTAGTCCTACGGGGGCAGCGAAAACACTGCTCAAAATCTTAGATAAATCGCCCGATATTGCGCTGAGCGCCTTGAATTAATAACTGGATATTTGGGCTCACTCGCTGTTAATTGATAAATGCCTTTACAATCAGATCATTAAATTCGATAAATCAATAATTCGGAGCAAAAATGTTAAAAAGTTACGAAGCGTTTTATGACAATGGGACTTTAAGCTGGTTAGGCATTCCTCCTCATATCGATAAAGCCAAAGTGATTGTGGTGCTTGATGAAGATGATTTACAAGCTGTCGAAAAGCAATCAATTAAGCAATTAAAAGGACTTGCTCCTAAGCCTGCCTACGCTGTCAGTCTTGATGATATGAACGCGGCATTAGCTTAAACACACTTGCCCGCATCATTTCGCGATTGGTGCGGTTCGTAAACTCACCACACCCTACTTTGAAAAAATCACTTAGCCGCAATCTTCGAGCTTGCCGCATCCCATATCTGTCTGGCTGACAATTCCGCTTTATCTTCACTTTCAGGGCTATATGGCGATTGCCAATCGGTTTCCAAATACAGCCTTTCAACCTTCTCCCGCGCCCACGGGGTTTTTCTTAAAAATTTCAAACTAGAGCGAATACTTGGATCTTTGCTGAAGCAATTAAGGTTGATTAACTTCGCCAAGCCTTGCCAGTCGTAGTGTTCAACCAGTCTTGTCAATATTGCTTCCAGCGTTAAACCGTGTAACGGGTCTTGCTTACTCATCGTCAGCTTGGGCGGCGTTGTTGTCGCCGGGTTTCGGTTCTGCTTTTTTGACTCGAATTTTGTTGATGCCAATTTTCTGGCCGTTTAATACTTTCATCGCGGCTTTCGCTTCGCCGACTTTGGGCATTTCGACGTAGCCAAAACCTTTAGAAAGGCCGGTGTCTTTGTCGGTGACTAGAGTGCAGGATTGTACAGCGCCGTGGACGGTGAATAAGTTGCGAAGTTCGGCTTCGGTGGTGTTGCGGTCGAGATTACGGATTAGGATTTTCATGGTTTTAGCGGGTAATGGTTAAAATAGCGGTTTTTTAATGAAAGGTATAAAAATGAAAATTAGTTTAATCGTGTTAATGATGTTGTTTTTACAGGGCTGTGTTTTAACCAAAGCTGCTTCAACGCCGATGCGGATCGGTGGTGCGTTGATTTCTGTAGTGCCCGGTGTTGGTAATAGCGTACATGATGCAATTGATAGCGCAGCTGATGCTGTGGATGAAGTGCCGCTTTAAGGACTGTCAATTTTCTCCAGACAGACAATCATGGTGTGGCGGACGATGAAGAAGGTCATCGCCATTGCGTAAAGCGCGTAATGGCGAGTGATTAACAGGCCGAGAAACACAAAGCCAATCACAAACGGCATATTAAAGCGGGTGATTTTTTCCAGATAACGCAGTTGAACCACTGAATCGACATCGAAATAATCGGCTTTGTTGATTAGCGATAAGGTGAGGATTGAAGTAAAGGCTGCGAAGTACAGCGGATAGAGCAAAAACATCGGCGCATCGGCACCAAATTCGGGTTGCCAGTAAGCGTACCAGACCAATAAGCCGCCAGTCGCAAAGCCATCGTGCCAGTTAATAGTGCTGGCTTTTTTTAAGTAGCCGATGATTATGCTGGCGAGCATGATGGTTAAGCCTAAGCCAAGCGCCACAGGGCTGGCTAGGAAGGGCAAGATTTCATTATTGGTTTTGACCAGAATGGCTAATATCAAGCTGTAAGCGATGAAGAAAATCATGGGAGTTTCCGAGGTTATTGTTCCCTATACGGGGAGTCGCAGCCATTAAGTTAAGCGTTTTCCTGGAAAATCAAGTAGGGTGGATAAGCGTAGCGCATCCACCATGTTGGCCTTCGCGGTGGATGCGCTACGCTTATCCACCCTACTTGACAAGCCGTTTCATCATTCCAATTTACCAAGGTCTTAACTTAAGGCAATGACGCATGGCCTGGGAACGATATGAATTTGATTATGGTTAAGCAGACAACGCCGCCAACGCACTCGCATAATCCGGTTCATCAGCAATTTCACTAACCAACTGGCTGTAAATCACTTGATCATTTTCATCAATTACAATCACTGCGCGAGCGGTTAAGCCTGCCAAAATGCTGTCCAGCAGGTTAACGCCGTAATCTGAGCCAAAGCTAGAGCGGAAGCTAGAAAGAGCGGTGACATTTTTAATCCCTTCAATTTCACAGAATCTTGCTTGGGCGAATGGCAAATCGGCTGAGACGACTAAAACGACCGCGTTGTCTAAGTGACTGGCTTTTTCGTTAAATTTGCGGGTTGAGGTGGCGCAGGTTGGGGTGTCCAAGCTAGGCACAATGTTCAACACTTTACGTTTGCCAGCAAATTCCGCTAAACCGACATCCTGCATTTTGCGGTTGCAGAGTTTAAAGTCGGGGGCTTGGCTGCCAACAGCCGGTAACTCGCCGCAGGTATTGATTGGTTGACCTTGAAAGGTAATAGTTGCCATAAGTTAAACCTCGGTAATTATTTTTTGCGTTTGCTAAAAGTGATTAAACGTTTGCGTTTCTTCATTTGGCGGTCAGACAATGGGTTCTTTTGACCTTGGAATGGATTTTCCGGCGATTTAAACACCAAACGTACCGGCGTACCGCGTAGTTGTAACTGGTCGCGGAAATAGTTCATCAAATAGCGTTTGTAAGAACTGGGTAATGCATCGGTTTGGGTGCCGTGAATGACCACGATTGGCGGATTGCGACCGCCTTGATGAGCGTATTTCAATTTAATCCGACGACCACCGACTAACGGCGGCTGGTGATCTTTTATAGCGTCAGTCAGAATCCGAGTCAGTACGGGAGTCGACATATCGGTCATGGTTGACTCATACAAGCTGCCGACTACATCAAACAATTTGCCAACCCCGCTGCCGTGGAGCGCAGAAATCGGGTGTTTTTCGGCAAAGTCTAAAAAGCTTAATTTGATTTCGATTTGTTTTTTAACAATCTCGCGGTGTTCAGCACTTAAGCCATCCCATTTGTTCAAGCCAATAATTAAGGCGCGGCCCGCTTCTAACACCAAGCCTAAAATGTGGGCGTCTTGATCGGTGACGCCTTCTTGGGCGTCGATTAAATAAATCACCACATGAGCTTTTTCAATCGCTTGCAGGGATTTGATGATGCTGAATTTTTCCACCGTCAACGAAACTCGCGAACGACGACGCATCCCCGCAGTGTCGATGATGGTAAATTTTTGTTCGTTGCGCTCGAAAGGAATGTAAATACTGTCGCGAGTAGTGCCGGCTTCGTCGAATACCACAACCCGCTCTTCGCCTAAAATCCGGTTAACCAGTGTTGATTTACCGACATTAGGACGGCCAACAATCGCAATCGCAATGCCTGGATCTTCTTCGATAATTTCTTCGTCAATCGGCGGCAATAATTCGTCGATGCGTTCTAACAAGTCATGGACATTACGACCGTGTGAAGCGGCAATTGGAATTGGTTCGCCAAACGCCAAGCTGTAAAACTCGTGAGTGACGGTGGTGCTGTTAATGCCGTCCATTTTATTGACGACTAAAACCACCGGTTTACCGAGTTTGCGCAACATGTCAGCAATCGCTTCATCGGAAGCATTCAAGCCATCACGCGCATCAACCAAGAAAAACACCACATCGGCTTCTTGCAAAGCGATTTCGACTTGTTTTTTGGCAAACGCGTCAATACCTTCCAAGTCGTCGGTGATACCGCCAGTATCAACCACCAAACAATCACGTTCACCGCGTTTGACGCGACCGTATTGGCGGTCGCGGGTAAGGCCCGGATAGTCAGCAACCAGCGCCTCGCGGCTGCGGGTTAGGTAATTAAATAAAGTGGATTTGCCCACGTTGGGGCGGCCGACTAGGGCGATAACAGGTAACATAAATTATTTGACTCTCAAAGCGGCAAGCGTGCCGTCTTTTGCGTAAACGTAAACAGTGCCGTCAACAACGACGGGGGTATTTTCTATGGGGGCTTTGGTGATTCGGGTGCGACCCATTAAGCGGCCATCGGTAATTGATAGCCAATGCACATAACCTTCAAAATCACCCACTACGACATAATTATCGTAAGCAATCGCAGCGGTTAAGCGGCGGTTGTGTAAATCTTTTTGTTTCCAAAGTGCCGCGCCGTTGCGTTGATCTAATTGCGAAACGTCACCGCGAGTGTCGCTGATGTAGATGTAACGTAAATCGGTGCTAAGACCAGTGTAAGAGGACACCGCTTCATTGCGCCAAATCACATCGCCATCGGTTTCTGATACCGATGAGGTGCCGCCTTGATAGCTGGCAATGAAGATTGCGCCACGACGTTCAACCGGATCGGCGTCTAAATCCACCAAGCGTTCCACTTCAGAACGACCGGCAGGCATAGCGATAGTGGCTTCCCATAAGGCTTTGCCATCGCTGACTTGAAAGGCGCCCAGTTTGCCATTGGCAGCGCCGGCAATCAGGGTGTCGTCAATTACTAAAGGATTGCCCGTGCCGCGAATACTTAAAGCTGGCACACTTTGTTCGACAGTCCAGACCACGCTACCGTTGTGTTCATTCAAGGCAATGATTTTGCCATCGGTAGTGCGGATGAACACCATGCCTCTAGCGACGACGGGCACCGCTAATACTTCGCTAGGCACACGAGTGTTCCATTTTTGTTCGCCAGTGACTTTGTCAAAAGCGATGACTTCGGCATGGCTGGTGCCCATGAAAATGCTGTGAACGCCAACTCCAGGGCCTGCTGAGAAGTTGTAGCTGGTTTTGTTTTCCCAAGCGCTTTCGCCGTTGACCGAGTTACGTGCTTGTAGCAAACCTTTACGGTCACCGACAAACAGAATGTCGCTACGAACAGCCGGAATCAGCTTGAGAAATTGACCATCTGCGCCATCACCAATGCTGTGTTGCCAAAGCTGTTCGGTTTGGATTTCGCCCTGAAAATCTTCAGCCAATGTCGCCGGTGGATCGGCATTATCGTCATCCCCCAATACATATTCGGTTAACCCCGAAATCAGGTCGCGTCCGGCATCAAGCCCTGCGCAACCAGTTAAAAGGGTAAGGCTAGCCAACAAGGTTGGTGCTAGTAAATAACGACGGTTCCGAGTCATTAACATGATGATTTTCAGTGGGATCAGGTTTTACTTAGTAGCGCCGGTTGCTAAAGCCGGTACTGCGATGTCGTCGAGTTTAAATTGCACCAGCGGTGTCGCGAAACCGCTACGAATCGCGCTTTGATAAGCATTGCGTGCTTCGTCATAACGCTCCATAGCCACATACAAATCACCTTGCAACTCGTCATAGCTGGCAGAAAAGCCTTCGCTAGAAGCAGGGTCAACTTCGGCAATCAGCTGTAAACCTTGTTCGTATTGCTTGGTTTCCAACAATAATTGAATTAAACGCAAGCGGCTTAAATGTTGCAGTTCGTCGCTTTCGTTAGTTTTAATTTCTTTCTGCAAAATCGCTTTAGCTGCTTCAACATCGCCTTTTTGCACTTTAAGTTTGGCTAATTGCAAAGCCGCGTAGTTGCTATAGATTGATGAGCCGTATTCGCTGGCTAATTGACCTGACAATTTTTCAATACTGTCGCTATTGTTAGCCGCAGAAGCATCTAATACTTGTTGATAAAGTTCTGACGCTTGGCCGCGTTTTTCTAATTGCTGAGCTTGCCAAAAATTAAAACCAGTCACGATGACGACAGCAGCAGCAACGCCAGCAATCAGCGAAGTATTATTGCTTTCCCACCATTTTTTTAACTGTTCGAGTTGTTCTTCTTCGGTATCGTAAATTGCCACGTCGATTCTCTTTGCTTGCTTAAATTAAAGGGATAGGTGTGATTTTAATTGGTCGATCAAGTCATCATGGTTTAAGGTGATTTGTTCTTGCTCAACCCGTAAAGATTTTAATGCCACATCGCCACGTTGGGCTTCATCATCGCCGATGATGATGGCATAAGCGGCGCCGGATTTATCGGCTTTTTTAAATTGGCTTTTAAAGCTGCCGCCACCAAAGTTGACTTGTAGTTTTAAGCCATCCAGTTGGTCGCGTAAACGCTCGGCTAACATCATGCCAGCTTGTTCAGCGGCTTCGCCCACTCGAATCATGTAAACATCAACGGTTGGCGCGATGTCGACATTCTCCAGTAACTCAACCAAAGCCAAAATCCGTTCCATGCCCATCGCAAAACCAATCGCATGATTGGGTTTGCCGCCCAATTGTTCGATTAAGCCATCGTAACGACCGCCCGCACAGATGGTGCCTTGTGAACCAAGTTCGTCGGTGACCCATTCAAAAACGGTTTTGCTGTAATAATCAAGGCCGCGAACCAAGCGAGTGTTTAGGCTGTATTCAATGCCTAAATCATCCAACATCGCTTTAAGACGGTTGAAGTGATTCAAGCTGTCTTCGCCCAAATGATTTAACAAAACCGGCGCTTGTTGCAGCATTTCCTGCATAGCTGGATTTTTGCTGTCCAGAATCCGTAACGGATTGGTTTCCAAGCGGCGCAAGCTGTCTTCGTCTAAAACCGACAAATGCTGCTGAAAATAGCTGACTAAAGTGCTGCGATAAGCGGCGCGTTCTTCGCTGGTGCCGAGTGAATTAATCTGTAATTCGACTTTGTCGCGAATGCCGATTTTTTTCCACAAACGGTCGGTGAGCAAAATCATTTCTGCATCGACATCGGGGCCGGGCATACCGTAGGTTTCAACGCCTAATTGGTAAAACTGCCGGTAGCGGCCTTTTTGTGGGCGTTCGTGACGGAACATCGGGCCGTAATACCATAAGCGGTGGCTTTGGTTGTGTAGCAAGCCGTGTTCCAAGCAAGCACGCAAACAGCCAGCAGTGCCTTCAGGGCGCAAGGTCAGTGAATCGCCGTTGCGGTCGTCGAAAGTGTACATTTCTTTTTCAACGATGTCGGTGACTTCGCCGATAGAGCGTTTAAACAGCTCAGTTTTTTCGACGATAGGCAGGCGGATTTCCTGATAGCCATAAGCGCCTAGCACTTGTCTGGCTTTGCTTTCCAGCCAGTGCCAGTAAGGTGATTGTTCGGGCAGTATGTCGTGCATACCGCGAATAGCTTGAATAGCCTGTTGTTGTTTTGCCATGTTTTTGTTGATGCCGGATTAGTTGCTGATCGCGGATTTGATTTGTTGTGCCTGTTGAGATGACGGAAAACTCGTCAGCAATTGCTGGCTGTAGTCTGCTGCCAATTTATTATTGCCTAAAGCGCGTTCGGTTTGTGTAGCCAGCCATAGCGATTCGGCTGTGTGTTTGGCGACACTTAAATAACGCTCCATAAAACCACGCGCCGATAAATATTGGCGATGGTGATAACTGATTTTTTGCATTTCCAGCAAAGCCGGTGGATAGTCGGCTTGGCTTTGTAGTGCTTGGCGGAAATATTGTTCTGCCGAGTTTAAATCGTTTTGTTGTTGGTAGCAGATGCCTAAATTAGTTGCTGCGACCCACGGTTGTTTGTTCAATGCGGATGACAAGGCTTTTTGTAACAAGCTAATGCCTTCTGCATGGTTACCGCGCTGACAAAGAAAATGCCCGTAATTACTTTGGATGCTGGCATTATCGGGCGCTGATTTTGCGGCCTTTTGATAATACTCACCGGCTTGGGTTAAGTCGTTAATCCGTTCGTAAAACACCCCTAAGCTGTTTTGAATCTCAGGATTGCTGGCGTCCAAACTTAACGCTGTATCCAACTTGGTTTTGGCAACGTCTAACATGCCTAATTCCAAATAACGGCTACCCATTTCCAAATTAAGTTGGGCTTTTTCGCTATTGCTGATGCCTCCAGAATCTGGGAGCAGGGCACAGCTAGTGCTTAAAATGCTGGCTAAAATCAATCCACAGCGGTTAAGCCGCATGGTTATTTCCTGCCGCCGCTTGCAGTTTTAAATGGCGACGACTTTTATCTTTAACTTGTCCGACTAATTGCCCACAGGCGGCATCAATATCTTCACCGCGCGTTTTGCGGATGGTGGTGATAATGCCAGCATTATGCAAAGTATCGCGGAACGCCAACATAGTGGCTTTTTTCGAGCAGCGATAATTGGATTGTGGGAACGGGTTAAACGGAATCAAGTTGACTTTTGACGGTACGTCTTTCAACAGCTTGACCAATTTTCTAGCATCGTCTTGGCTGTCGTTAATGCCGTCTAGCATCACATATTCAAAAGTAATGTGTTTGCGCGGGCCAGTTTTGGCATATTCGCGGCAAGCGTCCATCAATTGATCTAACGGGTATTTGATATTAATCGGCACCAGTTGATCGCGTAATTCGTTGTAAGCTGCGTGTAAAGACACCGCCATACTGACATCGCAAGCATCGCCCAAACGATTCATTGCTGGCACCACGCCTGAGGTACTAATGGTGACGCGGCGTTTGGATAAACCAAAAGCGAAATCATCCATCATCAAATTCATTGCCGCGACGACGTTATCAAAGTTCAGCAACGGCTCGCCCATGCCCATCATCACCACATTAGTGATGCGACGTTCTGGACCTAACAACTTTTGAGCCAGATACAGCTGACCAATAATTTCGCCAGTCGAGAGATTGCGGTTAAAACCTTGTTGCGCGGTTGAGCAAAAGCTACAGGCCAAGGCACAGCCCACTTGCGAAGAAATGCACAAGGTCGCGCGTTTTTCTTCGGGGATGTACACGGTTTCGATGCGATTGCCGCAATGGGTTTGCATCGCCCATTTGCAAGTGCCGTCAGTGGCTAATTGCTCGGTGACGATTTCGGGAGTGCTAATCGTGCAGTTTTCTTTAAGATACTGGCGCAAAGATTTGCTCAGGTTGGTCATCTCGTCAAAATCAGTGACGCCTTCCTGATAAATCCATTTCAGCAATTGAGTTGCACGAAATGGTTTTTCGCCAAGACCGACAAAAAAGGGCTGTAGCCCTTTTCTGTCGAAATCAAGCAGATTAATCAATGCTGGCTTAGCGGATACGGTCGCAGAGTTCATCAGCAGAGAAGAAGTAAGCGATTTCTTGAGCAGCGGTTTCTTGAGCGTCAGAGCCGTGAACAGCATTTTCGTCGATGCTTACAGCGAAATCAGCGCGGATAGTGCCAGGAGCAGCTTCAGCTGGGTTGGTTGCACCCATCAAATCACGATTTTTCAATACTGCATTTTCGCCTTCCAAAACTTGGGCAACGATAGGGCCAGAAATCATGAATTTAACTAAGTCGTTGAAGAAAGGACGCTCTTTGTGAACAGCATAAAAGCCTTCAGCTTGTGCTTGGCTCAATTGCATCATTTTTGATGCAACAACGCGCAAGCCATTTTTTTCGAAGCGGCTAACAATTTCACCAATCACGTTTTTAGCGACTGCGTCAGGCTTGATGATTGAGAAAGTACGTTCGATTGCCATTGTGTAAAACTCCAATAGGGTTAATAAAAAAGGGTTGAGAAATTATAACGGGTTTAGATTGACAGCTTTTCGACTTGACGGTTGCCACCATAAACCCAGTTTGCCAACATTCGAGTGCTGGTGACTGAAGTAAATAATGAAGTCAAAATACCGACTGATAACACCAGCGCAAAACCTTTAACTGGGCCGGTACCAAAAGCAAATAACAACACCGCAACGATAAAGTGAGTGACGTTAGAGTCAAGAATGGTGGCGAAAGCTTTTTCGTAACCAACATAGATACTGGCTTGTGGGCTGCTGCCGTTACGCAATTCTTCGCGTATCCGTTCGTTAATCAATACGTTAGCATCCACCGCCATACCGACGGTTAAAACGATACCTGCCATACCCGGTAAGGTTAGGGTTGCTTGCAATACTGACATAATCGCAATCAGTAATAACACGTTGTAAATCAAAGCAAAGTTAGCGATTAAGCCAAAGCCTTTGTAGTAAACAATCATGAAAAATACCACCAACAAGAAGCCGGCAGTAATCGACATCATGCCTTGATCGATGTTTTCTTGACCTAAGCTTGGGCCAACGGTGCGTTCTTCAACGATTTCAACCGGAGCGGCCAAGGCACCGGCTCTTAGCAATAACGCCAAGGTGCGAGCTTCTTGTGGGCTGTCTAAACCAGTGGTTTGGAAACGTTTGCTGAAACTGTCACGGATGGTGGCAACGCTGATGACTTTTTCAACTTTTTCTTTGTGTTGAACTTTTTGGCCATCGATAACACGAGTTTCTGATTTGTATTCGATAAACACCACCGCCATTGGCTTGTTGATGTTTTCTTGGGTCATTTTGCCCATTTTCTTGGCACCAGCACCATCTAAAGTGATGAATACTGCTGCTGCGCCGTCTTGGTCAAGACCAGAAGAGGCGTCAGTGATTTGGTCGCCAGTGACAATTACCGCACGTTTTAACAAGACAGGTGCACCGTTTTTGTCGTAATACAAACGGCTGCCGACCGGTACGTGACCAGCGATGGCTGATTGCACATCGTGCTCAACATCAACCAAACGGTATTCCAAAGTTGCAGTAGTACCTAATAATTCTTTAGCGCGTGTGGTGTCTTGAACGCCAGGTAACTGGACGATGATGCGGCTGTCGCCTTGTTGTTGAATAATCGGTTCAGCAACACCTAATTCGTTAACACGGTTACGCAAGGTGGTGATGTTTTGACCTAATGAAGATTTTTTGATTTCTTTGATTTCACGCTCAGGCATGGTCAAAGTAAATTCATTAGTCGCGGTTTCGTCTAAATCCAGATTACGAAAATCTTTGTTTAATACCGCAGCAGCGGCAACTCGAGATTCTTCGTTAGGTAAAACGATTTTAATCCCGCCAGATTCTTTAGCAACTGATTGATAACGGACTTTGCCATCTCTAAAAGCGCCACGAATGTCGTTGATATAACGCTCTTCAGCTTGTTTGATCGCGGTCTCCATATCCACTTCTAAAGTGAAATGCACACCACCACGCAAATCCAAACCTAAATACATCGGTTTCGCGCCCAGTTTATGCAACCATTCTGGCGTTGCAGGTGCCAAGTTGAGGGCAACCGTGGCTTGGCCGTACATTTTTTCTCTTAACAAATCGGCAGCTTTTAATTGCTCGTCGGTATTGTTAAAACGCGCCAGAATTTTGCCTTCGTTAAACTCAAACGATTTTAGGGTGTAGCCGGCTTCTTTAATCGCCGCTGTCACTGCATCGGCTTGGCTTTGTTGCAACGGGGTATTGTTGCTTGAAGCCAATTGCACCGCTGGGTCATTACCATAAAGATTCGGTAATGCGTAAAGAGCGCCGATAACCAGAACGGTCAGGACCAGTATGTTTTTCCAAAGTGGGAAATGGTTTTGCATGGTTATTCCGTTAAAAGCAGTGACAGCCGTGCTGTTGCTAAAAAATCAAGGAAGAGATGAATCTACAGAATCAAAAATTAGTTCTTTTTGTTCAAGGTTTTGTAAGTACCTTTAGGCATCATGTTGGCAATTGCATGACGTTGTACTTGGATAAAGCTGTTGTCAGATACTTCTAATTTGACAAAATTATCATCTAATTCAACCACTTTGCCCAAAATGCCGCCGGTAGTAACCACTTCAGCATTTTTGCCTAAAGTTGCCAGCATTTGTTTTTGTTCTTTGTTACGTTTTGATTGCGGACGAATGAACAGAAAATAGAAAAACACCAAAATCCCTAATGGGAACAACATGCCTTCAAAACCAGGTTGTGATGAAGCAGGCGCTGCTTGTGCCAAGGCGTCAGAGATAAAAAAGCTCATGGAAATCCTCTAATAGTTATTGTCGTATTGAAATTAGGTTTCAGCTAGCCAGCCGAACAGTCGCGCATTATGCCACACAAGAGTCGATTCTCGCATTTCGCTGTGGTTTTAAGCGTTTACAGCGTTTGGCCGATTTGCTCGCCGAGTTTAACCGCTTGGCCTGCGACTAAATGTTGCGCCCACTCGGTTTGATCTTTGCCAAATAAGACAATGATGGTCGAACCCATATTAAAACGGCCCATTTCTGCGCCTTTTTCTAATACTGGCGCATCATCTTGATAATGCCAAGTTCTTGGTTCGCTAATGCTCGGTGGAGTCACCACGCCATGCCAAACGGTTTCCACACTCGACACAAAAATCGCCCCGACCAAAATCAAAGCCATTGGCCCTGCGTCGGTATCAAAAATACACGCCACCCGTTCATTACGAGCAAACAAGTTAGGCACCGCGCTGACAGTGGTGTTATTAACGCTGAACAAACGGCCTGGAATATGCACCATTTCTTTTAAAGTGCCGGTTAAAGGCATATGCAAGCGGTGATAGTCTTTAGGTGATAAATAAATCGTCGCAAACGAACCCTCTTCAAAGGCTTTAGCGCGTTCAACATCGCCGCCTAGTAATTCTAAAGCGCTATAGCTGTGGCCTTTGGCTTGAAAAATCTGACCTTGCTCAATCGGCCCCGCTTGGCTGACTGCGCCATCAGCAGGGCAGGCAATCGCATTGGCAGCATCGGCAATCGGACGTGCATGGTCTTTTAGCTCACGAGTGAAAAAGTGGTTAAAGCTCGGGTAATGGTCGAGATTTTCAAATTTCGCTTCGGCCATATTGACGCCATACAAGCGAACAATTAGCTTGATAAAACTGTTTTTCCAAGCAGTGTTTTCGCAATGGGTGAGTTTAGACATCAGCGTAGATAAAGCGTGATGCGGCAAAATGTATTGAGGCCAAACGGTAAGAATTTTCTTTAAGCTCATGGGGATTTAACGGTGGGACGTAAAAAAACAAGCCAGAGGCAGCGGTTTAAACGCTGCGTCTGGCCTAGAGTGTTGATGCGGCTTGATTAAGGTAAGTTAACCAATTCCGGTATTTTCCATTCTGGGTTGCGATGTTCAGCAATCACTTTGGTGTAAATGCCGCCACGGACGTTGAAATCAGCGGTTAAGCGCATAAAGTTAGGGGCAGTCGCTGCAACAATATGATCCAAAATTTCGTGAGTGATTGCTTCGTGGAATGCGCCGCGTTCACGGAAAACCCACATGTACAATTTCAGCGATTTCAACTCAACGCATAATTTGTTTGGCACATATTCCAAGGTCAATTTGGCAAAATCGGGTTGGCCGGTCAGTGGGCACAAGCAAGTAAATTCAGGAATATCAATGCGAATTGTGAAATCGCGACCTGGTCTTGGATTTTCAAAAGTCGCTAAATCTGAGCTAGGTTGGGTGGTCATGTTCGGTATAAATTTAGTTTAAAGTGAGGGGAGAGCGGATAATGCGTCCGCCAGCTGGGGGTGGATTTTACCAGTTATGCGTCTAATGGCTAATTTAAGCCCATTTTTTGATCTCAATATGAACAAAATCATCGAACTAAAACACGTCTATAAAGACTACCCGCAAGCGGCAGGCTCGCAAACTGTATTGCACGACATTAACTTAGAAATTTTTGCCGGTGAATTTGTTGCGATTGTCGGGCCATCGGGTAATGGCAAATCGACTTTATTAAATTTACTGACCGGTATCGATTATCCCAGTCGTGGCGAAGTGTTAGTCAATGGCGCGGCTTTGCACCAGCTGAATAGCGAACAACTCAGCGCATGGCGTGGGGTGAATTTGGGCATCGTGTTTCAGTTTTTTCAATTGCTACCCGCGTTAAGTTTGCTGCAAAACATTGTGTTGCCGATGGATTTTGTCGGCAAATTATCCAAGCGCGAACGCCATCAACGAGCGCTGCATTTATTGGAATTAGTGGGCTTGGCCGATGCCGCTGATCGCTTGCCTAGTCAGGTTTCTGGCGGGCAGCAACAACGGGTAGCGATTGCTCGGGCTTTAGCCAATGATCCGCCGTTGATTGTCGCCGACGAACCGACTGGCAATCTCGATACCGCCACTGCTGATGCGGTGTTTGATTTATTCGCCCATTTACGCGACCAAGGCAAAACCTTGGTGATGGTCACCCATAACGAAAACCTGGCCGATGCCGCCAGCCGCAAATTGGAAATCCGCAGCGGACGAATTCATGCTGACACGCAAATGGTGGCTGGGCTGTGAATACTTTATGGCATAAAGTCTGGGCTGATTTGTGGCTGTCGAAATCGCGAACTGTGATGGCAATTATCAGCATCGCTGCCGGTGTGTTTTGCGTCGGCACTTTGTACGGCATGATTGCCTTGCAATTATCGAAAATGGACGCCGCTCATCAACAATCGCAGCCTTCGCATATCAGCTTAATTTTGCGCCAAGCCGCTGATGCCAGTGTCTTGACGCAAATCCAAGCCCTTGAAGGGGTCGAAGCGGTTGATACCATGACGCAATTAACAGTGTCATTTAAAGTCAATCAAAATGCCGACTGGCAAATTGCGACCTTGATGATCCGCCCAGAACCCAATCAGCAACACTTTGATAAAACCAGCTTGCAATCCGGCATTTGGCCAGCGAAAGGCGAAGTGGCGATTGAAAATTTATCGGCTGCCTTTACCGGTTTAAAACAGAGTGATTCGATTGAGTTAGCGACCGATACCGGTAGCCAAAACTTGCAGATTAGCGGCGTAGTCCGTCATCCATTTGTTAAACCACCCAAATTCGGCGGCCAAGCGCATTTTTTCATTGATAACGCTCAAGCCGAGCAATTTGGCTTATCCACCCAACAATTCAAACAACTGCTAGTCCAAATCAAACCGCCATACGACAGTGATCAAGCCAGAACCGTGGCCGAACAAATTCGCAATTTGCTGGCTAAACGCTCAATTGATGTCAACGTGACTTTATTACAAGACCCGCAAAAACATTGGGGCAGGCCGTTTTTAGCCGGTGTGAATGGCGTGTTGCAGTGGATGGCTTTGGTGTCGTTGGCTTTGGCTTGTGTGTTGATTTTAAACACGGTTTCCGCGCACATCGCCCAGCAAAGCGACCAAATTGGGGTGATGAAAGCCTTGGGCGCATCGACCTTCACTATTGCCAAATTGTATTTGTTGGAAATTTTGTTGATGGCGTTGTTAGCGATTGGCTTGGCATTAGCACCGAGTTTAGCGGCGGCCTATTTCAGCTCCTGCAAAATTTTGGGCTTGTTTAACATCGCTTGCGGTGGCTTTGATTATTCGCCGTTAGCGATTCAATACATGCTGCTGGGTGGTTTGTTGGTGCCGTTATTAGCGGCTTTACCACCGATTTGGCGTGGTGCAAACATCACCGTTCGTGAAGCGATTGCCAGTTATGGTTTGGGGGCGGATTTTGGTCGAAGTCGTTTTGATAGCTTGATTGAAGCCTTCGGCGCACATTTTTTGCCAACTGTTTACGCCGCTGCCTTGGGTAATTTGTTTCGTCGTAAAGGCCGATTGTTGTTGACCCAAAGCGTGTTGATTATCGCTGGGGTAATGTTTTTGCTGTTGATGAGTTTGATTGCCTCGTTAAATTTAACTTTGGATAACGAAATGGCGCGGAGTCGATATGCACTGCGTTTAGGTTTCACTAGCGATCAAGCCGAATCCAAAGTCAAAGCCTTGGCCGAAACCATTAACGACAGCCAAGCGGTTGAAGTTTGGCAGCGTTTACCGATGAGTTTATCGAAAAATGCCGAAGTGTTGCGGCAACAAGGTAGCTTAGGCGCACAGTTATTAGCGGTGCCCGTTGACGGACATTTGTATCAACCTTTGATTGAA
>Ga0208223_1000183_pt1 | contig 16520 bp, 16 predicted proteins | sample LakMenE07Oct09ns_FD_150678 | JGI IMG/M metagenome (GOLD analysis project Ga0208223, IMG submission 150678) | Freshwater microbial communities from Lake Mendota, WI - 07OCT2009 deep hole epilimnion ns (SPAdes) | ecosystem: Environmental > Aquatic > Freshwater > Lake > Epilimnion/Euphotic zone ...
AAGCGTACTTGCCAATGGCGGCGAAGTGAAGATTTTGTCGTTTATCGAAGGGCATTCGACGACTTCGATTATTCAGACGATTAAGGATAAAAGCCAAGGTTAATATAGCTATTGTTTTAATTATTGATTGGAGACAAAACATGCAACTCATCGTCGATTATCCTGTGCAATTACCGGATGCCTTGCAACAATCACCAACCCAATTTGAACACGAAGCCAAGATGGCAATGGCGGTAAAATTGTATGAAATGAAGCGCATATCGAGCGGCATGGCTGCTGCACTGGTTGGTATCGAACGTGTGGAGTTTTTATTGGATTTACATCGCTTTGGTGTGGCTGTGATTGACTTGACCGAAGATGAATTACAGGCGGATTTTAGCAATGCCTGAAACAACCAAAGAAATCGTTATCAACACAACGCCTATTCTGTCGTTAATCGCGGCAACTGGTTCACTGGATATGTTGCCGTTGTTGTATAGCCGAGTATGGGTTCCTTGGGAAGTGTGCCGAGAAATCCATGTCGGTGGTGCTGACGGTTTTGCTGTTAGCGAATTTCAACGGATGAATTGGTTACACAAACAACATCAGCCCGTTAGTATTCCACCATTACTGAAAAATTCGCTAGATGCTGGTGAAGCTGCCGTTATTCAATTAGCTTTGTTGCAAAGTATCCCTCTAGTTGGTATCGATGAGAACGTAGGCCGGCGCTATGCAAGGCTATCCGGCCTTACCGTAACTGGTTCAATTGGTATTTTGTTGAAAGCTAAAAGTTTGGGTTATCCAGTCAGCATTGCCAAAGCCACTCAGCGTATGCGACAACGGGGTATTTGGTTAAGCGATAAGGTTGTCGAGTTTGCTTTGCGTGAAGCTGGGGAAATATTCTAAGCAACCTTGGTATTAAAAATTCGTGCCATTAAATCCCAGAGCAACACGCCCTACAAGTTACAATGCCGACTTTACCGTCTTTATGCTTTTAGAATTATGCACAGCAACCTACTTATCGACCGCCTTCAACAATACTGGCTTCTCGCCCGTTTCGATAAACCTATCGGCATTTTTATCTTACTCTGGCCTACTTTGTGGGCGTTATGGATTGCTGCTGGCGGGATGCCTGATTGGTTGGTGTTGCTGGTGTTTAGCTTAGGCGTAACTTTAATGCGTGCGGCAGGTTGTGTAATTAACGATTACGCTGACCGTGATTTTGATCCGCACGTTGATCGCTGCAAATTACGCCCTATCGCGGCCGGTAAAGTTAGTCCAAAAGAAGCTTTGGTCGTGTTCGCTGTACTGTGTTTAACCGCGTTTGGCTTGGTGTTGCTTATGAACGGTTTAACCATTGCCTTGTCATTTGTCGGCGCGTTTTTAGCCGCCAGCTATCCGTTTATGAAACGCTTTACTCATTTGCCACAAGCTTATCTGGGCGCAGCGTTTGGGTTTGCGGTGCCAATGTCGTTTGCGGCAGTGACGGGTGAAATCCCTTTAGTCGGCTGGATTTTGTATTTGGCGGTGCTATTGTGGGCGTTGGTTTACGACACCATGTATGCGATGGTCGATATTGAAGATGATTTGAAAATTGGCGTCAAATCGACGGCAATTTTGTTTGGCAAGCAGGTACGGGAAATTACCGCCAGTTTGCAAATTATCATCATGGCTTTATTAATCTGCGTTGGCTGGATGCAGCAATTGGCTTGGCCTTATTACGCCGGATTAGCAGTGGCTTCGGGGTTTTCGGTTTACCAGCAAATATTGATTTTTAATTTCGACAAGCCCAAGTGTTTTAAAGCCTTTTTGAATAACAACTGGTTTGGCTTGGCGGTGTTCGTTGGTTTAGTTTGCGCTTATTTGTAAATGGCTAACATCGTTATCACCACTCTCAATGCCCGCTATATTCACACGGCATTTGGCTTGCGTTATCTGTATGCCAATTTAGGCGAATTGCAGAATCAAACTGAGTTGCTGGAATTTAGTATTAATCAGCGGCCAATTGAAATTGCCGAGCAGTTATTACAGCAACAGGCCAAGATTATCGGTTTTGGGGTTTATATCTGGAATGTCGCCGAAATCAGCGAGGTGGTGGCGATTATTAAACAAGTCGCGCCGCAGATTTGCATTGTTTTGGGTGGGCCAGAAGCTAGCCATCCACCGGATTTACCAGCGGTTGCCGAGTTAGCCGATTATATTATTACTGGCAACGGTGAAATCAGTTTTCCAAAGCTATGCCAGCAATGGCTAGATGCTCAAGCGCCAGCCGAGAAAATCATTACAGGCGAAACGGCGGCTTTATCAGCGCTTGCCTCACCCTACCCTTTTTACACCGATACCGATATTCGCCAGCGAATTACTTATATCGAAGCTTCGCGCGGCTGTCCGTTTAAATGTGAGTTTTGTTTATCGTCTTTGGATGCCACCGCCAAGCCGTTTCCGCTGGAGGCGTTTTTGCAGGAAATGGCGGTTTTGCATCAACGCGGGGCGCGGCATTTTAAATTTATCGACCGCACATTTAATCTTAAAGTCGATACCAGCGTGGCGATTTTGGAGTTTTTCCTGGCACGGTTGAGTGATGATTTATATCTACACTTTGAAGTGATTCCCGATCATTTGCCGGAACGCTTGAAACAGGCGATTCAGCAATTTCCAGCGGGGATGTTGCAATTTGAAGTGGGGATACAAACTTTTGATCCTGAAATTCAACAGTTAATCAGCCGCAAACAAGACAACGCCAAAACTAAAGATAATTTGCGCTGGCTGCGACAATATTCGCAAGCCCATATTCACGCTGATTTAATTGTTGGTTTACCGGGCGATACTTTGAGCGGTTTTGCTGAGAGCTTTAATCAGTTAGTTGAATTAAATCCGCAAGAAATCCAAGTCGGGATTTTAAAACGCTTACGCGGTGCGCCCATCAACCGCCACAGCGATGTATATCAAATGCGCTACGATCCCAATCCGCCGTATTCGGTACTCAGCACCCGCGACATGGATTTTGCCACCCTACAACGCCTGAACCGCTTTGCTCGTTACTGGGATTTGATTGGTAACTCGGGGCGGTTTAGTGGCAGCCTGCCGCTGATTTTTGCGGATCAGCCTTTTGAACGGTTTTTGCAGCTAAGTGATGCGCTGTATGTTTTGGCGGGTAGCACTTGGAAAATCGCTTTGAAGCGTTTGTTTGAACTGGTGTTTGTGGCGATGACCGATACTTTGCATATTTCGGCAGCCGATGCTGAAACAGTATTAGCGGAGGATTTTCAGCGTAGCGGTGAAAAAGGAAAGCCGACATTTTTACAAAAAACCGACAACGAATCCGATAAAATTCGAGTCGCGAATAAACGTCAAAGACAGCTATTACTATAATTTTCTACCGTTATGGATTGGCAATAGCCAATCCATAACTAACAAAAATTATTATTCGACAATTTTAAATTTAACTCGGATTTCTTGCTCAAAGCGGATGTTTCGGTTTTCCAATAACGGTGCTTTCGGCTCAACATTGGGCGCAACCGCATCAGATAACATTCTAGCTGAAGCATAAACAGGAAAATCGCTACGTTGATCATCAATCAACAACGGCTTACCTAATTTAAACCCCGATTGGCTCAATAATCCCTCGGCCTTTTGTTTCGCATCCAAATACGCCAGCCCACGGACTTTAGTTTTGTTTTCGGCAGCATGGCTAGTGATTAAGCCACTGATATTAAAAGCGGTTGCGCCAGCTTCAACGGTTTTTTCTCTTAAGCTATCGATTAAATCAAAACGGCCAAAATCCAAGTTGTAGTCAAGATTAAAGACGTATTGCTGTTTGTTATCGAAAATTTCAGCATCGAGATGATGATTTGAATTTGTCAGAGCCGCTTCGTCGATACCAAAACTTTTGAATACTTCTTTTAGTTTTAACCCGACTTGATAGCCTTTCGCTTCAGCTTCTTTGGCTGTTTTTGCAGTGATTCGAGCACCAATAATTAGCGAAGCGGCATCAGCTGGCACAATAAGCTCAGCATGACCAGTGACATTAATCACCGGCTCTTGGTGATGCTCCCTGTCTTCAGCTAATACAGAATTGCTTAGCAGAATACTTAGAAATAAAAGCCATTTATAGTTAGTCATAATCATCTCATCTGAAAAATAGGCATTAACACAACCAAACAATTTGGCGTATTGAGGTGGATTATTTGGCTTGTAGCTTAGCGGATGCTTAGGCACTAGCTTAAGTTAAGCGTTTTCTTGGAAAATCAAGGGTGGATAAGCGTAGCGCATCCACCCTACTCGGTAATGCCTTTCATCATTGCAAATTTTCCCGGCACCTAAAATCTTAATCGTTTGACAACCAAGCTAAGGCTTTCCCGTTCGTCCTGAGCTTGTCGAAGGATGAAAGGGAAAGCCAAGTTATCGCCAGCCATCGCCGATCATACTTCGACAAGCTCAGCACGAACGGCTTAAGTGGCAAGCAAGTTATGGGCTGGCTTTCTGTTTAGTTTTGTTTAACTACTTACACCGTTTTATCGAACCGATTTATTTAGCAAATGCCTTCTTAAAAAACTCCGGCATTGCCAAGCTGGCTTTGTGGATTTCGCTGTTGTAATAAACAGTTTCAAAGCCTTTGTTAGCCGCATCTTGCTCACGGAATGGCGCGAATGCTGCTTTACTGGCCATAGTCGCGCTCCACCAGCCTGATGGGTAGATACATTGTGGGAAGAACACGGTTTGGTGGTGATTAAAACCGGCAACCTGCATTTCACCGCGCATTTCGGCCAAAATTTTCATGTGCAACAACGGTGATTCGCTTTGTTGAACCACGATGCCGTTTTCGGTTAAAGCTTTGAAGCAGTCTTTATAAAATTCAGCGCAGAATAAACCTTCGGCTGGGCCAACAGGGTCGGTGCTATCAACGATGATGATGTCCATGCTGTTTGGCGCCGCGTCTTTAACCCATTTGATACCGTCGATGAATTTCAATTCAGCGCGTGGGTCGTTGTTTGATTCGCATAATTCTGGGAAGTAGATTTCGGCTAAACGGGTCACGCGCTCGTCGATGTCGATTTGCACAGCGCGTTCAACGCCTGGATGTTTTAACACTTCACGCAAAGTACCGCAGTCACCGCCACCGATAATCAAGACGTTTTTAGGATTTGGATGGGTGTACAGCACAGGGTGGCTGATCATTTCATGGTAAAAGAAATTATCACGCGTAGACACCATGGTGCAGCCGTCGATGACCATCAAATTACCGAAGTGCTCAGTCTCGTAAATTTCCAAAAATTGAAACTCTGATTGTTCTTCGTGGAGTTTGCGTTTGATTTTTAACGAGAAGGCAGAGCCATCAGATTCGAGTGGTTCACTAAACCATTGTGCGTCAAGCATGAGTAATCCTCAAAAAGTCATATAAGTTTCATCATTATACTTTAGAATTTTGCACTCTTTATGACAGTAGCCGGAGCGTTCGTGCAAACACAACAATGGTCGATTGAACAATCAAAACAACTGTATGCCATTCAGCAATGGGGTAATGGTTATTTTTCGATCAATAACAGTGGCCATGTTTGCGTTAAACCGCAAGCTAATTGCGCCACCGAAATTGATTTGTTTGATGTTGCACAAGCCTTGAAAAACAAAGGCTTAAGCTTTCCGGTACTGGTGCGTTTCACCGATATTTTGCGTGATCGGATCCAGCAATTGCAGCAAGCCTTTGACGCTGCTCGTAGCGCCCATGATTACCGAGGTCATTACACGCCAGTCTATCCAATTAAAGTCAATCAACAAGGTCATGTCGTCGAAAGCATCGTTGGTGCCGAGCATATTGGCTTAGAAGCCGGTAGCAAACCGGAATTATTAGCGATTTTGGGCTTGGCGAAACGCGGTGGCACCATTGTTTGTAATGGCTACAAAGACCGTTTGTATATCCGCATGGCGTTGATGGGCCAATTGATGGGTTTATCGGTGTTTATCGTTATCGAAAAGCCGTCTGAGCTGGAATTGATTCTCGAAGAAGCCGATAAATTAAAGGTTAAACCGTTGATTGGTTTGCGAGTGCGTTTATCAACCATCAGCGCTGGGAAATGGCAAAACAGCGGTGGTGAAAAGTCTAAATTCGGCTTACACGCCAGCGAAGTTTTGCAACTGATCGCCCGTTTAAAACAAGTCGAAATGCTGGATTGTTTGCAATTAATGCACTTTCACATGGGCTCACAAATTGCCAATATCCACGATATTAAAGTCGCATTAAAAGAAGCTAATCAGTTTTATCTGCAATTGCGTCAATTAGGTGCCAATATCACCACTGTCGATGCTGGCGGCGGTTTGGGTGTTGATTATGACGGTAGCGGCTCGCGTCGCGAATGCTCGATTAACTACAGTATGGCTGAATATGCTGAAAACATTGTCCGTAGCTTTGCCGAGTTTTGCGCTGAACACCAGCTCCCGCAACCCAACATCATCACCGAATCCGGTCGAGCAATCACCGCGCATCATGCGGTGTTGATTACCAATGTCACCGAAGTAGAAAGCTTGCAAAGCAGTCATTCAGCAACGACTTTAATCAGCGCCAACATTACCGAAGCCTATCACAACGCCCAATTCGATATGGCCGAAGCTCGCACTCAGTTTGTTCAAGGCGATTTATCGTTGACCGAACTGGCTGATGCCGAAAAACACTATGTCGGCCTATGCCAACAAATTCAAAATGCGCTGAACATCAATAATCACCACCACCGCGAAATTCAGCAAGAGCTGGACGAAAAACTCGCGGATAAAGTGTTTTGTAATTTTTCCTTGTTTCAATCGATGCCGGATATTTGGGGGATTGAACAGATTTTCCCGATTTTGCCGATTCATCAATTAGAACAACAACCAACCCGCCGCGCGGTGTTGCAAGATTTAACCTGTGATTCTGATGGCCGCATCGATCAATATGTCGATCACCAAAACATCAGCCACACCCTGCCCTTGCATCAAATTGATGATAACCAAGATTATTTGATTGGCTTTTTTATGGTTGGTGCTTATCAGGAAATTTTGGGCGATATGCACAATCTGTTTGGCGACACTCATTCAATTAATCTCGAATTGTCGGCTGATGGTTATCAATTCAGCGATTTCATGGCCGGTGAAAATGTCAGCGAATTGCTGGATTATGTCCACATTAACACCGAACAATTGAAAGCCGCTTATCAGCAAAAACTAGACGCCAGCGGTTTAAGCGCCGAACAAAAACACAGTTTTGCCCAAGAGCTGTTAAATGGCTTAAATGCTTATACCTATCTGGAGAAGTAAGCGATGAAGGTCGGCGTGATTGGTTTGGGGGCGATGGGCACCGGCATGGCGCGGAATTTAGCCAAAGCTGGCTTTTTAAGCGGGGTTTATAACCGCACCAGTATCAAAGCCGATGATTTAGCCAATCAACTAGCAATCACCGCTTACTCAACGATTAGCGATTTAGCAGCCCATGTTGAGCTGATTATCAGCTGTGTTTCAGCCGATGCCGATCTGTTGGAAGTGGTTAACGCGATTGCCAATAGCGGCAACAGCAAGTTGATTGTGATTGATACCTCGACCGTTAGCCGCCAAACCGCACAACAAGCCGCGATGCTATTAGCCGAACACAACATCGGCTTTTTAGATGCACCGGTTTCTGGGGGTGTCGAAGGTGCTAATAAAGGCACATTGGCGATGATGGTTGGTGGCGACATCGATGTCTTGAATCAAGTTCGCCCAGTTTTGGAAGCCATCTCCGCTCGCATTCTGCATTTAGGTGAACATGGCGCAGGCCAAGCTTGCAAAGCGGTTAACCAAATTATGGCCGCCGGTATCAATCAAGCAGTTTGTGAAGCCTTGGCTTTTGCCGATGCGCAAAATCTGGATTTAGCCAAAGTGATTGAAGTGGTATCCAGCGGCGCGGCTGGCAATTGGTTTTTGCAACATCGCGGCCATACCATGAGCCAAGACAGCTTTAATCCCGGTTTTAAATTGGCCTTACACCATAAAGATTTACTGATTTGCCAACAAATGGCACAACAAGCCGAAATCCCCAGTCCATTGACCGACACCACCTTGGCCGATTATGCGCAATTAATCCAGCAAGGCCACGGCAATGAAGATATTTCGGCTTTATTTCGATTAAAACGTAAAACTCCCCCACGAGGAATGCAATGAAAATTACAGTATTTGGCAGCGGTTATGTTGGTTTAGTCACAGGCGCTTGCCTCGCTGATGTCGGCAATCAAGTGCTGTGCATGGATGTTGATCCACACAAAATTGAACAACTCCAACAAGGCATCATTCCTATTTATGAACCCGGCTTGGAAGAGATGGTGAAAGACAACCAAGCCGCTGGACGTTTGCACTTCACAACTGACGTAAAACAAGCCGTCGATTTTGGTTTATTTCAATTTGTCGCGGTTGGTACTCCACCCGATGAAGACGGTTCAGCGGATTTGAAATATGTGTTGGCGGTGGCGAAAAGCATTGCCGAACACATGAGCGATTATAAAGTGGTGATTGATAAATCCACTGTACCCGTTGGCACTGCGGATAAAGTCAAAACTGTGATTAGCCAAGTGTTAGCCGAACGCGGCGAACAATTAGAGTTTGATGTGGTTTCTAACCCTGAGTTTTTAAAAGAAGGCTCGGCCTTAGACGACTTCATGAAGCCCGACCGTATCATCATCGGTACCGATAACCCTCGAACCGCCGAGTTACTGAAAGCCTTGTATTCACCGTTTAATCGCAGTCGTGAACGCGTGATTACCATGGATATACGCTCAGCAGAACTGACCAAATATGCCGCTAATGCAATGCTGGCGACCAAAATTAGCTTTATGAACGAGCTGGCTAATTTAGCCGAACGCTTGGGTGCGGATATTGAACAAGTGCGGCATGGCATTGGTTCTGATAGTCGGATTGGTTACAGCTTTATTTATCCTGGCTGTGGTTATGGCGGTTCTTGTTTCCCGAAAGACGTTAAAGCCTTGGAACGCACCGCTCAAGAAATGGGCTACCACGCCGAATTATTATCAGCGGTTGAAAACGTCAACGACCGCCAAAAACAGCGTTTATTCGAAAAGATCAGCGCTCATTATCCAGACGGTGTCAAAGGCAAAGTATTTGCCTTATGGGGCTTGGCGTTTAAACCTAATACCGATGATATGCGCGAAGCACCGAGTCGGGTGTTAATCGAAGCCTTAACTGCCGCCGGTGCTATCGTCCAAGCCTACGATCCCGAAGCTTTGCATGAAGCACAACGGATTTTTGGCGACAAAGCCGGTTTGGTTTTGTGTGAAAAACAAGTCGATGTTTTGAATCAGGCAGATGCTTTGGTGATCGTCACGGAATGGAAACAATTCCGTAGCCCTGATTTTGAACAACTGAGTCAACAGCTAAAAGATAAAGTGATTTTTGATGGTCGCAATATGTATGAACCGAAGGTCGTTAAGCAAGCAGGCTTGGATTATTATGCGATTGGGCGGTGATTGCCATCAATCCCGCCTGAACGCTAGTCACTAACAAGCTACATTCAATCCATTCTATCGAGTGCTGGAGTTTTCAATGAAAACCCCAGCACCTTGCCTTAAGCACTGAATTTAATTTGCCGCTGGTTGTGTCTCTGGTTCTTTTTTAGCTGCTGGCTGAGCAGCTGGTGCGCTTGCACTGCTTGTGCTTGGTGCGCTAGAGCTTGCTGATGACGAACTGGATGGCGATGTCGAGCTTGAACTACTTGAACTGTCTGATGAGATCGATGACGAACTACTTGACGATGGCATACTAGACATTGAGGACATACTGGACGACGGTGAAGACATTGAACTGCCTGATGAATACGATGATGAACTACCTGATCCGCCTGATGAGAACGATGATGAGCTGCTAGACGACGGCAAGCTAGGCATACTTGAGCTCGAAGAAGCGCTGGATGACGGCAAACTCGGCATACTAGAACTTGATGACATACTGGATGATGGCGCCGACATTGAACTACCTGATCCACCTGATGAAAACGATGATGAACTACTAGACGACGGCAAGCTTGGCATACTTGAGCTAGAAGAAGCGCTGGATGTTGGTACCGACATCAATGCGTTTGAACTTCCTGATGCAATCGATGATGAATCACTAGAAGATGGCGAACTAGAGATTGAAGACACACTGGAAATCGGTGCTGAAGCCGAACTACTTACACTAGGCGATACAGTCGTTGATGAACCGCTAGATGACGGCAAGCTGGGCATACTCGCTGGTGACTGAGCTGCGTTAGATGATGCAGTTACATCGGTACTATTTACAGCATCAGGCTTGGCGGTCGCGGGAACTGATGCTGTATTTGCAACGGATGGTACTTGTCTTGATTGCTCACTTGGTAATCCTGTCACTTGAGAATTACGATAAGCACGATCTCTATATCGATGCGGTTCTGCAACATTGTTCAATGGAGCTTCGCTGCCAGTTTCAGCCGATGCTGGATTAGCACTTGATGAGATACTCGATGATGGCGCCGACATTGAACTACCTGATGCAACCGATGATGAATCGCTAGACGATGGCAAGCTGGGCATAGTCGCTGATGACTGAGCAGCATTAGATGATGCCGTATTTGCAACGGGTGGTAACTGTTTTTGTTGCTCAGTTGGTAATCCTGTCACTTGAGAATTGCGATGCGCATGATCGTTATGTCGATGCGGTTCTGCCGGATTATTCACCGGAACTGAACCGCTAGTATCCGCCTGTGATGGACTAGTATTTGCTGAGCTTGCTTGATCGTGAACATAAGAATGCCGCTCATCATGTCCAATATGATCTCGATGATGAGGATGATCATGCGATTCCCGATGATTGAAAGCCTCTTGTGGATGATGTTCATGGCGCTCGCCTTCCCGACCGAAATCATGTCTCTCTTGATGATGTGGCGCGGGTGCAGGAGGTGGTGGCGCTGGGTATCGACGACCATATCGACCATCTGATTGAAAACCAGGTCGGAATTGAACCGTCGGATAACGATTGTAAACAGGTCGATACTCATTACTGGTGATAGTGCCGCTACTGCAATCATTGGCGGGATAACATTCCTGCTCATCAGTTTGAATTTCGCTAGATCTAGGGTCTAATAATTCGGCAAGTAGCTGATCAACAATGGATTCGATGCTAGTTAACCATTGGCTTTCGGTATCAATCGCTTGTTCAACACGACTAACTGCCAAAACATTTTTGCCATAGCGCAATTCGGCATGAACGGTGAGCGTTTGATCATGATAAGCCAAAATGGTGGTGTTCAATTTAAGCCGAGCGATCTTTTTCTCGGTTTGTAGCCGATTTTGCTGCGCTAGCTTTTTATACAAGGTATCGGTTAATACTGCGGTTATATCGCTATGGGTAATGGGTGGTAAAACATTAGCGGCTATAGTAACCGGTTCGACAAACATTTTCGCCTTGGCAATCAAGCTAAATTCCAAGCGCTGTTGTTCGGTAGAGGGAATAGTTTGACTATTTGCCGCTGGCGATAATAAAGCCAGATTAATCAATAATGCGGCAGCTAAACGAGTGGTTGCGAAACGGTTGGGAATGTCCATGTATTGTCTCCAGCGTTAAACGTTGATCGGCTACCGCTAAATAGACACTCAGCATCAGCCAATAAATTTTTGACTATAAGCATCGCTATGAAAACTTATAGATAATCAACCCGATTAAAGGAGGCGTGCTTACCAACTAATCAGGCTGGTGCACTATCCAATCTAACGCTTAAGCTAAGCTTAACTCTAGGTATTGGGAAATTTAGAAAAGCTTGGAGAATTGTGAATTGAAGCGCACCGTTTGATCTCCAATGCGCCTGTTCAAACTTAATTCAAAGTTTACTATCCCGCCATTTACGCCACTTGGCCCAAAAGAAAGCAAAACCAGAAATAACCCCCATCACCGTTGCAAGATTGCCAAGCATCGGCGCGGCGGTAACGACTAGCGGTTCATCGGCTACACCTAGCCAAACCCCAACCGCGAAAAAGCCTTCAGGTTCAGCAAACGCTGCACCGGCAGCGGATAAACCGGCAAGAATGCCGGTGGTCATAGCAATGGTTTCAACACGGTTAGCAACAGATTCGTGATTCATAGTGGTATATCGGTAATTAAAATGAAATTAAGTCAATTTATCGCAATTGGCTATGTTTAATGCCATAACCAAAATAAATCGCAAAGCCTATCAATAGCCAAACCAATAAACGAATCCAAGTATCCAACGGTAAACCAGCCATTAAACCTAGGCAAACTAAAATCCCAGCAACAGGGACAACTGGTACGGCAGGACATTTGAAATGTCTGGGTAGTTCTGGGTGACTGCTACGAAGCACTAAAACACCGCCACAGACTAAGACAAAAGCGAATAAAGTCCCGATGCTGACCAGTTCGCCGAGTTTTTCAATCGGCATAAATCCGGCTAGTAAGGCAACCGCGAATCCCACCACAATGGTTGATAAATGGGGGGTTTGAAATTTGGAGTGAATTTGGGCAAATAGAGGTGGTAATAATCGGTCATTGGCCATGGCGTAGAAAATCCGGCTTTGCCCCATTAGTAACACCAACATCACCGAGGTTAAACCAGCGATTGCCGCTAATTTGATAATCGGTGATAACCAACTCATGCCGATGTGATCTACAGCCACAGCAATCGGCGCGGGGACGTTTAATTCTGTGTAGGAAATCACTCCCGTCAACACACCCGCCACTAAAATATAAAGCACAGTACAGACAATTAAGGAGGCGATGATGCCAATGGGTACATCTCTTTTTGGATTAATCGCTTCTTGAGCGGCAGTGGAAACGGCATCAAAACCAATATAAGCAAAGAAAATTACACCGGCACCAGTCAACACCCCACCAAAGCCAAATGGCGTGAAATTTGACCAGTTTTCAGTTTGGATATGCCCTGCTCCAGCGATGATAAACACTACAATCACCGCCAACTTAATCAGCACCATTACAAAGTTAAAAATCGCCGATTGACGAATGCCCACCACCAATAAGCCTGTCAGTAATAAAACAATAATCACCGCCGGTAAATTGATAAAACCTTGCGCGGGATCGGCGAGATAAGCCGTGGTTAGATAACTGGGTAGATGTACGTCTATCGAGTTAAGAAAGCTATTGAGATAACCGGCCCAACCAATGGCAACCGTGCTGCTGGCGAGTGCGTATTCTAAAATCAAATCCCAGCCTATAATCCAAGCCATTAATTCGCCCATGGTGGCGTAAGCATAGCTGTAAGCACTACCGGAAACCGGAATCATTGCAGCTAACTCGCTGTAACATAAGGCAGCCAAGGCGCAGGCGATGCCAGCAAAAACAAACGACAACACAATCGCAGGACCTGCGTATTTAGCGGCAGCGATGCCTGTTAAAACAAAAATCCCCGCCCCGATAATCGCGCCAACACCAAGAATGGTCAGGTCTTTGGCGGTTAAAGTGCGTTTTAAGCCATTTTCGGCATTAGTCAGTGCTTCAACAGATTTTCGTTTTAGCAGTTGTTGGCTAAGTGACATTGTTCCTCCTTGAATTAATGAAGTTCGGGCAAGTTTTTTGCACCGTCAAATTTAGTGCGTGTCAGTATCGCATTGGTAAATCGGGCATCGTGTAAACGCGCTTGAGAAAAATCGGCGTCGGTTAAATCGGCACCCGTTAAATCTGCACCATCCATATCGGCTGAATATAAATCGGCGTGTTGCAGATTGGCGTTGATCAGTTTGGCGTGTTTAAGCATGGCCCGGCCAAGTTTGGCGTGACTGAAATTAACGCCAGTCAAATTGGCACCCTTTAAACTGGCTCGCATTAAGCCCATGGATTGGTTTTTCATATCGGCAGCCCAATCGACATGGCTTAGGTTGGCACGACTGAGATTAGCACCGTCCATAATCGCTACGACGCGACTACCGCTCATATCGGTATCGCTAAGGTCGGCGTGCATTAAGCTGACACCAAAAATACTGGTGTTAGCTAGATTAGCACCGCTGAGTTTGATGTTGGTCATAACGGTTAAATCTAAGGTCAGGCCAAACAAATTACTGCGGCTTAAATTGGCTCGACGTAAGTCAGCACCCCATAAATCGGCATTACGAAAATCAAGGCCAGATAAATCAAGGTCGGTTAAGTCTTTGCGGCGTAAATCGGCGGGATGTTGCTTATCGGCTTTGCTGAGTAGTTGTTCAACTTGGCTACGGCTTAATTCGCCGGCATTGCTGGTGGTCGATGCGAATGCCAAGCTAAACAATACAATCGAGGTTTGTAAAAATTGCTTCATAAAATCTCCTTAGAAATTATTTTGTGGCGAGTGCTCGCCAAGCGTTGAGCTGAGGTTGTTTGAGTAACTGTAAAGCGAACTCACAGGCGCTCTTGAAATGCTGAGCAGTGACATCACTTAAACCGCTACCTAGTTCAAATTGCTCTGCGTGGATGGTTAACAAAAAACTGGCTGGCGATGGTTGTTTGGTGACGGTTTGGTAAACATCTAATACGGCCGCTGGACTGATAGCATGAGTGCTGTAGCTGTTGTCTTTAACGGGTTGCAGTTCGGTAAAGCTAAAACCAGTATCGCAAGCAACCGAGGCATCAATAAACAAAACCAATTGCCGATGCTGCATATCCAGTGCATGTTCGATTTGTAGTTGAAAATCGGTGATGAGTTCGATTTGAGTGGGGTCGATTTGTTCAGCGATTGCCTCCAATAACAAAGGCCCAACCGCATCATCACCACGACTGGGATTGCCGTAGCCTAGTAATAATATCGGTTGGATCATGCCGATTCGCGGACAAACTCGCCGTTGCTGTGTCGGGTTAATTGGTCAACAAGCTGGCCATCTGCATTGATTAATTCTAACTGTAGCGGCATTTTGCCAACCGCATGAGTGGCGCAGGATAAACAAGGGTCGTAAGCACGAATGGCTACTTCGATATTGTTTAATAAAGGCTCGGTTAATTCATGGCCTGATAAATATTCAGCAGCAACTTGGCGAACTGATTCGTTCATGGCGGTGTTGTTGCTAGTAGTGGAAACGATTAAGTTGGCTTTGGTGACGATGTCGTTTTCATCGACTTGGTAGTGGTGGAACAGAGTACCGCGTGGAGCTTCAATAACGCCGATGCCTTCGTAGCGTTTTTCGCCTTGGGCAACCAGGTCATTACTCAGTAAATCGGGATCGTGGAGTAAGGTTTTGATGCTTTCGGCGCAATGCAATACTTCTATCAATCGCGCCCAATGGAAAGCTAAAGTGCTGTGAACCATTGCTTCGCCACTGTGTTGCTTAAATTCGATACGAGCAACTTCGGCCAGCGATGTGTCAATAAAATCACAGTTGTTGACCCGCGCTAATGGCCCGACTCGATACCAGCCGTTTTGTTTGCCGAAAGCGGTTAGGTAAGGGAATTTCATGTAACTCCATGATCGGACTTCTTCATGAATGATCTCGTTGTAATCGCAATAATCAAAGTGATCTAGCAAGGTTTCGCCGTGTTGATTTTTGGCGCGAATGCCGCCGTGGTAAAGTTCTAATGCGCCATTTTCTTTAACTAAACCGAGATAATTGCTACGAATGGTGGCAAATTGGTCGTAAAACGGCAGGTTTGAAGTGTGTAGCTTTTTGATTAAATCCACAGCGGCTTGTGACCATGTGATGATTTGATCAATGTCTTCTAATAAGTAATCACGCTCTTGTTTGCTAAGTGGTTTGTTCATTCCCCCAGGTAAAGCGGCGGTGCCGTGGACACGTTTACCGGACACCATCCGAATCACTTCTTGCCCGTATTTACGCAGTTTGACACCTTGTAAACCAATTTCGGGATAGTTTTCTAAGACAGCAACAATCGAGCGTTTGCTAATTTCGCTTTCGAAACCGAATAGTAAATCAGGACTGGAGAGATGGAAAAAATGCAGGGAATGGGATTGTAAGACTTGGCCAAAGTGTAGTAATCGGCGCAGTTTATCAGCTGCTGGGGGTAAATTATCAGGATCTATTCCGACTAATTGGTCAATGGCTTTGGCTGCGGCTAAATGGTGACTGACAGGGCAAATGCCGCATAGTCGTTGGACTAAAACAGGTAATTCCCAATAGGGTCGGCCTTGAATGAATTTCTCAAAACCTCGGAATTCGACAATATGCAGCCGAGCTTGTTGAACTTTATTATCCTCATCAAGTAATAAAGTAACTTTGCCGTGACCTTCAACTCGAGAAACAGGATCGATTACTACCCTTTTTAAATTGCTTGGATTTTGTGCGGTTTCGAGATGATCGTACATAAAAGCCTCTTTGACTGATGAGTCTATTCAATTAGCTCGGCATAATTTATTGGACTTATACTACCTTAAATGGCGTTTGATTGATCATCATTTAGCCGCGTGATGTTTTTCATTGAAAAAATCATAGTCAAAAAAAAAGCCCTGTTGAATAACAGGGCTTTTTTTAAATAAGAGCTTGGCGATGACCTACTTTCACATGGCAACCTGCCACACTATCATCGGCGCAAAGCGGTTTCACTTCCGAGTTCGGGATGGGATCGGGTGG
>Ga0208223_1000184_pt1 | contig 16493 bp, 20 predicted proteins | sample LakMenE07Oct09ns_FD_150678 | JGI IMG/M metagenome (GOLD analysis project Ga0208223, IMG submission 150678) | Freshwater microbial communities from Lake Mendota, WI - 07OCT2009 deep hole epilimnion ns (SPAdes) | ecosystem: Environmental > Aquatic > Freshwater > Lake > Epilimnion/Euphotic zone ...
TCCACAACACCTGCAGGGTCTAAGACGGTACTTGTTGTTGGCCCGTTAAGGGCAATCTCACCTAACCCAGCGGTGGTACCCCATACCCTGATGACGCTTGCGTCGTCAATAGTTAGTCTATCTTCATGCTCAGTGACGTCACCCATCACTACCCAGCCTGATGTAATTACTACGATTTTCTTCATTGATTTATTCCTATTAATTGTGATTGATAAGCTGCAGCTAGCACAGGGTCTACGTCTGGTATAAGTAGTCTAGTTGTGTATGGGTTTTCTTTGCCGTCGCCGTTGCCGTTGCCGTCGCCGTAGCCGTTGCCGTCGCCGTTGCCGTTGCCGTCGCCTCTGCCGTTGCCTCTGCCGTAGCCTCTGCCGTAGCCTCTGCCGTTGCCGTCGCCGTTGCCGTTGCCGTCGCCGTAGCCGTCGCCGTAGCCGTCGCCGTCGCCGTAGCCGTCGCCGTAGCCGTCGCCGTAGCCGTAGCCGTTATCTAACATCATAGTTTATACTCCGCTGACCAGCGGTGCTGTGTTTTGTGTCGTGTCGGCACGACATTCTTTCTGGTGATGTCCACCCAGCTGACGCCTTTATGGGTATGTATCTCAGCTAGGCGATAGCCGATTTGGTGGGATACTGCGGCTACCCCGAATATTAATATAACTAATAGGACTCTCATCGCTCCCACCTCGCTAATGCTTCTGCACCGTCCTGCTCGGCATACTGTCTGCCGTAATACCCACCGCACGACTCGACTACCTCATCATCGGCATCAGTGATAGCGTAGTAATACACCTCGCCTGTTAGGTAGCAGTCATAGGTTTTTACATCAGACCGCATTAGAGCGAGCGCTTGCTCTTTTTTCTTTTGTGTTACCCGCTTACCACCGAAAGTGGACAGCATCTGTTCCTTAGTCATGGTTATCCACCCCACCTGACCACTATCCCAAGGACATGAGAACGGGGTTGTTGACATCGTTATCCCTGAATGGTCGTAGAGGTAGAGTGGCAGAGCTACTACGTAGTCGATTGTGGTCAGCACGTCGTCCTCTGCAGTTGAGACTTGTTTGTCGCCTAGGTTGTATCGGCTATGACTGCACCACATGGTGCATGGGTTATCCCAATCCCGTGGGTTGTCAGGATAAATGTCGTGTGTGATTATTAGTTTGCATGGTCTTTCCATTAGATCTCTCCTATCTTTGTTGGTAGTATCTCATTACACCTTCACCCGCTACACGGGCATCGGCTTCTGACGTGAACCCTGCTACGCAGTCAAGCAACTCGTCGTCGTTCCACAGGGCGTACGCCCACTCGTTTTTGATTTGAAAGGTTTTTAGTCTCATGGTCTCTCCTAAGATGCTGTCGTGCCGCACGACAGCGGTGGTTGTTAACGTAGTGCAGGCACTACGATCTGTTTATCTGTATTCAGCATTATGTGCAGTGTGTCTTCGCACTCAGGGTCTTCATGCCGTACAGTTAGTGTGCCGTCACGGTTGTAGATTACACGCCACTTATAATTAGGTTGTAGTTCGAGTGGTATCACAAGGCACCTGACGTTTCGTGTTGACGTTAGGTCTAACCTATAAGGTTTTATCTTCATACCATCTATTAGGTGAGATACATCTACCCCTTGCTCTCTACACCAACCTTTAAGGGTACTCAGGTTTATGTACTGCATACCCTCATCATGTAGCACTTTTACGTGGATTATGCCGCTAACTGAGTCCCGTAAAATACCGACCTTGTCGTTATGTACAACAACCTCTAATGTATAGGGCTGCATGTCGTGTAGGAATTCACGAAGTTTACTTAACATATAGGTTCTCCCATCTATTGTCTGACTTGTCCTCATTACGGTGTTTTACTTTCCCTTCAGGGAACGCCCCTGTCTGTAAGATATAGGCGGCAATGTGGCATGGGCAGTTACTCTTTGCCCCTGTAATCTTATCCCTGAAACTCAATGTACGTGATCCATTACCCTTAACTGGAGTGCCTTTTGTCCAGTTCTCGTAGGTATCATGTATCCGCATAAATGTTCCTTCGGTAGGGTTGTACTTGTACAACCTGAGCACTGCGTCGGTCAGGTCTTTTCTTTTGATTGCATCACCCTCCTGTTTAGCTTGCTGCTGTCTTATCGCAGCCTGTGATTGTTGCTCCTGCATCCCGACGTTTTTAATCTTAAACAAAAGGGACTTGTCACGGTCAGTAGTCAAATTCGACCAACGATTATCATACTTATTACCATTCAGATGGGATACTCTCGCCCACTTACCTGTTTGTAGAGCATGAGCTAAGGTGTGGGCTGGGTATGTTCTCCCATCTATACGTAGTACATACCCTAAAGGTATATACAAATCAGGGATATTTTCTAGGTAATAGTTACCGTCTGGATCTCGCTTACGCTCACCGTTGATGTCTACTGCATAGGCTTGTCTGTTACGCACCACGCGATGAACGGCAGTACCTGCAAACTCGCCTATAGGTCTGCCTTTTTCTCGCTGCAACCAAGTAAAAAGACCCGTGTTTGGGTCGTATGTTAGCAATTTTTGTAGACTGTCTATTTGTATATCCTTTCGCATTTTTATACCTCTTTTTTGTGTGTTTGTAGGAATGTGTAATGTATTAAAGTCTACATTGTGTGTCAAGCGATATTTTGCGTGTGTACTTGTAATGATGTGTACTTGTAATGATGTGTACTTGTAATGATGTGTACATGATTGTTTCATTAGCTTTTTTTGAAACAGGGCGTAGACTATCTGATAAGTAGACATTCTAAACAACCATGTAGACTTTTTAATCTTGATAATAGACGACTTAAACAATACAATAGACGGCTTAAACAATGCAATAGACCGTGTCTACATAACTATATTGAAGTCTACATAACTATATCGTGTCTATAAAAAAATACCACCACAGTTATGTAGACAGTATTTGTTTTTTAGAATCAACAAGTTAGGGTGTTTGTCTACATAATTATAATACACTAATTAACTATATAGCGATATTAAGCCTACACTTAGAGATTAAGAGAGAGTGACAAAAGAAGAAAAAAAAGTTTATAGGGGGGTGTATTATTTCTCTATATAGTTAATTAGTGTATTATAATTATATAGACACTTAAGTTATCTCATTGATTTTATTATAGTTATGCTGTCTACATAACTGTGGTGGTATTTTTTTATAGACACGATATAGTCATATAGACGTTATATAATCATATAGACAATCTAAATAATTGCGGTTCAGTACCCGCAAATAAACCCTGCAAATACCACCGTCAACACAAACAAGACCCAAATAATGCTGATTACTTCCCAAATGCTTGGCATAATGCCTCCAAAAAGCTTAAATAGAGCTACGTAGCACCGTCTTTATTGAACGAAAAAAACGGACTTAAGTAAACGTGGCAGATTAAAATTATCGCGCCGTAAAGACGGTGCTAGTTAAATGGTGACTAACCCAACAAACGGAGCCTTAAAACCCCATGCTGTCGTGCCGCACGACAGTGTGACAAAACCTAACCTACGTAATAACGCTAGATGAGAGCTAGCATCAGTGTGATGCTTGTGAAAAATAAACATTCCGTCTGAGAACTGTACTCTATGGCCATGACGACCATTACCTAAATATACAGTACGGGATAAAGCAAAATTAGTTGTGTTCATTGGTATCTCCAATAGATGCTGTCGGGCGGCACGACAGCGGAAAGTGAACCGCCTCACTATAGGCGCGAAAATTCTCGCATCTCGCACCTTACGTCACTGGTATCAACGTGTAGCAGATACGCTACACGGTACAAAAACGACAGGCAAAAAAAAGCCCGCTTAACGCGGGCTTATTGGGTGGTGTGCCTTACTTGCCAGATTCCAGCTTGGCAAGCCGTGATTTGAGTTCGGCATTTTCAGCCTTTAATTGTTTAATCTGTTCTTGCAGTGCGTCGGCCTTGTTGGCCTTCGCTACTGTTTCTGCGTTATCCGCCTTGCGTTTATCCGCGCGGCCTTTCGCGTCATTAACGCGTTTATCGTGTTCGGCCTGTAAGACTTCGGGGGATTTAATCAAATCCCAGTTTAATTTGGATAATTTATACCCACCTTCCCCATTACTCACAATAGAGAAGGGGATTTTCCCCTTGAAGAAGGCAACAACCTTCTTCGCCCTATCTGGGCTAAACTTAACGATAGCGTTTGCAAGCGCGGCCGCTTTCTGGCAATATGCATTGCCATCGATATCAAATGATTTGGCCTGTTCATACCCCACCATAATGGTGGCTTGAATAACAGCGATTTTGTCGCTGTTATTATTGAACGCAGTGTCTAACTGCTTTATGGCACGGCCTACAGAGGCCACGCTGATTTCGGACAAAGTGATTTGATTTTTTGCGCTCATGGGTTTTTCCTCATGTAATTGCAGTCAGCGGCAAGACTGCGAAAAATAAAAGCCGCTACGTATAGCGATAGACACTAAACATCTAATGCCTATTGATATACTTTACAAAATCCAGCTTTTCATAACGTCTACGATTGACCTAGATAACCTAGGAATGATAGGCACGCCACGCGCTTAGCGGTTTGTATAGCGTTTAGGGTTGACCGCTCTCGCGGCTTAAAACCAATGCTTTGCCGATAGTCTCACGCTAAGCATGAGCGACTACCATTATCCTTACATCAGTCTAATTTCCACCATCAACCACCGTTCTGGCAGTATCGAACACCTATTAATAGGCGGCTCTACGCTAATCCTTAGCGTTCCATGAGCTAGACCGCTATCACAGCGGGCTTAATCTGTAATGAGTTACCTCAAAACATGTGCATATTATACCAGCAAATCTTTTTTTGTCAATCCCAGTCATACGGGGTACACCCCCCACCCCCCGAATTCGGCCACTTCGCGCACGATACTACGTATCTCGAATTTCACCACTCAACCGCAAAAATTCCTGATTAGTAAAATTTATATAAATTTTCTTGACCCACCCCGCTATCCACGTTAAAATCAGCCCACTGATTTCCCCCCACCAGCACCCACCCCCTCAAACAAAAACGCCCCTGTCAAAAATTTTGCATAAAAATTTTTAGACCCTTACAATGCAGTCATTCTGGCTCACCCGCCACACATATGGACACAAACATCCTGAACTTCATCTGGACCACAGATAGACCAATTGCCGACTTATGGAATGCAGCCTGCTGCGATCCAGACTTTATTACGGCCAATGAATTAGACCCCTCGTCAACGTCAGATGATGAACGCGAAGCTCGCGCCATTGTTTTCCAAACACCTTCCGCGCCCGCTAAACCATCAACCCCCGGTGCTGCCAATGCGGTACGTCGGTTACTGCAGCGATACGATTTCTCTATGGCAGATGAGTCTGCCCGATTACGTACCTATGCCATCTCACGTTTACTCGACCTTGCTGAAAGTGAGAAAGAGAACATAGCCCTAGGTGCTATAGAGAAGATTGGTAAGATTGCCGAGGTAGGACTTTTCGAGACTAAGATCACTGTCGACATCAATAAGAAGCCAACTGATGAGCTAGAGAAGGACTTACAGTCCTTGTTAGGTAAGTACATGAACGAGCTGAAGGTTATCAACCCTGATGACTAACATTGCACCTAACATTCTCCTACAGATGTCTGAGACAGACAGGATAAAAGCCTTAGAGCTTTTGTCAGAGATTGAGAGTCGCAAAAAACGTGAAGCAGCCCAGAAAGACTTTCTTGAGTTTGTTAAGGTGATGTGGCCTGAGTTTATTCACGGATCACACCATGCAAAGATGGCCAGAGCGTTTGAGCGGGTAGCGAAAGGGGAGCTTAAACGGTTAATAGTATGTCTTGCACCTAGACACACGAAATCTGAATTTGCATCATACCTACTTCCAGCGTGGTATTTAGGGCTACACCCGAACAGACAAATCATGCAGCTTTCACATACGGCAGACCTAGCTGAAGGGTTTGGTCGTAAAGTAAGGAACTTGGTTGACTCTGATTTGTACCACACGATATTTCCTGATACACGCCTGCGACGTGACTCAACCGCTGCAGCTCGATGGAATACGGACAAGAATGGTGTGTATATCGCGATGGGTGTTGGTGGTGCGGTAGCAGGTAAAGGTGCTGACCTCTGTATCATCGATGATCCTTTAAGTGAACAAGAAGGTAAGAGTAACGACCCTAAAGTGTTTGATGCTGTGTATGATTACTATATGACAGGTCCTCGTCAGCGGTTACAGCCGGGCGGGGCTTTGATAGTGGTTATGACTCGATGGTCGAAAAGGGACTTAGTGGGTCGACTTATTGATAACATGATACGGAATCCAGACGGCGATCAATGGGAAGTGCTTGAGTTCCCTGCAATCTTACCAAGTGGTCAACCGGTATGGCCGGAGTTTTGGAAGCTTGAGGAGCTAGAGAAAACCAAGATCTCTCTGGATAACCGGTTCTGGCAAGCACAGTACCAACAGAACCCGACGTCTGAAGAAGGTGCGATTATCAAGCGTGAGTGGTGGAGAGTCTGGGATAGAGATGCACCGCCTAATAATATCGAGTTCACACTACTGTCGTGGGATACCGCGTTCGAGAAACATAACCGGGCTGACTACAGTGCGTTGACGGTGTGGGGTGTGTTCTATATAGAAGATGAGGAAGGGGTTTTACGTCCGAATATCATCCTGCTTGATGCTGTTAAGAAACGTGTGGAGTTCCCAGAACTGAAGGAGTGGGCATACGAGGCGTATCAAGAGTGGCAACCAGACAGTGTCATCATCGAGAAACGGGCTTCTGGTGCGTCATTAATACAAGAGTTGCGTCGCATGGGTGTGCCGGTGCAGGAGTACACACCGACTAAAGGTAATGACAAGATTTCAAGACTTAACAGTGTGGCTGATATTTTTGCATCAGGGTTCGTATGGGCGCCGGAGGCGAGATGGGCTGATGAGCTGATAGACGACGTTGCCTCTTTCCCAGCAGGAACGCACGACGACCTTGTCGATACAGTTTCTCAAGCAATGCTAAGGTTCCGTCAAGGTGGGTTCATCGGCACAAAAATGGATGAACCAGAAGAGGAACATTACTTTAGACGAAAGGTGGCGTACTACTAATTTTATTACGTTGATGTTTTTGGTATAATAACCTATGTAGATAACTGTATAGGTGATTGAAGTGAATAACAAACTGCCAGCGTCAAGAAAAGAAGCTAAAGAGATTGGAAGCAAAGAGTACTTTACGGGAAGGGTATGCCCACATGGACATACTGCTATAAGGAGAACTGATAGTGGCGCGTGTACAGCTTGTCAAGCTGTATCTAAAAAAGAGCGCTATGACGCAGGATGGCGACAAAAAGCTAACCCAGAAACGGCTAAAAAGAAGCACAGAAAGTGGGTAGAAAAGCACCCAAAAGAACACTGGATTATTAGGGCTTTAGGGAGAGCGAGGAAAAGAGCAAACGTAACTAACATACCTTTTGATATTACAGTTGAGTATATCGAGAGTATATTTCCTGAATTTTGCCCTGTGTTTGGGACAAGATTTAACTTTTTAGGGAATAAAACATCTCGACCTGACAGTCCATCGTTAGATAAGATAGACGCCAGCAAAGGTTATGTGGTTGGTAATGTTGCAATTATTTCGATGAAAGCAAATGTTATAAAGCAAAATGCAACATCGGAAGAAATCTTTAAAGTAGCTAACTGGTTAAAGACCAAAGGGTATTAAATAATGAGTGTAGATAAATCGTTGTACCAAGCCCCTCAAGGCATTGGTTCTTTACCAGAAGGTGAACCTGATCTGGAAATTGAAATTGAAAACCCTGATGATGTCACGTTGACAATCGGTGGTATAGAGATTGACTTAATGCCAGACGAAAGCTCAGACGAATTCAATGCTAACTTAGCGGAGGAAATGGATGAGAAAGAGCTACAGGAAATTGCAGGAGACTTAATAGCCGACTACGACAATGATGTCGCGTCAAGACGTGATTGGTTGCAGACATATGTCGACGGTATTGAGCTGTTAGGTATGAAGATTGAGGAGCGGTCAGAGCCTTGGGAGGGTGCTTGTGGTGTGTATCATCCTCTATTAAGCGAAGCATTGGTGAAATTCCAAGCTGAAACCATGATGAGTACGTTCCCTGCAGCGGGTCCGGTTAAAACTCAGATCATTGGTAAGGAAACACAAGAGAAAAAAGACGCAGCGACACGTGTCCAAGAGGACATGAACTATCAGTTGACTGATGAGATGACCGAATTTAGGCCAGAACACGAGCGTATGCTGTGGGGCTTAGGTATGTCAGGTAATGCGTTCAAGAAAGTGTACTTCGATCCGCATTTAGACCGTCAAGTTTCCGTATTTGTACCTGCTGAAGACCTTGTTGTGCCTTATGGTGCGATGAATTTAGAACAAGCAGAGCGTGTAACTCACGTAATGCGTAAGACAGAGAACGATTTGCGTCGTTTGCAGGTGGCTGGCTTCTATAGAGATGTTGATTTGGGTGAACCAGACAACGTTTTGGATGAAGTTGAGAAGAAAATTGCCGAAAAGATGGGTTTTAGAGCGACATCTGACGACCGATACAAGGTGTTGGAGATGCACGTTGACCTCGATTTGCCGGGTTTTGAGCATGAAGAAGATGGAGAAACGACCGGTATTGCGTTGCCATACGTGGTTACCGTTGAGAAAGGCAGCAACACAATCTTATCTATTCGCAGAAACTGGGAAGAAGGCGATGAATCTTATCAAAAACGTCAGCATTTCGTACATTACGGCTATGTGCCGGGTTTTGGCTTTTATTGTTTCGGGCTTATTCATCTTGTTGGCACTTTTGCTAAATCTGGCACTTCTCTTATTAGACAGCTTGTGGACGCAGGTACATTATCTAACCTCCCGGGTGGCTTCAAAGCTAGAGGAATGCGGATTAAAGGTGATGACACACCGATAGCACCGGGCGAATGGCGTGATGTAGACGTACCAAGTGGCGCAATGCGCGATAACATCATCCCACTACCATATAAAGAACCTAGCCAGACATTAATGGCGTTGCTTAACCAGATTGTTGATGAGGGTAGACGATTTGCTAACGCGGCTGACCTACAAGTAGCGGATATGTCAGGCCAAGCGCCGGTAGGTACCACGCTGGCTATTTTAGAACGTACTTTGAAGTCAATGAGTGCGATTCAAGCACGGGTTCACTATAGCTTTAAACAAGAATTGGTACTGTTAAAAGGCATCATCGCTGCCTATGCACCGGAAGACTACAACTACGAGCCAGATACCGGTAATAGAAAGGCTAAACGCTCTGACTATTCGATGGTTGACGTTATTCCTGTGTCTGATCCGAACGCCTCTACAATGGCGCAGAAGATTGTCCAATACCAAGCGGTACTACAGCTGGCTCAGCAGTCGCCTCAAATCTACAACATGCCGTTGTTACATCGTCAGATGCTGGATGTATTGGGTATTAAAGACGCTCAGAAGTTAGTACCGATGGCTGAGGATATGAAACCGTTAGACCCGATTACAGAAAATCAAAACATCTTGGCGATGAAACCGGTCAAAGCGTTTATAAACCAAGATCACCAAGCACATATCCAAGTACATATGGCTGCTATACAAGACCCAAAAATCCAACAGATGCTACAGAATAGTCCAGCAGCACCTCAGATTGCAGCGGCAGCTCAAGCACATATTGCTGAGCATTTAGGGTTTGAGTACCGCAAACAGATTGAACAGCAGTTAGGTTTTGCATTGCCACCACAAAAAGACGAGTCAGGTGAAGACATTCACATGGACCCTGAAGTGGAAGCTAAGTTATCGCCTTTATTGGCTCAAGCAGCACAGCAGTTGTTACAGAGCAATCAAGCGGAAATGGCTCAAAAACAGGCGCAACAACAAGCGCAAGACCCATTGGTTCAGATGCAGATGCAAGAGTTGCAGTTAAAAGCGGCGGAGCAGCAGCGCAAAGCCCAGAAAGACCAAGCGGATATTCAGCTGAAATCACAGCAGATCCAAGTTGAACGTGAGCGTATTGCAGCACAAGAACGTACAGCAGCACAAACCAATAAGGTGAACTCGTTGAAATCTGCGGCAGAGCTAACTGCTAAACGTGATGGTGACGCCACTCGATTGAAAATTGATGGTTTAAAAACAGCAGCACAGGTTACTGAACAGAAACGCAGTAGCAATCAGAAGATGGCTATTGATGCGTTGAAAACAGCGGCAACGCTGGAAGCTCAGACAAAAAACAAACCGGCAAAAGGTGAATAATGAATGCATTTGAATTATTGATCCAACAGATCAATGAGGAAGTCGAACTAATCCAAAATGCTATCTGCCACGGGAAGGCGGATAGTTTTGACGAATATAAACGGCTCTGTGGTGAGGTACGAGGGTTACTCATCGCTAGGGAATTAACTGAAACCCTTAGAAACAAAATGGAGAACTCGGATGACGAGTAAGATACTTATTGGCTCAAACCCCAATAAACCGCAAGTAGTTGGTGCTGTTGACTTGGAAGCCACCCCTGAAGAGAAAGCAAGCCAGCTACCTAAACCATCGGGTTACCGCATCTTATGTGCTATTCCTGAAGTAGAGAAGGAATACGAAAGTGGCATCATTAAAGCTGATGTCACTATGAAGCACGAAGAAGTATTAACCACTGTTTTATTCGTAGTTGCTTTAGGTCCAGATTGCTACCCAGAAGAGAAGTTCCCTAGTGGTCCTTGGTGCAAGGTAGGTGATTTTATTTTGGTTAGACCGAACGCTGGCTCACGACTAAAGATTCACGGTCGAGAAATGCGAATTATCAATGATGACTCAGTTGAAGCGGTCGTTCAGGACCCTCGCGGCATAAAGAGAGCATAAGGAGTAGAACATGGCTGAATACGAAGAATATAAATTCCCAGACGAACAAGATCAGAACACTGAGCTTGATATTGAAATCGAGATTGAAGATGATACCCCGGAGGAAGACCGAGGCCGTCAACCCATGCCTAAAGAGATCGTTGACGATTTAGATCGTGATGAACTTGAAGAGTATGACGAAGGGGTTAAACAGAAGCTGAAACAGCTTAAAAAGGTTTGGCATGATGAACGTAGAGCTAAAGAACAGTTGGCTAGAGAGCAAGAAGAAGCTTTAGCGGTAGCTAGACGTTTATATGAAGAGAACCAAAAATTACGTTCTGCATACAGCACCGGTGAGAAGGAATACATCTCTACCACACAAACTAACGCGCAAATGGAAATGGACGCTGCTAGACGCGCGTACAGAGAAGCTTACGAGTCTGGCGACACCGACGGTGTGATTGCAGCGCAAGAAAAGATGAATTTGGCGCAATTAAAGGTACTTCGTGCAGAGAGTTTAAAGGAAACCCCTTTACAAGAACCCGGAGATATTGTACAACAGCGCCGTGAAGAACGACCTGTACAGCCTCAAGCCGTACAACCTGACCGTAAAGCGCAAGCGTGGCAAGAACGCAACAGCTGGTTTGGTAAGGATGAGGAGATGACAGCAGCGGCATTAGGCTTACACCAGAAGCTAGTAAATAGTGGCGTTGAAGTAGGTTCTGACGAATACTACAGCACATTGGACAAGACGATGCGCACAAGGTTTAGCGAGCATTTTGGGGAACCCAAGGCAAAACCACGCACAGTCGTAGCGCCGGCAACCCGTAGCACATCCTCGAATAAGATAAGACTTACTCAGAGTCAGGTCCAAATTGCCAAAAAGTTTGGTCTAACCCCTGAAGTTTACGCTAGAGAAGTTTTAAAATTGGAGAATAAATAATGGCTACTACACAAAACAGAATAACTCGCGAGCTAGAAACCAGAGCACTAACAGAGCGTCCTAAGCAGTGGATGCCACCTGAAGCGCTCCCTGAACCTGACAAAGAGGATGGTTTCGCCTATAGATGGATTCGCGTTTCAATGCTGAACAAAGATGACCCTAGCAACATTTCGAAATCGTTTCGTGAGGGTTGGGAACCAGTAAGAATTGAAGAGCAACCAAAATACACACTGTTAGCCTCTGGCGAGGGTCGATATAAAGACAACATCGAAATTGGCGGCCTATTGTTATGCAAGATCCCTAAAGAATTTATGGACCAACGTAGAGCACATTATGCTAACGCCACAGAATCTCAAGCGAGTGCAGTAGACAATAGTTTTATGAGAGAAAATGATGCGCGTATGCCTCTGTTTAGAGAACGCAAATCAACAACTTCTTTCGGTAAAGGTTCTTAATTTTTAGGAGTTTATAATGGCTTATCCTGTCGTTTCAGCCCCATATGGGTACAAGCCGGTAAATTTGTTAGGTGGTCAAGTATTCTCGGGTTCTACACGTAATGTGCAAATCCAGTACAACTACGCTACACCAATTTACTTTGGCGATGCAATTAAAGAAGTTAACGGCTTCGTAACTCGTGCGTCTATCGCATCTGCTACTACCGCTAACCAAACAACCGGTATTTTCTTAGGTTGTTACTACACTAGCCCATCAACCAAACAACGGTTGTGGAGTCAGTATTATCCGGGCAACATTGCTGCCGGTGACATCACTGCGATTATCTCTGATGATCCAGACATCGTTATCAGAGCGGTTATGTGCACTTCTGCAGCAAATATTGGTTCTGCTGCTCAAGTAATGGTGGGTTCTAACGTAGGTGGTATTACCACTAACGCAGGTAGCGCTAATACCGGTGACTCAGCTAACGCGATTTTGGTTCCAACTGCATTAAGCACTGCGACCTTACCATTCCGTGTTGTTGACATCGTTCGTGATACTGCTGTGTCTTTGGGTACTGCAACTTATTCGTCTATCTCTACAGCGACTGTTACTACAAGCACTGCGTTGACTCAAGCGTTAGTTGTTGGTACTGATGTAGGTAGTTTAGATTCTGCAGGTCAAGTAATCCAAAGTGGCTCATTTGTGGCTACAGCAGCAGCTGCTGGTGCTACTACAGTTGTGCTTAATGCAGCACCAACTACAGCTTTTGCAGCTGGTTCAACATTGGTGTTCACACAGTACCCAGAAGTGCTCGTGAAGTTTAACTTCGGTTATCACGGTTACTATTCTGCTACAGCAGTTTAATTAGGAGTTGATTAATGGCAATTTCACGCGCCCAGCTATTAAAAGAGTTGTTACCGGGTCTGAACGCTTTGTTCGGTTTGGAATACGCTCGTTACGGTGAAGAACATAAAGAAATCTACGAAACAGAGACTTCTGAACGTTCTTTTGAAGAAGAAACAAAACTGTCTGGTTTCTCAGCAGCTCCTGTCAAAAATGAAGGCTCAGCTCTTCAATACGACAATGCTCAAGAAGCTTGGACTGCACGATACAACCACGAAACAATTGCTTTGGGCTTCAGCTTAACTGAAGAAGCTATTGAAGATAACTTGTACGACTCTTTGTCTGCTCGTTATACAAAAGCATTGGCTCGTGCTATGGCTTACACCAAACAGGTTAAAGCAGCTAACGTTTTAAACAACGGTTTCAGCGCAGCTGTTACTGGTGGTGACGGTGTATCTTTGTTCAGTGCTGCTCACCCATTGGTGAATGGTGGCACAAACAGCAACATTCCATCTACCGCCGCTGACTTAAACGAAACTTCATTGGAAAATGCTGTGATCCAAATCGCTGCATGGACTGACGAACGTGGTTTATTGATTGCTGCTAAACCTAAGAAGTTGATCGTTCCACCAGCATTGCAATTCGTTGCAACTCGTTTGTTGGAAACTGAACGTCGTGTTGGTACAACCGACAATGACATCAACGCGTTGAAAAACAATGGTGCTGTTCCTGAAGGCTATGCTATCAACCACTTCTTGACTGACACCAACGCTTGGTTCTTAACCACGGACGTGCCAAACGGGTTGAAACATTTCGTTCGTAGTCCATTAACTAACTCAATGGACGGGGATTTTGATAGCGGTAACGTACGTTATAAAGCGAGAGAAAGATACAGCTTCGGATGGAGCGATCCTTTAGCCGTCTACGGCTCAAGCGGTTCTTAAGTAAAATCAAACACTTAGGTGTTATAAGCCCTCCTCGGAGGGCTTTTTTATGCTTGTATATTTTTATACTACAACAAAAACAAAATCGTACATTTACGAAAAACAATTGACAATCTCCGTCCATCAGTTAAACTTAGCAAAACTGACTAAGGAGAAATATATGTTTTATGTGTATGTGTACCGTGACCCAAGACCAAACAAAAATAACCAACCAGTGTATGTAGGTAAGGGTACGGGTGATAGAGATTTGTCGCATTGGTCTAGGGGTTCACACAATAAGCCTTTCCAAGATTTTTTATCTCACATTAAACGTAAAGGTTTAATCGCGATATGCACTAGAGTGTTTGAATCTGAAAATGAACACGAAGCCTTTGCGAAAGAGATCGAACTTATTACCTTATACGGGCGTAGAGACATCGGAACAGGAACACTGTTTAACAGAACAGATGGAGGCGAAGGGGCTTCTGGGTTCCAAAAAACAGAAGCACAGAAAGAAACAGACCGAATAAATACAACTAATAATTGGAAAAACCCAGAATATGCAAAAAAAGTTTATACCGCTCAAAAGATAGCGCAAAACACCCCAGAAGCTAAGCGCATTAAGTCAAAGAACTCCAAAGCTCTATGGAGAGAAAAAGGAGACGAAATAAAGCACAGCATTGTTATCGCAAGAAACACTGAAGAGTCAAAGGCAAAAACTAGCAAACAAGCAAAAGCACAATGGGATGACGCTGAGTACAGGGAAAAACAGACAGCTAACAATAAAGAAATAGCAAATAGGGAAGAAGTCAAAGCTGCTAAAAAAGCAGCAGCAAAAGCTTTATGGGCTGACCCAGAATGGAGAGCAAAAATGATGGAGGCTAGAGCAAAGAATAAAGCAGAAAAGCAAAGTAAATAAACCTCTTGCACTTCCCAGCCATTCAGGTAATATGCGAGTCGAGTCTAGGATTAAGTTCTACGCCGACCGACCTAGCGGGCTCGCACAAGACGGGGTAGATTAGTGCACTTGGAGAATTAGAAATGTCCTTTGCTAGCCATTTAGGTCCTTGGTTATTAGGTACCGTTAAAAACACCACCGGCACAACTGCCGGCACAATCCGTAACATGGGCGCTACTGTTGTAGGTCAAACAGACGCTATCACCTATGCTGATGCAGCAGGTACAAGAGCTTTCGTTCTTCCTGCCGGTTCAGTCATCACAGAGATTGACTTTATCACCACTGCAGCATTCTCATCAGCGGCTACACTCAAATTGACCATCGGTGCTACCGACATCACTACAGCAACTACTGTAACTAACTTAGGTGCAACAGCTTTGACTGTTGCAGCAACTACAGCTGCTACAGCTTTGATTGCTAACGTGGGTAGTACAGATGCTATTGTTACTTTTACTGTTGCGGGTACATCATTGACAACAGGTGCAGGTGTAATCGTGATTAAGTACATGGTACGTAACTCTGACGGTTCTGCTAACCCAACAGCACAGCAAGCGTAATTGATCTGGGGAGTTTCGGCTCCCCATCTTTTAACTGAGGAGATTGATTATGGCTAAGACTACTTCATTGGCTGTAGGACGTGGTGAAAAGTTACCTGTGTCTAAAGGTGCAGGATTAACTGCAAAGGGCCGTGCTAAGTACAATCGTGTGACAGGATCAAACCTAAAAGCCCCTGCTCCGTACCCAAAGTCAGAGAAAGATGCTAAGCGTCGTAAATCGTTTTGTGCGCGTATGTCAGGGATGCCGGGTCCTATGAAAGACGAGAAAGGTAGACCGACCCGTAAAGCAGCCTCACTAAAACGGTGGAACTGCAAATGAACGATTCTGTTGAAATGATTAAAGACTTAGCTGTACACGATGTAGAGATTAAGCACTTGCAGGATGACATGGACAAGATGGTCAAAGAGATGGCTGAGATCAAAAAGAGTTTAGCCCTCATACAAGCAACGTTATCTGAAGCCAAAGGCGGGTGGAAAACACTTCTTATGGTTGGTGGTGCTGCTGCGACTGTTGGTGGTGCTATTAGCTGGTTACTCCAGCATATAGGTAAGTAAAGTGCCTAGTACTAGCAAGAAACAGCGCAATTTTATGGCTGCCGCCGCTCACAACCCTGAGTTCGCCAAGAAAGCAGGGGTACCGGTCAGTGTAGCTAAAGAGTTTAATCAAGCCGATAAAGGCAAAAAATTTAATAGAGGTGGCAACGTGGCTAACTTAAAGAAACTATTCAAAGGCAAAGAGACTTATAAAGAAGAGCTGAAAGAAGGCAAAGCAGTTAAGTCCGGCAAAATCACACCTGAACAATATGCGAAAGGCGAAGCGATGGAAAAGAAAATGAAGAAAGGTGGTAAATGTTACGCTGGTGGCGGTGCTGTTAAAAGTGATGAGCTTAGAAACGCCGATATTCAACGCGAAATGGCAAACCAAGCTAGAGTAGTTAAGAAAGCTACAGGTGGTTGCACTAAAATGGCTAAAGGCGGTGTGACTCGTGCCGACGGTTGCGTGACTA
>Ga0208223_1000186_pt1 | contig 16357 bp, 16 predicted proteins | sample LakMenE07Oct09ns_FD_150678 | JGI IMG/M metagenome (GOLD analysis project Ga0208223, IMG submission 150678) | Freshwater microbial communities from Lake Mendota, WI - 07OCT2009 deep hole epilimnion ns (SPAdes) | ecosystem: Environmental > Aquatic > Freshwater > Lake > Epilimnion/Euphotic zone ...
GATGTATAAATCTCTTACTGCATTAGATGATCGGTGGGCTGGGGAAGGTCACATCGGGTGATCTAAAGGCAGGTACTGGTGAGTAAGTCTCAAATCTATGCTGGGCGGATACATATTTACTCTGCGCCAGCTGCGCTAACGCAGCACATTGAGTGGGCGTTAAATCAACACCTAAATCAGGTAGTCAAAATCGCTTGGGTCAAACAGCCACTAGCACCAGGTTCACTGGCATTGGAGCTTGAGTACAAAAGCGAGCATCCAGTAGCAGACAAGATAGCTATCGCACTTAAGGGCTGGCACTACATTCGCTTTGAAATTAGACAGGTAAATCTATTAACCACAGATGCAATTTTATATCGTATAACGCCAGATTTAGGATTACATCAAGCATCACTGGCATCAAATGGGGATGTAGTGGTAAATGAAAACCAGTTAAATCAGATCATAAACAACTCTTACTCACATAAGATGCTTAAAAGTAATCTTGAGAACGCTCTGGGTATGCAGTGGGAGATTGAGTTAGAACCATATCGACTCGCGCTCGCTTCCGGTATGGCAGAAAGTGTTAGTAAAAGCGGATAAGATTAAGGTATGAATTTTGAAGCAAGTGATCGAATTAAATTCGCCTCTGCAATTTTAGCTGCTGCAATTTTATCCTCTGGTTTAACCCTTGGACTTTTTCAAGTTGGAACTGGTTTAGCAGCACGTGCTGGCAATGCCATTACAGTAACTGGCACAGCATCTGAGGATGCAAAGGCAGATAACGCGGTCTGGAGTTTAAATTTAAATGAATCTCAAGCCACACTTGCCTCATCAGTTAAAAAGATTGACTCATCAGCGGATGCGCTAAAAAAGTATTTACTAGATGGTGGTGTTACAGCAGATCAGATTGAGCTTGGACCAATTAATAGCAACGCAGTCAGTGAGTACAACAACGGTAATCCAACTGGTCGAATTCTTGCCTACCAGGCTTATCGAACTGTGACTGTAAGAACTAAGGATGTGCAATTAGTAGCTAGATTAAGTAATGACATTGGTTCACTGCTTGCAACTGGAGTTAATGTTGGAAATTATGGACCGGCTTATTATCTTTCAACGCTAGATCAGATGCGGGCTAAGTTATTAGCTTCAGCTATGCAAGATGCTAAGGAGCGAGCAACGGCAATTACCGAAGCGGTCGGGGGCGAGGTTGGCGCTTTGCTATCAGTCTCAACTGGACCAACTCAGGTAACAACTAGAGATTCACTAGATCGCTCAGCCGGTGGTTTTTATGATGTTTCAACAATCGATAAGACGGTCAATGTCACACTCTCTGCTAGTTTTAAAACCAGTTAAACCGTAAAACGGGATAGCAAAAAATATTACTATCCAGTAACATCGTGGTATGAAAATCGCAGTCTGCATCAAACAGGTTCCAGATTCTTGGGCTGAGAAAAAAATGGCTGGCGGCGTCTTAGATAGAGCAAATGTTGATGCGGTATTAAATGATTTAGATGAGTATGCAGTTGAAGAGGCGCTGCGAATTGTGGAGGCAAACTCACCAACCAAAGAGGCCGGGGAAGCAAGTGGGCACTCAATTACTTTAATTTCAATGGGACCAGAGCGCGCAACTGAAGCAATTAGAAAAGCTTTATCTATGGGTGCAGATGATGCAATATTAATTAGTGATACCGCCCTGGCAGGCTCAGATGCACTAGCTACATCTTTAGTACTAGCTGAGGTAATTAAAAAAGGAAATTATGATTTAGTACTTTGTGGCACTGAAAGCACCGATGCCAGAATGAGTGTGGTGCCAGCAATGATTGCCGAGCGCCTTTCATGGGCCCAATTAACATTTGCCGGCAAGGTAGCGGTTGATCCAGCTGCAAAAAAGGTTGAGGTTGAAAGAATTACTGAGTTTGGAAATCAAGTAATTGGTGCATCATTTCCAGCAGTACTTTCGGTGGTTGAAAAAATTAATGAGCCAAGATATCCATCCTTTAAAGGAATTATGGCGGCTAAGAAAAAAACTATTACCACTATGTCATTAGCAGATACTGGCCTTGCTGCAACCTCCGTGGGTGCATCTGCTGCCTGGAGCACAGTAAAAGATGCACTGCCAAGACCTGCTCGAGGTGCTGGCGTTAAGTTAACTGATGAAGGATCTGGCGGGGAAAAATTATTTGATTTTCTGGTGGAAAAGAGATTGGCATGAGCAGCGTGATATTTTTAGTCGATCACTCTGGCGGCAAAATCGCTAAAGCAAGCAGTGAGCTGGCAACCTTTGCGAAAAATATTGGTGAATCTATTGCCGTTGTCTTTGCTGCAAATCCTGGTGAGATAGTTGCGCAATTAAACAATCTGCCAGTAGATAAGGTGATTACTGCAAGTGGTGATTGGGATAAGTTTGGGGTGGCAGCTATTGCAGATGGGCTAGCTCAAATTATTGCCGATAAAAAACCAAATGCCTTACTTATTACCTCATCGGCTAATGGTAAAGAGATTGCAGCCCGGGTAGCGGTTAAAACCAACTCTGGAATTATTACCGATGCAGTTGGGGTGGATAAGGATTTAATCACTACCCAATCAGTATTTGGTGGCTCAACTACTGTGCACTCAGCAGTTACAACAGGCATTCCAATAATTACTTTAAGAGCTAACTCAATTGAGCCAATCGCAGCAGCTTCAAATCCTGCTGTTGAAGAGTTTGCCGTAAATATTTCTGATTCAGCAAAACTTGCCACCATCTCTAGTGCAACTGCTGCGGTAAAAGGTGGCCGGCCAGAGTTAACTGAAGCATCAATTGTGGTTTCAGGTGGTCGTGGTACAAATGGTGATTTCAAACCAGTTGAAGCATTAGCCGATGCATTAGGTGCTGCCGTTGGTGCATCCCGTGCGGCAACTGATGCTGGTTGGTATCCACACTCACATCAAGTAGGCCAAACTGGCAAAACAGTTTCACCACAACTCTACGTTGCAGCTGGAATATCTGGTGCGATTCAACATCGTGCTGGCATGCAGACTTCAAAAACAATTGTGGCAATTAATAAAGATCCAGAGGCCCCAATTCTTGAGATTGCAGATTTTGCAGTAATTGGTGATTTGTTTAATGTTTTGCCGCAGGCCACGGAAAAAATCAAGGCCCGTAAAGGTTAATTACTTACCCATCAACTCTTGCCTTTAGACTTAGCAAGTGCCTATCTATTTTGATCATGCTGCTACCACGACCATGGTTGAGCCCGCGATTGCAGCGCTAACTGATGCAATAAAAAAATTAGGCAATGCCTCATCCTTACACTCAGCTGGTCGATCAGTTAGAAAAGATTTAGAGCAAGCTAGAGAGCAAATTGCGCAAGCAATTGATTGCGCGCCAAGTGAGGTCATCTTTACCGCAACTGGTACGGAGGCAAATAATCTGGCCATCAAAGGTTTGTATTGGCTGGGAGTAAAGAAGAATAAGAAAGTAATAATTACCTCAACCTTTGAGCACCATGCTGTTGCCGATCCAATCACCTGGCTGGCAGAGCATGAGGGGGCACAGGTAGTGCCAATTGATGTAGATCGAAATGGATTTGTAGATCTTAAACAATTAGCCGCCCAGGTTGAAGAGCATAAAAATAATATTGCTTTAATCTCAATTATGCATGCAAATAATGAGGTAGGAACTATTCAAGATATCAACCAGGTAGTAAAAATTGCTGGTGATATTCCAGTTCACTCAGATTGTGTCCAAAGTTTTGGAAAAGTAGAGCTCTCCTTTAAAAAATTAGGGGTCACAGCAGCCACTATAAGTGCTCATAAAATTGGTGGGCCATTAGGGGTAGCGGCGTTAATTTTACGTAAAGGTTTAGATATCGAACCGGTGTTGCATGGTGGTGGGCAGGAGCGAGATTTACGAAGTGGCACCTTTAACGCACCTGGCATCATCTCATTTGCTGCCGCAGCTGCAAATGCCGTTGATAATAGAAAAGAGCGTGAGTTAAAGATTAGAGAGTTAAAATCTGAATTAATTCAAACAATTAAGAAAAATATCTCCGATGCTTGGGTAAATGGGGATCAGGAGAAAAGTTTGCCGGGCATTGTTTCCATTACCTTTCCTAAGACAGATTCTGAAGGTCTACTTTTGTTATTAGATGGTGAGGGCTTCGCTTGCTCTACCGGCTCTGCTTGCAGCGCTGGTGTACAGCGGCCAAGCCATGTCTTAATGGCAATGGGATTAACCGAGGATGAAACCACCTCTACTTTGAGATTTTCACTTAGTTATTCAAATACTATTAATGAGATTGCAAAACTTGGCTCGGTAATTGCCACAGTAGTTGCAAGATCAAAAGCTGCATCTGGGAAAAAATGACAAGATTAAAGGTAATTGCTGCAATGAGTGGCGGGGTTGATTCTGCAGTTGCTGCTGCCCGGGCCGTTGATGCCGGTTATGAAGTAGTTGGTGTACACCTTGCCTTATCTAGTAATCCGCAAAAGTATCGATCTGGGGCTAGAGGTTGTTGCACAATTGAAGATTCACATGATGCCAGGCGCGCCGCTGATGTAATTGGCATACCTTTTTATATCTGGGATATGGCAGAGGAGTTTCACAAAGGAGTAGTTGAAAACTTTTTATCTGAGTATCAAGCAGGCCGAACTCCTAATCCGTGTTTGCGATGTAATGAGAAAATCAAATTTGAAGCTGTGTTAGATCGAGCAAAAGCATTGGGTTTTGATGGTGTAGTTACCGGTCATTATGCACTCACTAAAGATGGCCCAGATGGAAAAACATTACATCGAGCAGCAGATATTGAGAAAGATCAATCCTATGTATTAGCAGTTTTACGAAGAGATCAAATTGAGGGTGCAATATTTCCCCTCGGTGATACGGTTAAAACTGATACCAGGAAAGAGGCTAAGGAGCGAGGGTTATTTGTGGCAAATAAACCTGATTCACATGACATTTGTTTTGTGCCATCTGGTGATAACGCTGGCTGGTTGCGGGACAAATTAGGAAGTGAAACTGGCGATATTCTTGATCAAAGTGGCAACAAACTAGGTGAGCACAAAGGTGCTTATACCTACACCATAGGTCAGCGCCGCGGTTTAGCATTAACTGTGCCTGATAAAAGCGGTGAACCAAGATATGTATTAAAAATTGAACCTAAGAGTAATACGGTCGTGGTAGGTACACATGAAAATTTGGCGGTCAATACAATTATTGCTACCCCACCTGTTTGGTGTGGTGCAATTCCTGAAGTTAATCAAGAGTTAAGAGGATTTGCTCAGGTAAGAGCACATGGCTCACCACTTGCTACAAGTTATAAATTTGATGGTCAAAATTTAATTGCAAACTTAGATGAACCAGTCTTTGGTTTGGCAACCGGGCAGGCATTAGTTATTTATGATGGTGATCGAGTAGTTGGCTCTGCCACTATCTGCGAAACGATTTAATATGAGTGCTGAAATAAGGCATAAGATTCAAGAGTTATCGGAAGAGATTAGAGATCATCAATTTAAGTATTATGTTTTAGATGATCCATCAATTACTGATGCCGCTTTTGATAAGTTATGGAATCAATTACTTGAACTAGAGCGTAAGTATCCGCAATACAAACTTGAAAGCTCGCCAACTTTAGAGGTGGGGGGTGGGTTTTCCACCAGCTTTGCGCAATATGATCATATTGAAAAGATGATGAGCCTAGATAACGTCTTTGATGATGGTGAATTAGATACTTGGTTTGATCGCATTGATAAGGCAGGGATTAAAAACACCTGGTTATGCGAGGTTAAAGTGGATGGGCTAGCGATCAATTTACTTTATGAAAATGGTCGATTAAGTAGAGCGCTAACTCGAGGCAATGGCGCTACCGGTGAAGATGTAACTTTAAATGTTAAAACAATTAAATCAGTACCAACTGAATTAATCGGCAAAGATATTCCAAAGCAACTTGAGGTTCGAGGGGAAATTTTCTTTCCACTAAAAGCTTTTGATGACTTAAATGATTCATTAGTAGATCTTGGTAAGCCAAGGTTTGCAAATCCAAGAAATGCAGCCGCTGGGTCATTAAGGCAAAAGGATCCAAAGATCACCGCTAGCCGGCCCCTTGATTTAGTTGTACATGGAATTGGAGCAGCCACTGGAATCTCATTTGATAAACAATCTAAAGCATATGAATTATTAAAAGGTTGGGGCCTGCCAACTAGCGCCAGATATAAAGTAGTTTCAGATCGAAAACAAGTTAAAGAATTTATCGATGAGTATGAGAAAAATCGTCATAATGTCGAACACGAAATAGATGGTGTAGTTATCAAGGTAAATGAAATTGATGTTCAAAATACTCTGGGCTTTACCTCACGAGCTCCTAAATGGGCGATTGCTTATAAATATCCGCCCGAGGAGGTAAGTACTAAATTAATTGATATTCGTGTCAGTGTTGGTAGGACTGGTCGAGTGACGCCATTTGCCTTTATGGAGCCAGTTAAAGTGGCTGGATCAACAATCACTAATGCCACATTACATAACAGTCAAGAAATAATAAGAAAAGGTGTCTTAATTGGTGACACAGTTCTAATTAGAAAAGCAGGTGATGTAATTCCTGAAGTTTTAGCACCAATAATTGAAAAACGAGATGGCACAGAGCGCGCATTTGTTATGCCAACTAAATGTCCTGATTGCGGATCTAAATTGCGAGCAATGAGTGAGGGTGATGTTGATATTAGGTGCCCTAACTCGCAGAGCTGTCCTGCTCAAGTAGTAGAACGATTATTTTATATTGGCTCAAGAAGTGCCTTAGATATTGATGTACTTGGTTATGAAGCAGCTACCGCGTTGCTCAGTGATAAATTAGTAGTAGATGAAGGTGATCTATTTTCCTTAACCCTAAAAGATTTAAGTAAATCAGAATTTTTTGTTAAAAAAGATGGCACTAGAAGTGTAATTGCAGATCGGTTTATCGCTGGCTTAGAATTAGCAAAAACTAGACCACTTTGGCGTATGTTAGTTGCGTTATCAATTAGACATGTTGGACCAACAAGTGCCAAGGCATTAGCCGATAAGTTTGGCTCCCTGATCAATATTCAAAAAGCAAACAGAGAAGAGCTGGCAGCGATAGATGGTGTTGGTGAGATTATGGCGGATGCAATTATTGAATGGTTTGATCTTGACTGGCATAAGCAAATAATCAAAAAATGGGAAAAAGCTGGCGTAGTTTTGGTTGATGCACCGAAGGAAAAACTCAAGCAAACCTTAGCTGGCTTAACGATAGTAGTTACTGGTTCGCTAATTGATTTCACACGGGATGGTGCTACTGAGGCGATTGTTTCAAGAGGTGGTAAGGCTGCTGCCTCAGTTTCGAGTAAAACTGATTTCGTTGTGGCAGGTGATGCCGCCGGTTCTAAGTTGGATAAGGCTCAAGAATTGGGTATTACTATTCTAGATGAGGCTGGATTTAAATCTTTACTTGATAAGGGGATAAACTAAGAGCATGAATTTACTTGAAGAGTCAACACGAGAGCTGCCTATTCCACCAGTTGGTTTTGGTTTAATTGCATTTAGCGTACTTGCACTTTTGCTTTATTTAACTCTTAGAATTGATAGAGATTAATTATTCAAACTGAGCAAAAAGAGTTTGCCATTGTTGGTGGAACTTTTGACCCTATTCATCTTGGACATTTACACCTGATAAAAGAGGTCGCAAATAAATTTGATAAAGTCTTAGTAATTCCATCTGGAAAACCCTGGCTAAAACCACACACCCCAATCGCTTCTGCCCAACAAAGGTTTCAAATGGCTGATTTAGCTATTACCTCTATGGGGCTATCTGGAAAAGTTGAAGTACTTCCACTTGAGGTAAATAGAGATGGCGATAGTTACACCCTAGATACCGTTAATGAATTATTAATTAAGTACCCAAATACAAATTTCACACTTGTATTAGGAAGTGATGCTGCAAAAAGTATCGGACAATGGCATAAATCTGCAGAGTTATTACAAAAGGTAAAGGTATTAGTCATCAGTCGACCAGGCTCTGCACCTTCTGATTTTGATGAAGTAAATATCAAAGCTTTAGATATATCATCAACTAAGGTTAGGAAATCAATTTCAGAGCGAGAGAATGTGAGTAATTTATTACCAGCCAAAGTAGTCACATTTATTCGAGAGTATGGGTTATATGGCAGTAGGTAATAGAACTTTAGAATTAACCAAGATTGCCGCAGCTGCCTTAGCTGAAAAGCTAGGTAGTGAGATTGTGGCAATAGATTTATCAGAGCAATTAGTTTTAAACCAAGTATTTTTATTAGTTACTGGAAACAATGAGCCGCAGTTGCAGGCGCTCTCAGAAGAGGTGCAAAAGAAATTAGCGCAAGCCGGGGAAAAGCCAATCCGAAAAGAGGGAAGTGGATCTTGGGTGCTGCTAGATTACACAGACTTGGTAGTGCATATTCAGAGCACCGAGCTAAGAAATTACTACATGCTCGATCGGCTTTGGAATGATTGCCCAAAAATAGATTTAGGACTAGAAAAGAGCGTTCGTTAATGAGTAAATCAGAATCACCAATTCGTATCGTACTTTGGCGCCATGGCCAGACAGATTGGAATGTAGAGAATCGGTTTCAAGGTAGTTCTGATATTCCATTAAATAAGGTGGGTGAGTATCAGGTAGTAGAGGCGGCAAAAGTATTGGCCGCATTAAAACCAGATCGAATTGTTTCAAGTGATTTAATTAGAGCACAAAAAACAGCAGCTGCTCTTGCTGAATTAACCAATAAAAAAGTTGAGATTAATCCAGATATTAGAGAGACAAACGGTGGACTTTGGGAGGGTCGAACAGCTGATGAAAATCGGGCATCCCATGGTGCGTTATTTACAAGTTGGTATGAAGGTGGCGATGAACCAGCAGGTGAAATTGGTGAGCGCAGAAGTGATGTTGCAAAACGAGCAGTAGCGGCAATTGAAAAAGAAACAGAGAACTTTTCCGGCACTATTGTTTTTGTTACCCATGGTGGCACAGTTCGAAGTGTGCTTGGTTCAATATTAAATTTACCGATTGGGCATTGGGGAATTATTGGTGGTTTATCAAATGCATGTTGGTCGGTATTGGAGTTAACAAAGCACCACACTGGAACTAGATGGTATTTAGCAGAGCACAATGCCGGATCATTACCTGAGCCTGTCTTTGGAGATGATGCGGTTAATTAGATAAGGTTGCCCCTTACGATTTAAAAATCAAGCGGGGCTGTAGCGCAGTTGGTAGCGCACTTGCATGGCATGCAAGGGGTCAGGGGTTCAAATCCCCTCAGCTCCACTTTAAAATAGATTAAAAAGAAAGATTAAAAAGGGAGTATTTGTGCCAAAAGCTTTAGTGATTCCAAAAAATTGGAGCGCAGCTGATATTCCTGATTTAACTGGTAAAAAATTCTTAATCACCGGTGCTACTTCAGGGATTGGTTTGGCAGCAGCCACACAACTTGCCCGTAGAAATGCTCATGTTTATATCACCGCTCGAAGTGTGGAAAAAGCTCGGGTTGCTATCAAGCAAATCGGACCTGGCCTAGTTGATTACCTACTTATGGATTTAACAGATTTAGAATCTGTTAAAAAAGCAGCCACCAGAGTTGATCGCGAATTTGATGTGGTAATTCTTAATGCCGGAGTTATGGCCACACCATTTAGAAAAACTGTTGATGGATTTGAATTACAGCTAGGCACCAACCATCTAGGTCACTTTGCCTTTGCTGGTTTAATTAAAGATCAAATTAAAGATCGCCTAGTAGTTGTTTCAAGTTTTGCCCACCGAATGGGAAATTTTGGCGATAACTCAATCCCAACCATTAAAAATATGATGCTAGGTATTGGTAAGTATCAAAAGTGGCAAGTTTATGGCGCAAGCAAATTAGCTAATTTGTTATTTGTATCTGAGCTAGAGCGCTTACGCATTCAAAATAATTGGTCATTTATTCCAATAGCGGTTCATCCTGGTTACTCAGACACAAACTTACAAACTGTTGCCTCTCAAATGCGAGGTGCTGCAGCTGAGGAGAAAATAACAAAGTGGATAAATAAATTATTGGCCCAGCCAGCAGCAGCTGGTGCACTACCAACCTTGGCGGCAGCTGTTTATCCAGGGCTATATGGCGCAAGTTTTATTGGACCAGATGGATTCTTAGAGATTAAGGGTGCGCCTAAAGTAACTAGAGCTAGAGCTCTTGCCTATGATCAGGTGTTGGCAAAGAATTTATGGCAGGTAAGTGAAGAGTTAACTAAGGTTAGTTGGGCTTAGCGATGCATGAAGCGTATGACTTTAAAGCGGTGCAGGATAAGTGGCTGCCAATTTGGGACAAATTAGAACCATTTAAATCAGCTCGCGCCAATGATGATCGTCCAAAAAAATATGTACTAGATATGTTCCCCTATCCATCTGGGGATTTGCATATGGGACATGCTGAGGCTTACGCCCTAGGAGATGTAATTGCTAGATATTGGATTCAAAAAGGTTTTAATGTCATGCATCCAATTGGTTGGGATGCATTTGGATTACCAGCAGAAAATGCTGCAATTAAGCGAGATGCCGATCCCAGAGCTTGGACCTATGAAAATATTGAAGTACAAAAAGCATCGATGCGCAGATATGCCTGCTCCTTTGATTGGGATCGAGTACTCCACACATGTGACCCTGAGTATTACAAATGGAACCAATGGTTATTTCTTAAGATGTTTGAAAAGGGTTTGGCGTATCGAAAAGATTCAGCCGTAAATTGGTGCCCAGATTGCCAAACTGTATTGGCAAATGAGCAGGTAGTAGCCGGGTTATGTGAAAGATGTGATAGCGCAGTAACTAAAAAGAAATTAAATCAGTGGTATTTCAAGATCACCGATTATGCAGATCGCTTGCTAGATGACATGCAACAGTTAGAGGGTAAGTGGCCAGAGAAGGTGTTGCTTATGCAGCGCAACTGGATTGGACGATCTACGGGTGCGCAAGTTGATTTTGCAGTAGATAAGTTCGATCAAAAGATTACCGTCTACACCACACGGCCAGATACCTTATATGGTGCAACATTTATGGTGGTAGCAGCAGATTCAGAGTTGGCGGCAAAATTAGTTGCAGGCACCAAAGTAGAGGGTGAATTTAAAAAGTATTTAGAGAGTGTTAAATCTGCCAGCGATATTGATCGCCTGGCAACAGATCGAGTGAAAACTGGCATCTTTTTAGAGCAGTATGCAATTAACCCAGTTAATAATGAAAAAATTCCAATTTGGGCCTCAGATTATGTGTTAGCAGATTATGGAACTGGTGCGATTATGGCAGTGCCAGCTCATGATCAACGAGATTTAGATTTTGCAAAAGCGATGAAATTACCAGTGCGAGTAGTGATCGATACTGGGTCAGAGGATCCAAATATCTCAGGGGTAGCCACCTCAGGTGATGGTCAGGTAATTAACTCAGGATCTATCTCTGGTTTAAGCAAAGATGCTGCAATTGAAAAAATAATTAAAGAGTTAGCGGATAAAAAGGTAGGTAAAGCTACTAAAAATTACCGCTTGCGAGATTGGTTGATCTCACGGCAAAGATTTTGGGGTACACCAATTCCAATTATCCATTGTGATGGTTGTGGATTAGTGCCAGTACCAGAGTCGCAATTACCGGTGGCATTACCGCAGGCAAAGGGGTTAGATCTAAAGCCAAAGGGATCCAGCCCACTAGGGGCAGCATCTGATTGGGTAAATGTTAAGTGTCCAAAATGTAATAAAGATGCCAAGCGAGATGCTGACACGATGGATACATTTGTGGACTCCTCTTGGTATTTTCTTCGTTACACCTCAGTTAACAATCATGATGTTGCCTTTGATAAAAAAGCTGTAGAAACTTGGCTACCAGTAGATCAATATGTGGGTGGGGTAACCCATGCCATCTTGCACCTTTTATACTCAAGATTTTTCACCAAAGTTTTAAATGATATGGGGCTATTAAATTTTAATGAACCATTTACTAGATTATTAAACCAAGGCATGGTGTTAATGGATGGCTCAGCGATGAGTAAGAGCCGGGGTAATTTAGTTAAATTATCGGAGGAGTTAGATAAACATGGCGTGGATGCCATCAGAGTTTCATTAGTTTTTGCCGGACCCCCTGAGGATGATGTGGATTGGTCAGATGTATCACCAGCTGGTTCATTAAAGTTTTTAAATCGTGCCTGGCGCATAAGCCAAGAGGTAACAAGTAAGCCAGGAGTTGATTTTAAAACCGGTAATTTAGAGTTACGCAAAGTAACCCATAAGACCTTAGCTGATATTGAGTTAGCGGTTGAATCCTTTAGATTTAATGTCACTATCGCAAGGATTATGGAGTTAGTCAATGCCACTAGAAAAGCAATTGACTCAGGATGTGGTGCGCAAGATCCTGCAGTGCGTGAGGCAGCAGAGGCGATTGCAATCTCACTTTCCTTAGTTGCCCCTTACACCGCTGAAGATATGTGGGAAAAATTAGGTCATAAACCTGCGATTGCAAATGCTGGTTGGCCAAAGATAGATCAATCTTTAATCGGCGCCGATAATGTAATTGCGATTTTGCAGGTAAATGGCAAGATCAAAGATCGGATTGAGGTATCCCCAAATATCTCAAATGCGGAGTTAGAACAACTTGCCCGAGAAAATGCTGAGATTAAAGCCGCCTTAATTGGCCAAGTTGTGAAGAAAGTAATAACTGTTTCACCTAAATTAGTAAATTTTGTAATCTAATTCCAAGCAATTTAAGTTAAAGTTAGACCATGAAATTACTCCTGGCAGCAATTGTTTTGCTCACAACAATCACTCCAGCCCAAGCTGCAAGCTCAGGCGGCGGATCAGCGCCAGCGCCAGCGCCAGCTCAAAAGCCAGTATCGACAAATTTGCCCCTGACATCGGATGAGGTAAAAAAACATAATTCAGCAAGTGATTGCTGGAGCATTATTGATGGGGTTGTTTATGATTTAAGTAATTGGGTTGATTCACATCCAGGAGGATCTTCCAGAATTACTGCTATCTGTGGCAAGGATGGCACCTCAAACTTCCTTGGCCAACACAGTAATTCAAACTCTGCTAAATCTAGATTAAAAGGATTTGAGTTAGGAAAATTAGAGACTGCTGCTAAGCCTGCTACACCAACTCCAGCCGCACCAGCTGCCAAGCAGTTATCCGCATTCTTAAGTGAGGCAGATGCACTTATCAAGCAGAAAAACTTCACCGCAGCTCTTAACTTGTTAAAGCAAGCAGATAGAAGTTATGCAAATAACGCCGATGTTAATAATTTATTAGGATTTAGTAGTAGAAATCTTAAACAATTTTCCGCCTCTGCTAAGTACTACCAAAAAGCCTTAAAAATAAATCCAAATCATTTAGGGGCGTTAGAGTATCAAGGCGAGCTATTCCTACAGACTAAAAAAGTCTCATCAGCAAAGAAAAACCTTGCTAAATTGAAGAAGCTTTGTGGTGAAAATTGTGAAGAGTATTTGGATTTAAAGAAAGCTATAGGTAGTAAGTAAAGTTGTTTTCCATTCTGCGCGCTTGTCATATTGGGCCAACAAGTGCGGTAACTTTAATTTCATTTCTCCTAGCATCCTCCCTCTGGTGGGAGGGCCCAGCTCTTGTAATTGCATTTGGCGTTTTTCTAGGTCAACTATTAGTTGGTTTTACTAATGATTTATATGATTATCAGGATGATCTAAAACATAAACGCATCGATAAGCCATTAGTTTCTGGCAAGATCACAACTGCTCAGCTTACTAGAGCGATAAAAATTGTTACCCCTCTTGCGATCTTAGTAAATTTATTTGGCCCTCTAGGAGTTAATGGCGGGTTAATTTACTTATTAGGTGTTGGCTTAGGTGTTTCCTATAACTTTTACTTCAAATTCACCCTCCTATCACCACTGCCATATGCCTTGGCATTTGCCGCATTAGTGGCTTGCATTGTGGTGGCAACAGATCGCACCCCACCGCTTTGGTTATTAATCTCAGCTGCCTGCCTTGGGGTAGCAGCCCATTTTGCTAATGTAATTAAGGATATAAATGAGGATTTAAAATCTGAGATTATTGGCTTGCCCCAAAAATTGGGCAAGAAAGCCTCTCGAGTAATAATCGGCGTCTTATTGATTGGCACTACATTATTACTTAACTTTGTTACTCCGAGCCCAGTGTTATTAAGTATTGGATTAGTAGCTGCTGTAATCACCATATTTGCTAGTGATAAATTGATTTTTAAGGCCTTGATAATTACAGTTATTGTGGATTTAATCCTGCTGCTAACTGCCGCTGACTCACAAATTGGCTCACTAGTAATTTAATTAGGTAGGCTTGATACATGTGTGGCAGATATGCGCTTAATATCTCAGGGGATGATTTAGCACTTGAATATAATGCAAATAATCCTTACTCTTCCTATTTAGCAAGTAATTGGAATATTTCACCAACTACCACTATTCCATTTATAAGTGAGAGTAAAAATGGATCAGTTACTAGAGCTATAAACCTTGCATCTTGGGGATTAATTCCAAGTTGGGCAAAGGATTCATCCCGACAAGCGAATGCGATAAATGCTCGGGTTGAAACTATAAGTGAAAAGCCAACATTTAGAGAGGCGTTTAAGAGTAGAAGATGTCTAGTACCAGTAAGTGGTTACTACGAGTGGGCAACTGAGTTAGGTCAGTATCGACCAAAGCAGCCATTTTTTATTTCAAATAAAGAGAGCAAAACCTTAGCTATTGCTGGCATATATGAGGAGTGGATAAACCCAGAGAGTAATCAGTCACTTACTACCGCTGCCATTATTACTAGAAGCGCCGTCGGAGTTGTGGCACCAATTCATAATCGAATGCCAGTGATTTTACCAAGGCAGCTCTGGGATACCTGGCTTAATCCAGATCAGCTTTCAAAGAGTGAGGTAGAGGATTATTTAAAGTTGATTGATCTGCCCAAGCCAGATGAGCAGTTAAGATTTTGGCCGGTAACGGAGGAGGTAAATAATGCTAGAAACTCTGGCCCTGCGTTAGCTCATCCAATTGCACTGCCAGAGAGTGAAACACTTTTTTAATTTATTTTTAAGCATGCAAAAAGTAAAGCTGACTACTGATTAACTTTTTTTCCAGCGCTGCCTGGAGGTAGCGCTAAAAGGTAATGGTCAACTTGCACTTTGTCAGTGGGGTTTAGTATCTTATCGAACAAATGTTCGAACGCAAATTAGGTGCTAATAGTGGCGTAAATACCCCTGCCCAAATTCGCCAGCTAACCGATAAGGGTGAGCCAGTTGAGTTTGTTTATAACGGGGTGCGCTTTCATATTAATCAGATTCTTACCCACTGGCTGCAGACAAATAATTGGTGGCAAAGTTTAGGTAATCAGATAGATACCGAGGTAGAGGATGAGGTAATTAAGTTTTGGCAGGTAGAGGCAGCGCCAATTGGCGCCATCACTACCTTTGAGATCGAGTTTAATCAAAGTGATAACTCTTGGCAGATAAGGCCAAGCTCTAGAGTTAACTCTAGAAATAAGAAGTAAGTGATTATAAGTTGATCAAAGATTTCACCCATCTATCGGTGGCCTCTGGCTACTCCTTTAAATTTGGCACCGCAAGCCCGGAAAAATTAGTTGAGCAGGCAGCTAAGTTAAATCTAAAATCCTTAGCGTTAACTGATCGTGACAATATGGCTGGGGCGATTAGATTTGCTAAAGCTTGTGAAGCATTTGATATCAAGCCAATCCTAGGAATTAATCTTGGCTTTATTCAAAAGCAGGAGCGAATTACACTACTTGCCCAAAGTGGCAAGCTCTCATCCTTATATCGATTAATTACTGCAATCAACACCAATAGCCCAGATGGGGTATTAAGTAAAGATATATTAGAAAAGTTTGCCCATTATACAAAGGATGTAATCGCCCTCTTTGGCCCACAAAGTAGTTTGGTTAAAAACCTAATTGCAAGAAATGAGGGGGCAGCGTTAAGTATCTATCAGTTAAGCAGTAATTACTTTGCCAAGGTAGCTCTTGAGTGTGTTAGCCATTTAGAGCGAGCAGGTAACTTAAGATCAACCGCTTGCGCTGCTAGATCCCTATCCTTTGCTATTAAACATCAAATCCCTGCAGTATTAAGTAATCAGGTGCGATTGCTCACCCCACAAGATGGCCCAGTTGCAGATCTATTAGATGCTAGTAGAAAGCTAGTTTTAATCAGTGATGCAAGCTTAGATCGCAGCAATGGCGAGGGGTATTTAAAAAGTAGTGAGCAGATGTTTTTTGTAGCAGATCAGATTGCCAGAGCAGCAGGTGAGGTAAGTAGTAAGGGCTTACTTAAAGCAAGTGAAGATATTGCCCAAAGCTGCCAATTATCAGCTAGAGGTGAGATTGGTTTAGGCAATATTCACCT
>Ga0208223_1000187_pt1 | contig 16330 bp, 10 predicted proteins | sample LakMenE07Oct09ns_FD_150678 | JGI IMG/M metagenome (GOLD analysis project Ga0208223, IMG submission 150678) | Freshwater microbial communities from Lake Mendota, WI - 07OCT2009 deep hole epilimnion ns (SPAdes) | ecosystem: Environmental > Aquatic > Freshwater > Lake > Epilimnion/Euphotic zone ...
CTGCAAGATCAATGCTTCGCGCCGTGGGTATGAAAGATGAAGATTTTAAGAAACCACAAATTGGTATTGCCTCTTCTTGGAATGAAATAACCCCTTGCAATATGTCACTTCGTCGCTTAGCTGAAAAAGCAAAAGCAGGAGTCTTTGCAGCAGGTGGTTTCCCAATGACATTTAATACGATTTCTGTCTCCGATGGAATTTCCATGGGACACGAAGGAATGCGTGCATCTTTAGTAAGTAGAGAAATTATTGCCGACTCAGTTGAATGCGTTATGCATGCGGAAAGATTAGATGGTTCTGTAACTTTGGCAGGTTGTGATAAATCACTACCAGGAATGTTGATGGCAGCAGCAAGATTAGATTTAGCAAACGTTTTTGTTTATAACGGTTCAATTATGCCTGGCAATTTAAATGGTAAAGATTTAACAATTCAAGATGTGTTCGAAGGTGTTGGAGCTTGTGCTCTAGGAAAAATAACAGAATCAGAATTAGGTGAAATTGAAAGAGCAGCCTGTCCTGGCGAAGGTGCCTGTGGGGGAATGTTTACCGCAAACACAATGAGTTCAGTTGCCGAAGCTTTAGGAATGGCATTGCCAGGAAGTGCATCTGCTCCTGCAATTGATTCTAGACGAGATGCAGATGCATATGCAGCTGGTGAAGCTGTTGTTAATTTAATTCGCTTAGGAATTACTGCTCGAGACATTATGACTAAGAAAGCATTTGAAAATGCAATCACAATAGTTATGGCATTAGGTGGTTCAACTAACGCCATTCTTCATTTACTTGCTATTGCGCATGAAGCAAATGTTGATCTAACAATTGATGATTACAATCGCATTGGTGATAAAACTCCCCACTTAGCAGATGTTAAACCTTTTGGTCGATATGTAATGAATGATTTGGATAAAATTGGTGGAGTACCTGTAGTGATGAAAGCATTATTAGATGCAGGATTAATCCACGGTGATGAATTAACTGTTACTGGCAAAACTGTAGCTGAGAACTTAGCAAAAATAAATCCACCAGATCCTGATGGAAAAATCATTCATGCGGTAAATAATCCAATACATAAAACAGGTGGACTAGTAATTCTTAAAGGTTCTCTTGCCCCAGAGGGTGCAGTTATTAAAGCTGCTTCTATTGAATCCCCAATATTTGAAGGAACTGCCAAAGTATTTGATGATGAAAAATTTGCTATGGATGCAGTAACTCACGGAAAAATTGTTAAAGGCGATGTTGTAGTTATTCGTTACGAAGGTCCAAAAGGTGGACCAGGAATGCGTGAGATGTTGGCTGTAACAGCCGCAATTAAAGGTGCAGGTTTAGGAAAAGATGTCATGTTAATAACTGATGGCAGATTTAGTGGGGCTACTGCTGGTTTTTGTATAGGTCACGTTGCTCCTGAAGCAACAGATGGTGGCCCAATTGCTTTGGCTCAAACTGGCGACAAGATTCGTTTAGATCTAGAAGCACGAAGACTTGATCTACTTGTTGATGAAGCTGAATTAGAAAAACGTAGAGCGACTTGGAAACCAGCTTCACCTCGATACACCACTGGAATTTTAGGAAAATACGCAAAATTAGTTGGCTCGTCTGCCAAAGGTGCAGTCTGTAACTAGTAGTAGTTAGACCTCTGGCTAGCCCTTTATTTAGTTTCGTTGTACTCTTTGATTAATGAGAAATGCACTCGTAGTAGTTAGCGAGCGCGTCGGCTAGCAAGACTTAGCCCACGCGCCACCCTCCGTTTGCCCAAAAGGCCGGGGGGTTTTTTAGTGGGCCAAGAGCAACTGAAACAATTGAGGGATTCTCTTAAAAAAGAATTCTTCCCCGATTAAAGGAAAAAATTAAATGACCGAAATAACTGGTGCACAAAGTTTGATTCAATCACTTGAATCATCCGGTGTGGATACGGTCTTTGGAATTCCTGGCGGAGCAATTCTTCCTGCTTACGATCCAATGATGGATTCAAAAAAAGTTCGACACATTTTAGTAAGACATGAACAAGGCGCAGGTCATGCTGCAGAAGGTTATGCCCAAGTAACTGGTCGAGTTGGTGTTTGCATGGCAACTAGTGGACCGGGGGCTACAAACTTAGTAACACCAATTGCTGATGCTCACATGGATTCAGTTCCAATGGTGGCAATTACTGGTCAAGTTCCCTCAAATGCAATTGGCACAGATGCTTTTCAAGAAGCAGACATTCGAGGAATTACTTTTCCAATCACCAAACACAACTATCTTGTAACAAAAGCAGATGACATTCCTCGTGCGATTGCAGAAGCTTTTCATTTAGCTTTAACTGGTCGACCAGGACCAGTCCTAGTGGATATTTCTAAAGATGCGCTAAATGCTAAAACTACCTTTAATTGGCCACCAGTTATGAATTTGCCTGGTTATCACCCAACAACAAAACCAAACTCAAAAAGAGTGAAGGAAGCAGCTGAAAGAATTGTTGCTGCTAAAAAACCTGTGCTCTATGTTGGTGGTGGAGTTATTAGATCAAATGCTTCCAAAGAATTATTACAACTTGCAGAATTAACCCAAATTCCAGTTGTAACAACTTTGATGGCTAGAGGAGCATTCCCAGATTCTCATCCTCAACATTTAGGAATGCCTGGAATGCACGGCTCAGTTGCTGCAGTTGGTTCTTTGCAACAAAGTGATTTACTTATTGCTTTAGGAACCAGATTTGATGATCGAGTAACCGGACAGCTTTCATCTTTTGCACCAGAAGCAGATGTAATCCATGTTGATATTGATCCTGCCGAAATTGGTAAAAATAGATTTGCTCATGTTCCAATTGTGGGAGATGCCAAAGAAACAATTATTGAATTAATTGCGGCATTAAAAGATGAACATAAAGCTGGTCGCACTGGTAATTACGAAGCATGGTGGGCAAATCTCAATAGATTAAGAACTGAATACCCACTTGGATATGACCATCCAGTTGATGGATCACTTTCACCTCAATATGTAATTGAAAGAATTGGTGCCATCACTGGTCCTGATGCAATTTATGCAGCAGGAGTTGGACAACATCAAATGTGGGCAGCACAATTTGTTAAATATGAAAAACCTGGCACTTGGCTAAACTCAGGTGGTTTAGGAACCATGGGTTATGCCATTCCTGCAGCAATGGGAGCAAAAGTTGGTGCCCCAGATAAAGTTGTGTGGGCAGTTGATGGTGATGGTTGTTTCCAAATGACTAATCAAGAATTAGCCACTTGTACACTCAATGACATTCCAATCAAAGTTGGTTTAATTAATAACAATGCCCTAGGCATGGTTAGACAATGGCAATCATTGTTTTACAACAATCGTTACTCCAATACTGACTTGAATACCAATAGAGTTCCTGACTTTGTGAAGTTAGCTGATGCTTATGGCTGTCATGGATTGCGTTGCGAAACACGCGAAGAAGTTGATAAAACAATTGAAAAAGCCCTTGGACTAAATGATGCACCTGTGGTGATTGACTTTGTAGTTCACAAAGATGCCATGGTTTGGCCAATGGTTGCAGCAGGTATGAGTAACTCTGAAATCAAATTTGCGCGCGATATGGCACCACAATGGATGCGAAGTGATGACGAATGAGTCGCCACACTTTAAGTGTTCTTGTTGAAGATCAACCAGGTGTACTTGCTCGAATTGCAAGCTTGTTTGCTCGCCGTGGGTTCAATATTGAATCTTTAGCTGTGGGTCCAACTGAAGCAGAAGGTGTTTCACGTATGACAATCGTGGTTAATGTTGCTGAATCACCACTTGAGCAGGTTACAAAGCAATTAAACAAGTTAATAAACGTGTTGAAAATTGTGGAACTTGATAACACTGCTGCTGTGCAACGTGAGTTACTTCTGGTGAAAGTTAAATCAGATAACAATTCTCGCTCAGCCATTTTGGAAACAGTTTCACTCTTCAGAGCCAAAGTTGTCGATGTTGCCCCAGATGCCATAACTATTGAGGCCACCGGCAACCACGACAAGATTCAAGCACTATTGAAGGTGTTGGAAGAGTACGGAATTAAGGAACTAGTGCAGTCAGGCATGGTGGCAATCGGACGTGGAGCAAAAGCCGTTTCCGATCGCACATTACGCTCTAGCTAGAGACTTTTAATAAAAAACGAGTAGAAAGAAAATAACAATGGCCGAAATGTTTTATGACAAAGATGCTGATCTAGAAATAATCAAATCTAAAAAAGTTGCAGTTATTGGTTATGGCTCACAAGGTCATGCTCATGCCTTGAATCTTCACAACTCAGGTGTTGATGTTCGAGTTGGTTTGAAAGAAGGCTCTCCAAGTAGAGCAAAAGCTGAAGCAGAAGGTTTAAGAGTTGTCACTCCAGCACAAGCTGCCCAAGAAGCAGACGTAATTATGATTCTTGCTCCAGATCATGTGCAGAGACACATCTATAAAGAATCAATTGAACCTAATTTAACAAGTAACAAAGCACTATTTTTCTCACACGGTTTTAACATTCGCTTTGGTTACATAAAACCACCTAAAGATGTTGATGTTTGTATGGTCGCACCAAAAGGTCCAGGACATTTGGTTCGTCGCGAATACCAAAACGGTCGAGGAGTTCCGGTAATTGTTGCAGTCGAACAAGACAACTCAGGTAAAGCTTGGTCACTAGCACTTTCTTACGCCAAGGCAATCGGTGGACTTCGTGCTGGTGGAATTAAAACCACATTCACAGAAGAAACCGAAACAGATTTATTTGGTGAACAAGCAGTTTTGTGTGGTGGAACTACAGCTTTGGTTCAAGCAGGATTTGAAACTTTAGTTGAAGCAGGCTACCAACCAGAAGTTGCTTATTTTGAATGCTTACACGAATTAAAACTTATTGTTGATCTTATGTATGAAGGCGGAATTGCCAAAATGCGTTGGTCTGTATCAGACACTGCAGAATACGGTGATTACGTTTCAGGTCCAAGAGTAATTAATAAGAAAACCAAGAAGAGAATGAAGAAAATTTTGAAGGAAATTCAAAATGGAACATTCGCAAAAGAGTTTATTGATGACCAAGATAATGGTGCCAAGAAATTCAAGAAGTTTAGAAAGAAAGGCGAAGAATCACAAATTGAAGAAGTCGGCAAAAAGCTTCGCGGCTTAATGGCCTGGGTTGATAAGACCAAGGACGATTTCCAAGGAACTGTTTCTCGCTAAATCTCGATTAGCCAAATGAGCCCACTGACCTAAAATAGGTTATGTGGGCTCACATATTTCTAAGCATCCTAAAAAAGAAAAAATCTGTGTTCGTTGTTCACGGGTTATGACGTGGCGAAAATCTTGGGCTAAAAATTGGGATCAAGTTAAGTACTGCTCAGACTCATGTCGCGACAATAAATCAACTAAGTAGACTTGAAATATGTCCAAACCAATTGTTCTAATAGCAGAAGAACTTTCTCCTGCCACGGTAAAAGCTCTTGGACCAGATTTTGAAATTAGAAATTGTGATGGCTCAAATAAAGATGAACTTATAAAGGCGATCGTTGATGTTGATGCAATTTTGGTTAGATCTGCCACAAAATTAGACAAACAAGTTTTAGCTGAAGCAAAAAAACTACGAATAATTGCTCGAGCAGGTGTTGGGCTAGATAACGTTGATGTGGCAGCAGCAACTACTCAAGGAATTATGGTGGTAAATGCTCCCACCTCAAACATAACTTCAGCAGCAGAATTAGCAGTTTCACTAATTCTTGCTACTGCTCGAAATATTGTTCCTGCAAATATTGCTTTGAAAAAAGGTGAATGGAAGAGAAGTAAATTTACTGGTATTGAACTAAGTGAAAAAACTATTGGAATTGTGGGCTTTGGTCGAATTGGTGTATTAGTTGCACAAAGACTTGCCGGCTTTGGAGTCAATTTAATTGCTTATGATCCTTTTGTGCAGCCTGCTAAAGCTGCATCACATAACGTAAGAATGGTTTCATTAGATGAATTACTGGAACAAAGTGATTTTATTACAGTTCATTTACCAAAGACCCCAGAAACAGCAGGTTTAATTGGAGTTGAAGCTCTAAAAAAAGTTAAACCAAGTGTGAGAATTATAAATGCTTCACGAGGTGGAATTGTTAACGAAGAAGCTTTGTTTAATGCTCTTAAAGAAGGAAGAGTGGCTGGAGCAGGAATAGATGTTTATGACACTGAACCTTGCACAGATTCACCACTGTTTTCACTAGATCAAGTAGTTTCAACTCCACACCTAGGTGCATCAACTGATGAAGCGCAAGAAAAAGCTGGTATTGCTGTAGCAAAATCTGTGCGCCTAGCTTTAAGTGGTGAACTTGTTCCTGACGCAGTCAACGTCAGTGGAGGAGCAATTGCTAAACCAGTTAGACCACTACTTCCTTTGGTTGAAAATATGGGAAGAATTGCTGCTGGCTTAGTAAGTGGTGCAATAAACAGAGTTCATGTTGAAATAAGTGGTGAAGTTGTTGAAAATGAATTAAGAATATTGGAAATTTCTGCCCTTAAAGGTTTATTAACTCAACTTGTGCACGAACCAGTTTCTTATGTGAATGCGCCTTTATTAGCAAAAGATCGTGGCATTGAAACTTCTCTTCACACCACAATTGATTCACCTAACTTTAAAGTTGTGGCAAGAGTTGAATTAACAACTACGACAGGTGAAGTTGCCTCTGCTTCTGGAACAATAACGGGTCCAAACTCAACAGTGAAATTAGTAGGAATTGATAAGTATGAAATAGATGTTGCCATTAATGAACAAATGGCTTTTATCAAATACAGCGATAAGCCTGGAATGATTGGAATTATTGGTGGCATTCTTGGTAAAGCCAATATTAATATTGCAAATCTTCAACTAGCTAGAGAAACTAAAGGTGGAGATGCCTTAGTTGCTTTAACTCTTGACTCAGAAATACCTCAGGAAGTATTAAATGAATTAAGTAGCACTCTGCAAGCTAAATTTGTTAAAGCTGTTAATTTAAGTTAGCGAACTGATCTGTTAACTGCACTAATAATTGCTTTTAGTGAAGAAGTAACAATGCTTGGATCAATTCCCACACCCCACAGAACTTTTGAATTTATGGAGCATTCAAGGTAGGCAGCAGCTTGTGCATCACCACCTGCTGAAAGAGCATGTTCGTGATAATCAAGAACTTTTAAGTTAACTCCATGAGTTGCTAGAGCGTTACAAAAAGCAGCAATTGGACCATTGCCTACACCTTTAATAACAAATTCTTTACCAGCATCTTTAATGGTGGCTGTCAAAGTAGTGTCGCCATCTACTGCTGAATCTTGAGCAACAGAAACTAATGAGAACCTTCCCCATGGTTTATCAGGATTTGGTAAGTATTCATCTTTGAATATTTCCCACATTGCTGTCGGTAAAACTTCGCCACCTTCTGAATCTGTTACTTTTTGAATTACTTGGCTAAATTCAATTTGTAATTTTCTAGGAAGTTCTAATTGGTGTTCTGTCTTCATAATGTAGGCAACTCCACCTTTGCCTGATTGAGAGTTAACACGAATTACTGCTTCATAGGTTCTGCCAACATCTTTAGGGTCAATCGGTAAGTAAGGAACTTGCCAATTGAAATCATCAACTGATTTTCCTGCTTTGTCAGCATCTTTTTGTAAAGCTTTTAAACCTTTGTTTATTGCATCTTGATGAGAACCTGAAAACGCAGTGAAAACTAAATCTCCACCATAGGGATGTCTCTCAGCAACTGGTAATTGATTGCAATATTCAACTGTTCGTTTAATTTCGTCAATATTACTGAAATCAATTTGTGGATCAATACCTTGACTAAACAAGTTTAATCCCAAAGTAACAAGACAAACGTTTCCAGTTCTTTCACCATTTCCAAAAAGACAACCTTCAATTCGATCTGCTCCAGCTAAATAACCAAGTTCTGCTGCAGCAACAGCTGTTCCACGATCGTTGTGTGGGTGAAGTGAAAGAATTACACCTTCTCTTCTTGTTAAGTTTCTATTCATCCACTCAATTGAGTCTGCATAAACATTTGGTGAAGCCATTTCAACCGTGGCAGGTAAATTGATAACACTAGGACGATCCTTAGTTGGTTGCCACACGTCATTTACTGCGTTACAAACTTCAGCGGCGTATTCAAGTTCAGTGCCTGTAAATGATTCAGGTGAATACTCAAAAAAGATTTCACTCTTACCCATTTGTTCGGCATATTTTGCTACTAATTGAGCACCCTGAACTGCGATGTCTTTGATTCCATCTCTATCTAAATCAAAAACAACTCTTCTTTGTAGAGTTGAAGTTGAATTATAAACGTGCACAATTGCATTGTCCACACCTTCAAGTGATTCATAGGTTTTTTCAATTAAATGCTCACGTGCTTGAGTAAGTACTTGAATAACCACATCATCTGGAATCACATCATCTTTGATTAATTGGCGCACAAAATCAAAATCGTTTTGAGAAGCTGCTGGAAAACCAACTTCAATCTCTTTGTAACCCATCTTGACTAACAACTCAAACATTTTTCTCTTACGAGCAGGTGTCATTGGATCAATAAGTGCTTGATTACCATCTCGAAGGTCCACTGCACACCAACGCGGGGCTTTGGTGATTTTCTTATTAGGCCAGCTGCGATCTTTTAAATCGATGGGGGCGAATGCTTCATAGCGCTGAAACTTCATCGGGGAAGTTTTTTGATTATTGTTTTTCATTTTGCTTTTGACCTCTTCAAGTTAGTCGCTGTGGGGAATGCAGACCAGCAATAGCGAACTCCCGCAGCGAGGAGGCCAGTCGTTAGGCCTCGCTGCGGCTTTGAAGTAGCAAGCAACGAATCATTATGAATTAAGGGTAGCAGGCACAAAACAAGTAGCGCAGCCCTACGCTGTACTTATTATGAATTCCTATCGCATCGCGTTAATTCCTGGTGATGGCATCGGTGTCGATGTTGTTAATGAAGGTTGCAAAGTACTTGATGCTGTGGGCAAAAAGTTTGAAACCCAAAATTATGATTTAGGAGCTAATCGCTACCTAAAATCTGGAGAAACACTTCCTGATTCAGTTTTAGCTGAATTAAAGAAATTTGATGCAATTTTGCTTGGTGCTGTGGGAGATCCAAAAGTTGCTCCAGGAATTTTAGAGCGCGGGCTTTTACTTAGATTACGTTTTGAATTAGATCACTATGTGAATTTGCGTCCAGTTAAATTATTTCCCGGAGTAACTACTCCTTTAGCGGGCAAAACTCCTGAAAACATTGACATGGTTGTTGTTAGAGAAGGAACTGAAGGATCTTATGTTGGAGCAGGTGGTGTTTTAAGAAAAGGCACCAAAGATGAACTTGCAACTGAAGAATCTTTGAACACAGCTTTTGGCGCAGAGAGAGTGATTCGTGATGCTTTTAAGCGTGCTCAAAGTCGTCGTAAACATTTAACACTTGTTCATAAAGCAAATGTTTTAGTTTTTGCAGGAGATATGTGGAAGCGAACTTTTGATCGCGTGGCTAAAGAATTCAGTGATGTTAAAACTGATTACCAACACGTTGATGCAGCGTCAATGTTTTTTGTGACCAATCCTGAAAAATTTGATGTTGTTGTGACTGATAATTTGTTTGGCGATATCTTGACTGATATTGGTGCAGCAATTGCTGGTGGCATCGGATTAGCAGCAAGTGGCAATATCAATCCTGAGAAAACAACTCCATCTATGTTTGAACCAGTTCATGGTTCAGCTCCAGATATTGCGGGTAAAGGAATTGCAGATCCAACAGCAGCAATTATGAGTGTTTCTATGATGCTTGATCATTTGGGTGAAAAAGAAGCTGCTAAAAAAATTGAAATGGCAGTTGCAAAAGATTTAGCAACCAGAGGAACAGCTAAACGAAGCACTTCAGAAATTGGAGATGCAATAGCTAAACTGGTGAGCGCGTGACATCTTTTAGTGTTACTAAAAACTCATCACCTAAATCAGATGATGACAGAAATGCAATTTTAAGTAATCCAGGTTTTGGCAAGCATTTCACTGATCACATGGTGTTAATTGATTGGGAAAAAGATAAGGGTTTTATCAATCCACGTGTTGTTCCTTACGGTCCTCTTTCTATTGATCCAGCCAACATGACCTTGCATTACGGTCAAGCAATATTTGAAGGATTAAAAGCTTACAAGCATAAAGATGGCAGTATTAAAACTTTTAGACCAAAATCAAATGCAGCTAGATTTGCAAAATCTGCCAAGAGAATGGCAATGCCAGAAATTCCAGAAGAATTATTTGTGGAATCCATAAAGCAATTAATAGCAGTTGATAAAAACTGGGTTCCAGAAGATAGAGAGAAATCTCTTTATTTACGACCATTTATGTTTGCTACCGAAGTTGGTTTAGGGGTAAGACCTGCCAGTAAATACCTATTTTTATTAATTGCTTCTCCTGCTGGAAATTATTTTCCTGCTGGTATCAAACCAGTTTCTGTTTGGTTAAGTAAGGAATATGTACGAGCTGCACCTGGTGGCACGGGAGAAGCAAAATTTGCAGGAAATTATGCAGCTTCTCTAATTGCTCAAGCACAAGCTGCTAATCAAGGTTGTGATCAAGTTGTGTGGCTAGATGCAATTGAGCGCCGCTTCATTGAAGAAATGGGCGGAATGAATCTTTACTTTGTTTATGGAAAAAAGAATGAAATTGTTACTCCATCTTTAACAGGATCATTGCTTGCAGGAATTACTCGTGATTCAATTTTGCAATTGGCTAAAGATTTAGGAATGTCTTCAGTTGAAAGAAAGATAAGCATTGAAGACTGGAAAAAAGGTTGCGAACAAGGAGATATCACAGAAGTCTTTGCTTGTGGCACTGCTGCAGTTGTCACTCCTGTTGGATTAGTTAAATCAAGTGATGATGAATTCATTGTGGGCCAAGGTCAAACAGGTGAGGTCACTGCCAAAATTCGTGCTGCTTTGTTGGATATTCAAACTGGGGTAGCAAAAGATGAACACAATTGGACTGTTTCGGTCGGATAAATTACCCCTGTTTTAATACTGCTGTTACAGATGGGGCAAACTAAAGGCAATGAAGAACCAGGAAATTATTAGTTAAGCGCACTTAACTGGGGATAGAAACCCAAACCAAGTGTGCTGATGCCCTTCGCGAGAGCGAGGGGTTTTTTGTTTACCGGAACCAGAAAGATAAAGGAGAAAAGAAAATGTCAAACAATTCTTCTCTAGATGCTGCTGCGTTTCATATTTATGACACAACTTTAAGAGATGGTGCACAACAAGAAGGTTTAAACCTTTCAGTGCAAGACAAATTAAATATTGCTAGACACCTTGATTCATTAGGTGTGGGATACATCGAAGGTGGATGGCCAGGAGCAAACCCTAAAGATACAGAATTTTTTGCTAAAGCTCACACAGATTTAAAACTTAAGTATGCAACTTTAGCTGCATTTGGAAGCACAAGAAGACCAAATGTTAAAGCCCAAGATGATCCACAGGTAAGAGCATTACTTGATTCAAAAGCTCAAGTAATTACTTTGGTGGCAAAATCTTTTGATCGCCATGTTGAGTTAGCTTTAAAAACAACATTGGATGAAAACATTGCCATGATTAAAGACACTGTTGCTTTCTTAGCATCTGAGGGAAGAAGAGTATTTCTTGATGCTGAGCATTTCTTTGATGGATATCAAAGCAATAAGAATTTTGCTTTAGAAGTAGTAAATGCTGCTACTCAAGCAGGTGCTGAACTAGTTGCACTTTGTGACACCAATGGGGGAATGCTACCTAATGAATTAGGTGAAGTCGTTCACGAAGTACTTACTGCAACAAAAGCAAGAATTGGAATTCATTGTCACGATGACACTAATTGTGCTGTGGCAAATACTTTGTCTGCAGTTGATGCTGGAGCAACCCATGTGCAAGGAACAGCAAATGGTTATGGAGAACGAAGTGGTAACGCTAACTTATTTAGTGTTGTAGCAAACTTGCAGTTGAAAAAAGGCAAAATAGTTGTACCAAGTGATGCCATCAAAGAAATGACTAGAATTGCTCACGCAGTAAGTGAAATTACAAACATCAATCCAAATCAACATCAACCTTATGTTGGTTTCTCAGCCTTTGCGCATAAAGCAGGACTTCATGCCAGTGCTGTGAAAATTGATCCAATGCTTTATCAACACATTGATCCAGTATTAGTAGGAAATGACATGAGAACTTTAGTTTCCGATATGGCTGGAAGAGCATCCATTGAATTAAAAGGTAAAGAAATGGGTTACAACCTTGAAGGCAACAAAGAAGTTTTAACTTCGGTTGTGGAAAAAGTTAAAGAAATGGAATCACGCGGCTACACCTTTGAAGCAGCAGATGCCTCATTTGAATTATTACTAAGAAACGAACTAGGTGAAACAGATCCAAAATATTTCACCGTTGAGTCCTGGAAAGTTACTGTTGAACAATCTGAAAAAGGCGAAGTAGTAACTGAAGCCACTGTAAAAGTTACTGCCGGAGGAAAACACCTTGAGCAAACTTCTCATGGAAATGGTCCTGTAAACGCTCTTGATAAAGCATTAAGAGCAGCATTAGAAAAGATTTATCCCGAGTTAGCCAATTTAGAATTAATTGATTACAAGGTTCGTATTTTGGAAGGCGTTAAAGGTACCGGGGCTGTTACCAGGGTATTAATTGAAACCACTGATGGTAATTCTCAATGGGACACTTTAGGTGTGCACGAAAACGTTATTGCTGCTTCTTGGAATGCAATTTCTGATGCCGTTACTTATGGATTGTTGAAAGCTAATGTCAAATAAAGTTCGAGTTAGATTTTGTCCTTCACCAACGGGAGATCCCCATGTGGGAATGGTAAGAACTGCTTTATTTAACTGGGCTTTTGCTAAACACAACAATGGAACATTCGTATTTCGTATTGAAGACACAGATGCCGCACGAGATAGCGAAGAGTCTTATAAAGCACTTCTAGATTCAATGCGCTGGTTGGGACTTAATTGGGATGAGGGTCCAGAAGTTGGTGGACCATTTGGTCCATATCGCCAAAGTGAGCGTATGGATATTTACAAAGATGTTGCAAAAAAACTTCACGAAAAAGGTTTTGCTTATCACTGTTATTGCACACAAGAAGAAGTTGAAGAAAGAAGAAAAGCTCAAAAAGAAAAAGGTCAAACACCTGGCTATGACGCGCATTGTCGTGAATTAACTGATTCGCAAGTTGCTGAATTCAAAGCAAAGGGTCGCGAACCAGTTTTAAGATTTAGAATGCCAAGTAAAACAATCACTTGGAATGATTTGGTGCGTGGAGAATTAAGTTTTGAGCACGAACATATTCCTGATTATGTGTTAGTAAGAGCAAATGGAGATCCTCTCTACACACTGGTAAATCCCACAGATGATGCCCTTATGGAAATAACACATGTTTTAAGAGGTGAGGATTTGTTATCTTCAACTCCCAGACAAATTGCACTTTATGAAGCTTTCAAACAAATTGGTGTTGGAAAAGGTGTTACCCCAGAATTTGGTCATCTTCCATACGTGATGGGGGAAGGAAACAAAAAACTTTCCAAGCGAGATCCTGAATCTAGTTTGTTGATGTATCGAAGAGAAGGTTTCTTACCAGAGGGTTTGCTGAACTATCTAGCCCTGCTGGGCTGGTCATTTGGTGATGACATTGAGTTTTTCTCCATGAAAGAAATGGCGGATAATTTTGAAATAAGTAGAGTAAGTGCTAATCCTGCCCGATTTGATATTAAAAAGTGCACAGCAATCAATGCTGATTGGATCAGAAAACTTTCCACTGAAGAATTAGCCACTCGCATGGAAAAAAGACTTATTGAAGATGAAGTCTTACCTGCAAATGTGAGCAAAGACCAAAAAGACTTATTACTAGCTGCAACTCCATTGGTCCAAGAAAGACTTGAAACACTTTCTCAAGTTCCTGGGATGTTGTCATTTCTATTTGTGGAAGAAAAAGACTTCGTAGTTGATCACGAAGACGCTGAAAAGTCTTTAACACACGATATTTTACCTGCACTGGCAGCAAGTCTGAAAGTTATCAATCAATTGAAAGAATTTAAAACCCAAACTTTGCATGATGAATTAAACAGAGTTTTAGTTACAGAAATGGGATTAAAACCCCGCATAGCTTTCACTGCCCTTCGAGTTGCAGTTACTGGCAGAAGAGTTTCTCCGCCATTGTTTGAATCCATGGAAATCATGGGTAAAGAAAAAGTAGTTTCACGAATTGAAAAACATTTAAAGAAGTAAGCCAGTGGGGTATGGGGTAATTGGCAGCCCAGCGGTTTCTGGATCCGCTTGTCTAGGTTCGAGTCCTAGTACCCCAGCAAGATTAGTGATGTAGTAATTTCTGGTTCAACAACTTATTCTTCGAATAGGACCTCATGGTTAAGCGCAGGTTTCCTCGCCCCTTAGAAGTAATTTCGTTAATTGGTTTTAGATGGCCCAATCTAAATAGAAAACAAGTAAGACTTAATAAAGCCACCAACATTTGGGATATTAGAGAAATAGCTTCAAAAAGAACTCCTCGTTCTGTTTTTGATTACACCGATGGTGCATCAGGTTCTGAAGCAAGTCTTAATAGAGCCAGAGAAACATTTAACAACGTTGAATTTTCTCCTCGCGTGTTAAGAGATGTGACAAACGTTGATACATCCGTTGACATTTTAGGAAAAAAGAACGCATTACCTTTTGCATTTGCTGCAACTGGATTTACTCGCATGATGGGTTACGAAGGTGAACCAGCAGTAGCTCGAGTGGCAGAAAAATATGGAATTCTTTATGGTTTATCAACTCTGGGCACAACTTCACCTGAAGATTTAGCTAAACAAGTACCAAATGTGCGTCGCTGGTATCAGTTATATGTAAGACGTGAAAGAGAACCAAACGAGAAATTAATTGAAAGAGTAAAAGCTTCAGGATATGAAACTATTGTTTTAACTGTTGACACAGTAGTTGGTGGAGTTAGATACAGAGACGTTAAAAACGGTTTAACAATTCCACCAAAATTAACTTTAAAAACCTTAATTGGCATGGCCAGATATCCAAAATGGTGGATGAATCTTTTAACAACCGAACCACTTGTTTTTGCCTCCCTTGACATGAAAGACAGTGGCGGAACAGTTGCTGATTTATTATCAAAGATTTTTGATCCCTCAATTACTTTGGAAGATATTAAATGGCTTAAATCTGTTTGGAACGGAAAATTATTAATTAAAGGTGTGCAATCAGTTGAAGATGCATTAATGCTCAAAGAAGCAGGAGTTGACGGAATAATTCTTTCCACGCACGGTGGCAGACAAATGGATAAGGCACCTGTGCCCTTAGAACTTCTTCCAGAAGTTAGAAAAGCTGTTGGTAAAGATTTCACAGTTTTAATTGATGGTGGTGTGATGGCCGGCACAGATATTTTGGCCGCTATTGGTTTGGGCGCAAATGCTGTTTTGATTGGACGTGCTTACCTGTATGGCTTGATGGCAGGTGGCGAACAAGGGGTGGATCGAGTTGTGCAATTGCTTAAAGCTGAAATTGAAATGTCAATGAGACTTCTGGGCATCACAAAGTTGGATGAACTAACACCGGATCGTGTGAGAATTCGCTAACTACGAATTTCACTTTTTCTTCGCGCTGTTAGAATTACTGAAACGGATTTTCCTACAGCCCCGTTGTGTAGCGGCCTAGCACGCTGCCCTCTCAAGGCGGTAGCGCGGGTTCGAATCCCGTCGGGGCTACACGAGGCAAAAGAAAAGTAAAGGAGAAATAAAAAGTGGGTAAGACACTTGCAGAAAAAGTTTGGGATGCACACATTGTGCACCAAGCAAGTGGCGAACCAGATTTACTTTTTATTGATCTTCATTTAGTTCACGAAGTTACCTCTCCACAAGCATTTGATGGCTTAAGAGCAGCTAATAGAAAAGTTCGTCGCCCTGACTTAACAGTTTTGACAGAAGATCACAACGTTCCCACCCAAGATATTGATAAACCAATTGCAGATTTAGTTTCCAGAGCACAAGTTGATGCTCTTCGAAATAACGCCAAAGAATTTGGCTTAAAGATTTTTTCCCTAGGAGATATTGATCAAGGAATTGTGCACGTAGTGGGACCACAACTTGGTTTAACCCAACCTGGGATGACTGTTGTTTGTGGAGATTCTCATACCTCAACTCATGGTGCTTTTGGAGCTTTAGCTTTTGGAATTGGCACAAGTGAAGTTGAGCATGTACTTGCTACCCAAACATTGCCACTAAAGCCATTTAAAACTATGGCCATAACTGTTAATGGCAAACTTCCTCAAGGATCAACTGCAAAAGACATTATTTTGGCAGTGATCGCCAAAATCAGTACAGGCGGTGGTCAAGGTTATGTTTTG
>Ga0208223_1000196_pt1 | contig 16051 bp, 12 predicted proteins | sample LakMenE07Oct09ns_FD_150678 | JGI IMG/M metagenome (GOLD analysis project Ga0208223, IMG submission 150678) | Freshwater microbial communities from Lake Mendota, WI - 07OCT2009 deep hole epilimnion ns (SPAdes) | ecosystem: Environmental > Aquatic > Freshwater > Lake > Epilimnion/Euphotic zone ...
GGATATTTATGCTGATCCTGGAAATTTTGAAACTAAAAAGAATCAGTTTAACCGCGAAGTTTTGGCCATTGAAAATGGTATTACTTACCTTATTGGTGACGGAAATACAAAAGATGGGCAGTTTCCTTTTATCGACGAATTCAATTTAGAAACATTGAAATCAAAACGCCTTTATACATCGAAAATAAAAGATAAAAAAGAGGATTTATTGGGGATTGAAGATTTTAAAAAAGGAGAGGTTTTGGTTATGATTCAATCTAAAAATGATTACCCAAATTATTATTTTAGAAATATTAAATCCAAAGACAAGTTAACACAAATTACATTTTTCGCCAATCCCTTTGAAAGTATAAAAGATGTTTATAAGGAAGTGATTAAATATAAGCGCAAGGACGGTGTTGATTTAACAGGAACCTTGTATTTACCGGTTGGATATGATCGAGCAAAAAAAGAAAAATTGCCACTATTAATTTGGGCTTATCCTGCTGAATTCAAGGATAAAAATTCTGCTGGTCAAAATGATAAAAATCCGAATGAATTTACCTTCCCATATTATGGTTCTTTTGTCTATTGGGTGATGAAAGGTTATGCTGTTTTGGATGATGCATCGTTCCCAATTATTGGTGAAGGAACTACTGAGCCGAATGATAATTTTATGTCGCAATTGATTGATGACGCTGAAGCTGCCATAAATGCAGTCGATAGTTTAGGATATATAAATCGCAAAAAAGTGGCGATTGGTGGGCATTCTTATGGTGCTTTTATGACAGCAAATTTATTAACTCATTCTAATTTATTTGCTTGTGGAATTGCAAGAAGTGGCGCTTACAATAGAACATTAACACCTTTTGGATTTCAAAGTGAACAACGAAATTATTGGGATGTTCCAACTGTTTACAATGAAATGTCGCCTTTTATGAATGCTGAAAAAATGAAAACGCCACTTTTATTAGTTCATGGCGATGCAGATAATAATCCCGGGACATTTACTTTACAATCTGAAAGGTATTTTCAAGCTTTAAAAGGCCTGGGTGCTCCCGTTCGCTTGGTTTTATTGCCAAAAGAAAGTCATGGCTATGCTGCAAAAGAAAATATTTTTCACCTACTTTGGGAACAAGATCAATTCTTGGAGAAATACTTGAAGAATTAGAGAACTAAAAGTGTAATTGAATTGGCGCATAGATTTGAGATATTAATGTCAAGAAATTATATTAAATTTTCTGTTAAAAGCAAAAACCCTAAGACATTTGATACATCTTAGGGTTTTCTGAGTCTACAGCCATATAGACTTTGCTTTTAACGTAAGCGTTTTGCGGTCTGGACGGGACTCGAACCCGCGACCCCATGCGTGACAGGCATGTATTCTAACCAACTGAACTACCAAACCAATTTTTTAACTTTTTTTCAAAAATCTCCAGAAACATCTGGATTCAAAATCGTGTGAGCTTTGCGTTAAAAGCGGATACAAAAGTACATCTTTTTTTATGATAAGCAAAATAAGTATTTTATTTATTTTGAGTTTGTATTGATTTAGTATGAGCACAAGAAAAAACAAGACAGGATTATTTACGAGGCAAATACTAAATTTTATGTTTACCAAATTTTTGTTGAAACATGAACTAAACCTGTAAATCTAGCAACCAATAAATCATCTTGATTGAGTATCGTGATTTCGAAAGTTTTCGTTTTACCTTCCTCTTTTAATTTATGTGCTTCTGTGATGAGGTAATCTCCGAGCTGTACTTTTTTTAAGTGACTTATGCTAGTTTCAATACTTACACATTGATATCCACAGGAATTTGCCGCAAATGCCAAGCAGGAATCTGCGAGTGAATAGGTGATGCCTCCGTGTGCAATTTCAAATCCGTTTAGCATATCAGATTTTATAGTGCAGCCAAGTCGGCAAAGGTTTTCTTCGATTAAGAGCAGCTCTATTCCCAGCCAATTGCTAAACGAATCTTTTTCTAGCATGAGCTTAACTATTTCTGCTGGGCTTTTCATTAGGATAAAAAAGTGCTTAAGTCAAATGTTTCATTAAGTCTAACTCCTTTTTCTGTTTCTTGAAGCGTACAACATTCATTTACGCTGTCGTGCTCGAGGAAAAGTACATGATTCTCTCTTGCTGAATTCTCTAAAAATGAAGCTTTTTCTTTTAGTGTAATTAATGGTCGTGTGTCGTATCCCATAACATATGGAAGCGGAATATGTCCAACACTTGGAAGAAGATCAGCCATAAAAACAAGTGTTTTTTCCTTGTACTTAATATGAGGAATCATCATGCTTTCTGTGTGCCCATCGACAAATAAAATATCGATATTTGGAAAAACTTTCTCCATAAAATCACCGTTTCGAACTATAAATTTTAGTTGACCACTGGCTTGAATTGGTAAAATATTTTCCGACAAAAAAGAGGCTTTTTCACGTGGATTTGGTTCTGTTGCCCAAAGCCAATGTTTTTCGTTACTCCAATAAGTCGCTGATGGAAAAGTAGGTCGATAACCTGATTTTGAATCGTTCCATTCGATACTTCCTCCACAATGATCAAAATGCAGGTGCGTTAAGAAAACATCTGTTATATCTGAAGCATGAAATCCTAATTTCGCTAAATTCCCGTGGAGAGAATCGTTTCCATAACGGTAAAAGTGAGAAAAGAACTTTTCATTTTGCTTGTCGCCAATTCCAGCATCAATTAGCATTAAGTGATTCCCGTCTTCAATTAATAAGCTTCTCATAGCCCAAGAACACATGTTGTTTTCATCTGGCGGATTGCTTTTTTGCCAAATTACTTTTGGAACAACTCCAAACATTGCACCACCATCTAACTTAAAATAACCTGTGTTTAAGACATGAATTCTCATTGTCTATTTACTTGGGAAGAACGAAGGCCTTTATTTTTAGGACCTCCATTTTACTATCTGTATTAGCAGAAACAGTTACAGATTTTTCTTGTGCATCAAGTTGCCCATCTCTCGGATGAAAAACAACTTCAATGCGATCACTTTTTCCAGGAGGAATGGGTTTTTCTGGTTTTTTGGGAGTTGTACAACCACAGCTTGCGGATACATTCTCAATAATTAATGGTTTAGTTCCTGTATTGGTTACTGTAAAAAAAGCTTTGTTATCTGTATCTACAATTACTTTTCCGTAATCGTGTATTGTTTTATCAAAACTCATGCTTGTGATATTTGAAATCTTTTCTAATTCACTTTCAGAAAGTTCTTTTTTTAAGTCTTCTTCCGTTGGATCTTCAGCAATAATAGTAGAGGAATAATCTGTTTTTCCGGAACCGTCTGTTTTTCCGGAATCATCTTTTTTTTCCGAACAAGAAAATAAAAGAATACTAGCTAAAAGGCAAATTTGTGTTTTCATAATGTTATTTTTAATCAAAAATAGGAAACTTATTGTAAAAATTAAAGTGTTTTGAAAATCATTTTAGACCAGGCGAATGCAATCTTCACCAAGTGTGATTTTCTTTAAGCGGTATAATTTTCCGACAGCTTGTTTAAATAATTTTTTGCTCATGCCAAGTTTTTCTCTAATCTCATCTGGATGAGAACGATCATGAAGGTATAAAATCGTTTCTGCTTTCAAGCATTCTAGTAAATACTCACTTGCTTGATCAAATTTCTCAAATGTTAATGGTTCAAATTGAATGTCTAATTTCCCATCTTCACGAACCGTTCTCACAAATCCTTTTGTGAATGTTCCACAAGGTAAAAGTTTTGAAATATTATTTTTAAAAATAAGACCGTCGTATTTATTGTTAACGATGACATTTAAACCTAAAGAACTTTGTTCGCAAATTAAAAGATCTACTTCCTGCCCACTTAAATCTTCGCTACAAGGCACTAAAAGTTTTTTAACTTTCATAGAACCAAATAAACGATCTGTCGCTTGATCATAGCGCAAAGTAAAGAGGTATTTTTCTCCTTCCTCTAAGGAATGTAGTTGTTCGCCAAAAGGAACCAATAAATCTTTATCTAAGCCCCAATCAACAAAAGCACCATAAGGATTTACATGAATCACCGTCAAATACCTAAAATCTCCCAAGAGAATAAATGGTGTTTCCGTGGTTGCGACAATTCTATTTTCGGAATCTTTGTGAACAAAAACATCTACTTCAGTACCGATTTCATTTTCAGTAAGCAAGTATTTTTTTGGTAATAAAACCTCATTTTCTAGAATATCTTCTAAATATGCTCCAGGAGGAGTAATTCTGTTTATTGTTAATCGGTTAATTCTTCCTAGTTGCATTTAGTTATTCTTTTTCTTCCTTTTGTATTTTCCCATAGTTATCGGCATTCTGTTTGGGTCGTCTTTTTTCTTTATGCGTTTTTGTTTAGGTAATTTATCTTCTTCAATTTCTTCTTCAATTTCTTCGCTTTCAGGTGTTCTTGCAACATGATTAATTGCACTTGAATTTATCTCTGTATTTGGGTTTAACCATGTATTTTTAATTTGTTTTTTTTCTGCTTTGCCATCCTTACCGATAATATAAATTTGCTGCATTTTGTCTTTATCCTCCTCATTGATTGCAATTACATCCTCCTTAAGAATCCACATTTCATCATCATAGGAGTATGAATCATAAGACATATCTGGAACATAAAAAGAATAAACACCTGCTAATCCTGGCGCCTCTGGAGAGAGATGATCAAAAACGATGCGCTTGTATTTTTCGTCAAAACGAAGAGACATACTTGATTTATCTGCATATTCGAATGCTATGCGTTTTTTTATAGTTTTATTTTCCTTAAAAACGGGACTTCCAAGCTTTAAATTACTTCCATTAAAAGTTAGTACATCTAACAATTTAAAATTACTTACTGTCGTTCCACCATCCCAACCCATTAAAAGGTATTCTGTTCTTGAGTTCCGTTCGAATGGAAGAATTTTATAATAAAGTGCACCATACCAATTTTTTGCATCAATTATACCCTCAGGTTTTGCCATGTAGGGATCTAAATTGTCAACTAATTCTGTTACACGTACAATATCTTTTTCTGAATCCCAGCGAAGAACAAAAGCACAATAAGAATAACTAAAATCAGTATATTCAATATTCCAATTTATAATTCGGAGACTTTCATCTGGACTATCAATAATAGCTATAGATTTTAAATGCTTAAATTGATACTTAAAAACTCCTTCAATTTTTAAAAATGAAGCCATTTCAGATTTGAAGGTTAGATTTAAACGATTCATTTCTTCGTCTGTCTTTGCTGCACGAAGTTGAAGTAATTTCTCATTCAATTCAATTTCTTTTTGCTCCAACAAATCTTGAGAATTTATAGTAGCATTTAGTAAAATAAATAGAACTAATAGAAAACTAATTTTCATAGATGCTTTAACGTTTTTCTGCTGATTTTGTTACCGCTTATAGCTTTTTTAATTTTGCGATAGTTTCTTCAGGATTAATGGAGTTAAAAACAAAACTGCCTGCCACTAAAGCATTTGCTCCAGCTTTTACAAGTAAAGGCCCATTTTCAAGATTTACTCCACCATCTATTTCAATTATACAACTTGCATTTTTAGCAAGAATTAGTTTTTTTAATTTCTCAACTTTCTCGATACTAGAAGGAATAAATTTTTGTCCTCCAAACCCGGGATTAACAGACATAATCAAGATCAAATCAAGATCACAAATCACTTCTTCTAGCATACTAACGGGTGTATGAGGATTAAGAGCAACTCCAGCTTTCATTCCTAATTCTTTTATTGCAGCAATTGTTCGGTTTAAGTGAGGACAAGCTTCATAATGAACAGTTAAAATATCAGCGCCAGATTTATGAAAAGCACTTAGATATGCATCTGGATTAGCGATCATTAAATGCACATCCAAAATTTTGTTTGTGTTTTTACGAATTGCTTCTAGAACAGGAAAACCAAATGAAATATTAGGAACAAATACACCATCCATCACATCAATGTGCAACCAGTCTGCTTCTGAGTTATCTAGCATTTTTGTGTCGCGCTCAATATTCCCAAAATCACAAGACAAAACAGATGGCGAAATAATCATTTTATTTTTTTTCAAATTTAAGCTAATTTTCTTCCTTGAAATAATAATAGCATTTAAAAAATGTAATTTAGTACATTATTCAAGTTTTTAAAAAAAAAGATCAGTCAAAAAATATGAATATCGTTTCTATCATAATTTTAATTACAGTTTTAATTTCTTTTCAGGCAAACAAAAATCCTGACTTAAAACAACGTTTCCTTTTTATTCCCTATCAGCTTAAGCATAATAATGAGTTCTATCGCCTTATTTCGCATATTTTTATACATGCTGATATAAGTCATTTAGCTTTCAACATGATTTCGCTCTATTTTCTAGGAAGTACGCTATCATATTACTTTATAGATTATTATGGTTTACAATTGGGTACTGCTTATTTATTAATACTTTATTTTGCAGGAGCAATTTTTGCATCTCTGCCCTCTTTTTTAAAAAACCAAGATAATTCTAATTATAGAAGTTTAGGAGCTTCAGGTGCAGTTTCTGCAGTTATTTTTGCGGCTATTATATGTAACCCAACAATGTCATTAGGAATTATGTTTTTACCCTTTCCAATTCCTGCATATATTTTTGGCCCTATTTATTTAGCGATCGAATATTTTTCAATGAGGAGAGGAGGGACAGTTGTAGCACATGATGCACATTTGGGAGGAGCATTATTTGGTATTTTATTTGTATTACTTTTGAATATTGAAAAAGGAAAAGAATTTTTAGATTTATTTTTTTAGATTTAGATTATGGCACTTTTATATGTTAACAACAACGGCACAGTCTTATCAAACGATGCGCCTACAATTCATCCTGGTAATAGGAGTCACTTATATGGCGACGGAGTTTTTGAAAGTATCCGAATAATGTCAGGGAGAACTTTAAATTTAGAAAACCACATTTCTCGAATGTTGGATGGAGCAAAAGCAATTAAGTTGAGAACACCTTCACTATATTCTATCTCATTTTTTGAGGAAAAGATATCTGAATTACTCAAAAAATCAGAAATTAATGAAGGTGGACGTTGTCGCTTATCATTGGATCGAAAGCCAGGGGGTGCATACTTACCTGAAACGAATGAAAGTTCATTCTATATTGAGGTATATCCGTACCAAGTAAGTCATTTTGAATTAAATGCAAAAGGTTTTGAGGTTGATATTTATCTTGATATAAAACTTCAGAAAAATTTTCTTTCAAACTACAAAACAAAAGCAGGATTACATTATGTTATGGCTGCTTTAAGTGCAAAAGAAAAAGAATTAGATGATGTATTTATGAGTGATTACAGGGGAAATATTTTAGAAACATCTTCCTGTAATCTATTTATCGTAAGCAATGGTGTGTTGTATACCCCCGGTTTAGCGGAGGGATGTATTGCCGGAACAATGCGTATGCAAGTAATAAATTTAGCAATTCAAAATGGCATAAAGGTTTACGAATGTGCTATTTTACCTCAACATCTTTTGGCAGCTGATGAAATCTTTTTAACAAATGCTATTCGAGGTATTAATTGGATTGGTGGGTATAGAACCAAGCGATATTCTAATAATATGTCACGAAAATTAGTAGCGCTACTCAATGAATATTGGGAAAAAAAATTAGAGCTTTAAAATAATGAAATCCTAAGCACTTTTATAGAATTTTCTTCCTTAGAATAATATTTATTTTTCAACAATTGAAGAAATTTTGAAGAGAATTCTATACCTTTAAATTTCACATTTTTTAGTTCCTATGTTCCTTGTTTTTGATACTGAAACCACAGGCTTGCCTCGTAATTATAATGCTCCTATAACGGATACAAGTAATTGGCCGCGTGTTGTGCAATTGGCTTGGCAACTTCATGATGAGTTTGGACAGTTAATCGAACACAAGGATTTTTTGATCCGTCCCAAGGGCTATAATATTCCAATTGAGGCTGAAGGAATTCATGGTATTTCTACTGAGCTTGCAAGTATTGGTGGCGATGAATTAGAGGACGTACTTGCGTTATTTAAAAAGGCCTTGCAAAAAGCGAAATTTATTGTTGGCCATAATCTAAAGTTTGATGTCAATGTTTTAGGTTGCGAATTTTCTAGAATAGGAGAACAAACACCTTTAATACATCCAATATTAGATACATGTACAGAGAAAACGGCAGAACTTTGTAGACTGCCTGGAGGACCTTACGGAAAATTTAAACTACCTACTTTATTCCAATTACACGATTTCTTATTTAATGAAACATTTTCAGAGGCACACAATGCAACAGCTGATGTTGAAGCTACAACACGTTGTTTTTTGGAATTGACTCGACAGGGTAATTTTTCCTTAGAACAACTTTCACAGGGTTCGGGATTCATTGAGGAATACCGCAAAATAAATCCTTCTCCCATTCAAAGTATTGGTTTAAAACATCTGAATTTAAAGCTTGAAAGTACAAAACTACGAGAAGCAAAAAAGGTAGAATTAGATGATAAAAAGGAATCAAAAAATGAAATTCCCAACGAATTAAAAGATACTCCTTTTGCTCATTTGCACAATCATTCTAAGTTTACAATCCTACAATCTACTTCAGAGGTTCAAAAATTAGTTGAAAAAGCAGCGGAATTAAATATGCCAGCAGTTGCACTAACAGATACAGGAAATATGATGGCTGCATTTCATTTTGAAAAAGCAGCTAATAAGTATAATTTACTGATTAAAGAGGAACGAGAACAGGCAAAGAAAGATGGAGTTCCTTTTGATAAAAATGAAATTTTACCCATTATTGGCTGCGAATTTAATGTTTGTACTGACTTAAATGATAAAAGTCAAAAGGACAACGGTTATCAAGTTGTTTTCTTAGCCAAAAACAAAGCGGGTTATCAAAATCTAATAAAGTTGGCCTCAATAGCTTACACTAAAGGGATGTATTATGTGCCTAGAATTGATAAAAAATTAATTGAAGAGTATAAAAGCGATATTATTGTTCTTTCAGGGAATTTATACGGAGAAATTCCAAATTTAATTCTTAATGTTGGAGAAAACCAGGCTGAAGAGGCATTGATCTGGTGGAAAAATACATTTAAAGATAATTTTTATATCGAGTTAAGTCGACACAACTTAGAAATTGAGAACCGTGTAAATACGACTTTGGTTGAATTAGCTCATAAACATGATGTTAAATTAGTTGCAACTAACAATACCTTTTACTTAAGCCAACATGATGCCCAAGCGCACGATGTTTTATTGTGTGTTAAGGACAATGAACTTGTTGAAACACCAAAAGGGCGGGGTCGTGGATTTCGATATGGACTTGAGAACGACCAATATTATTTTAAATCAAGTGATGAAATGAAGGCGCTTTTTAGCGATCTTCCAGAGGCAATTATTACAATTTCAGAGATACTATCAAAATGTGAGCATTATCCTCTTGCACGAGAAGTTTTGCTACCTGCTTTTGATATTCCAGCGGAATTTATTTCACAAGAAGATGCTAAAGATGCTGGAAAACGAGGTGAGAACAACTATTTACGTCATCTTACTTTAAAAGGTGCAGAAAAAAGATACGGTGAAATTTCTGATGAACTTCTTGAAAGAATTGAATTTGAATTGGCTACAATTGAAAAAACCAATTATCCTGGTTATTTTTTGATTGTCCAAGATTTTTGTCAGGCAGCTAGAGAAATGGGAGTTTCTGTGGGACCTGGAAGAGGTTCTGCTGCTGGTTCTGTTGTGGCTTATTGTACAGGAATAACAAATATTGACCCAATTAAGTACGACTTACTATTCGAGCGTTTCTTGAATCCGGATCGTGTTTCTATGCCAGATATTGATATAGATTTTGATGACGAAGGTCGCAGTCGAGTTATAGATTACGTAATTCAGAAATACGGAGCAAATCAAGTAGCACAAATCATAACTTTTGGTACAATGGCTGCTAAATCTGCAATTCGCGATGCAGCACGAGTTATGAATTTACCGCTCCCTGAGGCTGATCGCTTGTCAAAATTAGTGCCCGACCTTTCCTTAAAAAACATTCTTTCTTGGGATGAAGTTGCTGTAATTGATCATTTAAAAAATCAAGAAGCAATTTTGAATGCAAAAGAATTAAGACGCGTAGCGCAAGGTTCTAATTTAGCTGCTCAAGTGCTTCAAAAAGCAATGGAAATTGAGGGCTCACTTAGAAATACTGGAATTCATGCCTGTGGAATCATTATTACTCCAGATGATTTAACAAATTTTGTTCCTGTTGCCTTAGCAAAGGATTCCGATATGGTATGTACGCAATATGATAATTCAGTTGCTGAAGATGCTGGTCTATTAAAAATGGATTTTTTAGGACTAAAAACATTGACTTTGATCAAAGATGCTGTGAAATTAGTCAAAGCTACTCAAGGCATTGATTTGGATCCCGATTTATTTCCAATTGAAGATGAGAAAACATACTCTTTGTTTCAAAAAGGAGAAACTATTGGCATATTTCAGTACGAATCTACGGGTATGCAAAAACATCTGAAAGAGTTAAAACCGACTGTTTTTGCCGATTTAATAGCAATGAATGCTCTTTATCGACCTGGTCCAATGGAATATATCCCATCTTATTGTAAACGGAAACATGGTGAGGAAACAATTAGCTATGATTTGGAAGAATGTGAGGAGTATTTAAAAGAAACTTACGGAATTACTGTCTATCAAGAACAAGTGATGCTTTTATCTCAAAAAATTGCAGACTTTTCGAAGGGCGAAGCGGATACTTTGAGGAAAGCTATGGGAAAGAAAGACAGAAAAGTCTTAAATAAAATGAAACCACTATTCATAGAGCGAGCTGGTGCAAAAGGACATAAAATTGAAGCTCTTGAAAAGATTTGGAAAGATTGGGAGGCCTTTGCTGCATATGCATTTAATAAATCTCACTCAACTTGCTATGCGTGGATTGCTTATCAAACTGCTTATTTAAAAGCAAATTATCCTGCAGAGTACATGTCTTCGGTTTTAAGTAATAATATGAGTGACATTAAGCAAGTTACTTTTTTTATGGAGGAATGTAGAAGAATGGGCTTAGAGGTTTTAGGTCCAGATATAAATGAAAGTACATACACCTTTTCTGTAAATAAAACAGGGGCCATCCGTTTTGGACTCGGGGCAATTAAAGGACTAGGTTCTTCAGCTATTGAAGCAATTATAGAAGTAAGAGAAACTGGATTATTTCAGTCAATTTTTGATATGACTAAAAGAATAAATTTGAGGGTTTGCACAAAAAAATCATTTGAAAGCTTGGCTTATGCCGGCGCTTTGGATTCATTTAAAAATGTTCACAGAGCTCAGTATTTCTTTGTCGATGGAAATAATAGAAGTTTTCTAGATAATGCGATGAAATACGGCATAAATTTTAAAGAAAACCAATCATCAGCTCAAGAATCGTTGTTTGGAGTTGGTTCAGAAGTATCTATGCCTGAGCCAAATGTGCCTCAATGTAGTGAATGGCCAAATATTTTTCAGTTAAATAAGGAAAAAGAGGTTATAGGAATTTTCATCTCAGGGCATCCACTTGATGATTTTAAGCCAGAAATTGATGCATTTTGCAATGGAACTTTAGCAATGCTTAGTGATTTACAATCATATAAAGGCCGGGATATAATGTTACCTGCAATAGTTACTTTATCAGAACACCGTTTCACAAAAAATGGAGATGGATTTGGAGTATTGACAATTGAAGACTACCAAGATTCTTTTCGCTTGAATTTATTTAAAGAAAATTATTTGCGTTTTAAGCATTTTATGGTTGCTGGAACGTTTATTCTTATTAGAGGAAGAGTGGAAGTTCCAAGGTACAGAACGCAACTGGAATTTACGCCGTATAGTATTGAACTTTTACAAGAACTAAGAGAAAAAAACACGAAACAACTACAATTAAAAATTTCTTCTCGCGCAATGGATGAATTATTAATTGAAAAATTAAATCAATTGTTTGCAGATAATAAAGGTTCTTGCCCTATTCAATTTACTGTTTTTGACACTATAGAAGGTCTTGAAATAAATTTACCATCTCGATCTGTACGTGTCAAACCTAGTAATGAACTATTTAAGGATTTGGCGAAATTAGATATTGATTATAAATTAAATTAGACAATAAAAAATTTATTTAGCGTAATTTTTGGTTCAAAAAAAATAAATTTAGAATTAGTTTTTGAGTAGTTGACAGTTGACTCATTTTAGAGTTTATGTATTGAAAAACAAAAACAATTCTAAAAATGGTTTAATAAACTAATTAAAAAAAATTAAGCTTCCTCGAAAGGGACTAAAATTCTTCCGCAGTATTCGCAAACGATGATTTTTTTCTTTGTTACGATGTCTAATTGTCTTTGAGGTGGAATTTTATTAAAACAACCTCCACAAGATCCACGAACAACTTGAACTACTGCAAGACCATTTTTTGCATTTTCACGAAGACGAGTGTAGGCAGATACCAATCGGCTTTCAATATTCTTTTTTGCGTCTAAAGATGCTTTTAGCAAGCTGTCTTCGTCAATTTTTGTTTCACTTATAATAGCATCTAGTTCAGAAGTCTTTGTATCCAAATCTTCTTGCTTCATTGTTAATCGATCAGTTGCCTCTTTTAAAATTTCTTTTTTTCCTTCAATTTTAAATTTAGATTCTTTCGCTTTCTTTTCGTTTAATTTAATTTCTAATTCTTGAAACTCAACTTCTTTAGCTAAAGATTCAAACTCACGATTATTTCGGACATTATTTTGCTGCTCCTTATATTTTGTAATCGCTGTTTCAGAATCTTTAGATCCTTGTTTACGATCAGAAATATCAGTTTCAATTTCATTGATTTCATCATTGATTTTTGCGATTCTTGTAGTTAAACCAAGTACTTCATCTTCCAAATCTTGAACTTCTAATGGAAGTTCACCACGAATTGTTCTAATTCGATCAATTTCGGTATCAATTTGTTGAAGTTTTAATAGCATTTCAAGTTTATCGCTAATAGTAACTTCTTTCTCTTTCTTTTTAGTTGCAGTTGCTGCCATGTTCTAAAAGTAGTTTATTGGATTTGTATTTATTTCTGTTAAATGGATTGCAAAGTTAGTAAATTTTTCTTTAAGTTTCTCAGCTAATAAATTTGTTGTAAATTGTTCGCCTTCATAGTGACCAATATCTGCAATAATAATTTTATTTTCAGCGTCAAAAAAGTCGTGGTATTTGAAATCTGCTGTAATAAAAATATCAGCTTTTGAATGCATTGCATTTTGTAACAAGAAACTGCCAGAACCTCCGCAAAGTGCAATTCTTTTAATTGGTTTATTAATAAATGATGTATGCCGAATGGTACCACAATTAAATATTGTTTTTAGCTCTTGTAAAAAGTCTTTTTCGCTCAGTTCTTCGTCTAATTCTCCAATCATTCCGGCTCCTTCATCTTGATTTTTATTGTCAATTGGAAGAATTTCATATGGTATTTCTTCATATGGATGAGAAGTTTGAAGTGCTGCTAATACAGCCTGTAATTTTGAATAAGACACGAGGTATTCTACTCTATATTCTGAAATACTACTTCTTATATCCGCTTCGCCAATTACTGGCTTTGCCATTTCATTTGGCATAAATGTTCCGATTCCTTCTGTACGAAAATGACATTCTGAATAATTTCCAATTTTTCCAGCTCCTTTTTCAAATAGTGCTTTATCTATAAGCTCGAGTGCATCTTTTGGAAGGTAAACAACAAGTTTACAGAGCACTCCTTTTTTTGCTTGTAAAATTCTACATTTACTTAAACCAATTCTTTTTGCGATTTCAGCATTAACTCCTTGCTTATGATTGTCAAGATTAGTGTGAATTGCATAGAGCGCAATATTATTTTGAATGCAGCGAATTACAACTCGTTCAATATAGGTTTTACCTGTCAAACTTTTTAATCCATTAAAAATAATTGGGTGATGAGCAATAATTAAATTTGCTCCTTTTCGTATTGCCTCCTCAACTACATCTTCAGTACTATCTAAGCAAATTAATACGCTCTTAAGTTCCATTGCTTTATCACCAATAAGCAATCCAGAATTATCGTAAGATTCTTGAAGACTTAAAGGAAAACAATCTTCGAGGTAATCTGTAACTTCTTGCAGTTTCATTTTATAATTTTCGTGTTAATCCAAATGCAAAACCAAGACCATTTGCTTTATGAATATAATCTCCTGTTTTCAAATAAGAACTATTTAATTGATTGCGGTATTGCGCAGATATTCGAATACTGTATAGTTTACTTATTTCCAATGCAATACCTGCTGTTGTAATCCAAGAAATTACAAATGAATTTAGGTCACTATTGTCTTTAAATGTTGCTGAGTATTTTGTATTTACATTATTTGTCCATTGTTGCTTTTGACGAAAGGATTGAAATAACTGGGGCTGTAATCCAGTTGCTAAAAAATATTTTAATCTAAGTCCGCCTTGAATTTTTACTTGTAAAGGCATTGAAATATACGAATAGCTAGTTTGGTATGAAAAAGAACTATCATTTTCAGTAGATTTCCAATAATATTGCTCCCCATTTCGCAAATAAGACAAACCACCTTCAAAAAATAGGACTTTTGAGATAGGAACAGTTACTCCTAATGTAAAGCCCCAACGAACATAAGATGTTTCAAAAGCTCTTTCTCCCAATGGCTTAGCTAAAAAATCGGAATTTACAGCAAGATCTCTACTTGAATTAAAGCGAATAGCTTCGAAATAAAAGCAATTACTGGTATCATTTTTTAGTTTTTTAATACTAGTGACTTTGTTTCCAATAATTTGGGACATTGCTTGCAAAGAAAAAAAAATGAAGAATAGGAGATAAATCTTTTTCATACTGAACCAAAAGTACGAAATAGGATTGAAATTTACGGATTTTTAAATCTAGCACTTTATTTTTCTGCTATTTTTCAATTGAATAAATAGTTTTTATGCTTTCATTTAATTATTTTTGGCGCACAATAAATTCTATGTCGAAACTTCTCTACAGTCTATTATTTCTTTTTTTTACACAAGTACTTTTTTCACAAGATTTTACTGTTAGAGGTTTTATTTACGATAAGTCAAATGGAGAAGCGATGGCTTATGAAAAGGTGAAACTTTTAAATACAGACAGTAGTGTTGTGGCTGGAGCAGTTTCTGATATTAATGGATTTTTCTCAATTCCTAAATTAATTATTGGAACCTACATTCTAAAAATTGAGAATCAAAAGTATGAGCGAGCGTTTAAAGATATTGTTATGACCGCTAAAACTAAAATTTATGACATAAAATTTGAGCTCGTTAAAAAAGAAAACATTAAACAGTTTGATGAAATAAAAGTTAGTGCTGAGAGTAAAACAAAGCGAACTCAAGTTGGAATTTCAGAACTAAAATTGGATCAAAAAGGTTTGGAAAGAATTCCGAGTTATGGAGCTGAGAATGATATTGTTGGTGCCTTTAGTGTAACTCCAGGAGTAGTTACAACTGGTGATCAAGGCGGACAGCTTTACGTTCGTGGAGGAACACCAATTCAAAATAAAATTCTTCTAGATGGGATGACAATTTATAATCCATTTCACTCTATCGGTTTCTTTTCCATCTTTGAAACTGAACTTATTAAAAATGTTGATATTTATACGGGTGGTTTCGAGTCCAAGTACGGCGGAAGAATTTCTTCTGTTATGGATATTACCTATAAAGACGGCAACCGTCAAAAGTTTTCAGGGAAAGTTTCAGCCTCACCTTTCCTAGCAAAAATGGTATTGGAGGGCCCAATAGGAAAGGCTAAAAAAAATGAATTGAGATCAGGTTCTTATTTATTTTCCGCGAAGCATAGCTTGTTAGACTATACATCCAAATCACTGTATCCAAGAGTAAATGATGGAAATGGATTGCCTTTTAATTTCACAGATTTATATGGAAAAGTAACTTTTACAGGAGATGGAGGCTCAAAATTTAGTGCCTTTGGATTTCACAATCAAGATAGCGTAAATTATGAGATTGCAGATTTGAATTGGCAAGCTTCAGGTGGTGGAATCAATTTCTTGATGGTTCCAAGTGGATCTCCGGTTTTTATCAGAGGACATG
>Ga0208223_1000202_pt1 | contig 15605 bp, 10 predicted proteins | sample LakMenE07Oct09ns_FD_150678 | JGI IMG/M metagenome (GOLD analysis project Ga0208223, IMG submission 150678) | Freshwater microbial communities from Lake Mendota, WI - 07OCT2009 deep hole epilimnion ns (SPAdes) | ecosystem: Environmental > Aquatic > Freshwater > Lake > Epilimnion/Euphotic zone ...
TTAGTACTTCAGAGACTTGGGATCAATGGAAGTTGCATCCAGAGTTAGCTAATGAAGTAGACTTTATTGCGGTACATATCTTGCCTTATTGGGAGGGGATTGCTCTCGAGAATGCGGTGGATTATGTATTCGAGCGCTATCGCGATTTACAGCAAACTTTTCCAGGTAAGCAAATTGTCTTAACTGAGGTGGGTTGGCCTTCAGATGGTCAGCCATACAAGCATTCGACAGCCTCTTTAGGTAATCAAGCTAAATTCTTGCGCGAGTTCTTAAATCGCGCTACCGAAGAAAACATTATTTACTATGTTGTTGAGGCCTTTGACCAGCCGTGGAAAATTCAGATTGAAGGTAGTGCCGGTGCTTATTGGGGGTTGTTTAATGTTGATAGACAGCCTAAGTTTCCAATGGAAGGTGATGTATTAGCTAATCCTAGCTGGCAGAACTGGGCAACAGGCGCGGCCTTGTTCAGTATCATCTTGATGGCTGTTTTCCTATTTACTCGTAAGAGTTTGAAATTAGCAGGTAAATTCTTTTTCGGCATTATTGCTAACTTAGCAGCGTCAGTTTTATTTTGGTCCGCTTCAATCGCTGCGGCTCAATATCAGACTGGGTTTTCGGTGGTTTTCTGGGCTATCTTGTTAATGATGCAGGCAATGGCTATTTTGGTGTTGTTAACAGAAAGCTTGGAATTATCAGAAGTGCTTTGGCATAGAAAAGGCCGTCGCACATTTGCACCATTACAACCGAGTGCCAGCTTTAAATATCCTAAGGTATCGATTCATTTGCCGATTCATAATGAGCCACCAGAAATGGTGCGTAAAACATTAACAGCGTTGGCGAAAGTTGATTATCCAAATTTCGAAGTATTAATCATGGATAACAACACTAAAGATCCTGATATTTGGCAGCCAGTTCAGGCTTATTGCCAAGAATTAGGCGCTAAGTTTCGTTTTTTCCATCTCGATAATTGGCCTGGCTATAAAGCCGGTGCGATTAACTATGCTTTAACCAATACAGCTGAAGATGCTGAGATTATTGCGGTTATTGATAGTGATTACATTTTGTCACCTGACTGGTTGAAGTCGATGGTGCCTTATTTTGATAATGAAAATGTCGGTTTTGTGCAGTCACCGCAGGATTATCGAGATTTGAATCAAGGTGCTTTTAAAGAGATTTGTTACTGGGAATATGCCGGTTTCTTTAATATCGGTATGGTGCAGCGTAACGAATACAACGCCATTATTCAGCATGGCACGATGACCATGGTACGTAAGTCAGCATTTGAAAAAGTTGGTGCTTGGGGTGAATGGTGTATTTGTGAAGATAGTGAGTTGGGCTTGCGTTTATATGAAGCGGGTTATGACTCAGTTTATTGCAAAGAGTCATTCGGTCGCGGCTTAATGCCTGACACCTTCTCTGGTTATATGACGCAGCGTTTCCGTTGGGTTTATGGCGCGATGCAGATTATCAAGCGTCACTGGCGTCATTTCTTGCCGAATAAAAAGTCCTCGTTAACTTCTGCTCAACGTTATTACTTTGTTGCTGGCTGGTTACCTTGGTTCTCTGATGCGTTGGCGTTATTGTTTACCATGACCAGTTTGGTGCTTACTGCGATGATTGTTAGCGATCCATTGCACAGTGAGTTGCCAGTTGGCGCATTTTTGTTACCGACGATAGGCTTGTTTGGCTTCAAGGTATTGCGTGGCTTGTGGCTGTACAAAGCCCGTGTGGCTTGTTCAATGTTTCAAGCCTTGGGCGCTGCATTAGCTGGCTTGTCGCTGACTCACACGGTAGCGAGAGGGACTCTACAAGGCTTGTTTACTTCAGGTAAGCCATTTATGCGCACGCCAAAGTATGAAGAGCAAGGGCCTTTGATTGCCGGTTTATTGGTTATTTGGCAAGAGTTGTTACTTTTGACATTGTTAATCGCTGGTATCGTCGCAATGCGTTCGGTTGAGCATTTTGATAATTTGAGTGGTCGCTTGTGGGTAGCTGTGTTGGCTGTGCAAGCAGTGCCTTATCTGGCAACTTTGTTGACTATTTTAATTAGCGTTGCACCTAACTATTTGCCTGGCAAGAAATTGTCGGCAGATGAGCTGGATGCTGATTGATTTTGATCGAAATTAGCTTTAGGTAATTAAAAACAATACATTTTTAATCTTAAAAACAAGGTTTTTTGAATATTTTTCATCATCTGGTGAGTATGACTTAATACTTTCTGGATGGTGAAATTTGTATATTTATCAATTGGTTGTATTGTTTTTGGGTTGTGTTTTTTTTATGATTAGCCATTAATGTCATTTTAAAGCTTAAATTCAATTGATTTTTGCTTTGACAAAGGCAATAGCTATGTATAATGGCACCGATTTAGCAAGGTAATCGTTGTCGCTTTACACGTCTTCCACTACCCGCTTTATTCACCACCCCCTGTAACACGCCAGCAATGGCAATTTTAAAAGTAAGAGAGATTTATGTCAGTACAAGTAGAAGGCAAAGTAAAATGGTTTAACGATGAAAAAGGCTTCGGCTTCATCGAGCAAGAAGGCGGCAAAGATGTATTCGTACATTTCAGCGCTATCAATGGCAACGGTCGTAAAACCTTGAAAGAAGGTCAACGCGTTACTATGGAAGTAACTACAGGTCAAAAAGGCCCACAAGCTGAAAACGTAACTCCGTTATAAGCTTTGGCTAAATAAAAAGCCGCCGAAAGGCGGCTTTTTTTTGCCTAAAGAAAATTCTTATAGCTCACGTCTGCCGTTAAAAGCGTGTGAAAGGGTGCTGCTATCAATAAACTCTAATTCACCGCCCATAGGAATGCCGTGAGCAATTCGAGTGCAGCGAATTTGATGTTTTGCGGCGACTTCGCTGATGAAGTGCGCGGTGGCTTGGCCTTCTACGGTTGAGTTGGTAGCTAAAATAATTTCTTTTAACTCGCCATTACGCAGTCGTTGCTCTAATTGATCAAAGCCTAATTGATCTGGACCGATGCCATCTAATGGCGATAAGCGGCCATGAAGTACAAAGTATTTGCCTTTGAAGTGGGTTGCTTGGTCGATCACCCAAACATCGGCGGGGCTTTCTACTATGCAGAGCGTGTCTGTATCTCGCAGTGAATTACTGCAAATCTCGCAAAGATTGTGTTCAGTGAGAGTTCGGCATTGCTGACAAAAACCCACTTCAAGCATGGCTTGGCCAAGAATCTGGCTTAATTGCTGCCCACCATCTCGATTGCGCTGCAATAAATGAAACGCCATGCGTTGCGCGGACTTGGTGCCAACGCCCGGCAGGCAGCATAAGCTTTGGATTAACTCTTTGACTAAGCCTTGATTGTGCATCGTTAGAATGGCATTTGAAAGCCTGGGGGTAAAGGCATACCCGCGGTGATTTCTGACATTTTTTCTTTTTTCACTTTGTTGACTTTGTGAACGGCATCATTAATCGCCGCAGCAACCAAATCTTCTAGCATATCCTTATCATCAGCCACTAAAGAGGGGTCAATGCTCACTTTACGCGCCTCGCGTTTGCCATTCATGATGATAGTTACTAAACCGCCACCCGATTCACCTTGTACTTCAATAGCTGCCAACTCTTCTTGCGCTTGTTTGAAGTTATCTTGCATTTTTTGAGCTTGCTGCATAATGCTGGCGAGAGGGTTTTTCATGATTACTCCGTTCGTTAATTAATTGGCTCAATACTGCTAGGCATAATTCTGGCGCCAAAATTTTCTTTTAAACTATTGATGTTGGGGTCGTTGTTTATAGCATCGACCGCAGTTTGTTGTTGGTTTTCTCGTGCTTGCTGAATTTCCAAGGCAGGCGTCATTTGCAGTGTTGCTTGGGTGCTAATCACTAACTTTAGGGATTTGCCGTAATATTTTTCTAAGGCCGCTTTTAGGTTTTCTTCTGCTTTTGTGCCGACTTGTTGGAATTTCGGATCAAGTAGTAAGCGGCAGGTATTACCGTCTATGCTGTCTAGGACGCAATTATTAGCGAGTTCTTTAGTGCGACCGCTGATATTAATAGCTCTTATGATTTCAGGCCATTCGCTTGATCCTGGCGCATGATCAATTTGCGGAGGCTCTACTGCGGTGACTACTGGCGCGGTAGGTTTAATAACCGTGACAGGGCTGGTTTTTGCTGGGGCTAATTTGGCTTGTGACGGGCTTGGTGTGCTGGATTGGGGGCGGAATACCAGCATTCTCAACATCACCATTTCAAAGCCGCTGCGAGGGTCGGGCGCAAGCGCTAGGTCACGTAAACCGATTAGGCCAATTTGATAATACAGTTGTACATCTTCGGGACTGATGCTTTTCGATAGATTGCTAATTAGTTCCGCATCAAATTCGATGTCAGTAAATTGAGCGCTCTGTTGATTGATGGCAACCCGATGTAAGACTTGTAACACCTGTTGCAAAATGTCAGTGTAGTCAGGTGTTAATTCGGCTAATGATGCTATTTTGTTGAGTAGGGTTTGCGTGTCGCCTGTCGCTAAAGCTTCAAGCACTTCATGAATTGGTTGTTGAGCTACGCTGCCTAGCATACCTGTTACAGCTTCGGTATTGACTTGGCCGCTACCATAGACGATGGCTTGGTCAAGCAAGCTCAGCGCGTCACGTAAACTGCCATCGGCGGCACGAGCAATCATTTTTAATGCCGGTGCATCAAAGCTAATCGCTTCCTGCTCCAGAATAAATTGCAATTGCTGGTTAATTTGTTCAGGCAATAAGCGTTTCAGATTAAATTGCAGGCAACGCGATAACACCGTCACAGGAATTTTGTGCGGATCGGTGGTTGCCAGTAGGAATTTCACATGAGCAGGTGGTTCTTCTAGGGTTTTTAACAAAGCATTAAAGCTATGCCCAGACAGCATGTGAACTTCGTCAATCAGATAGATTTTATAGCGACCTTGATTGGGTGCGTATTGGACGTTATCCAGTAGGTCGCGGGTATCTTCGACTTTGGTGCGAGAGGCAGCATCGACTTCGATTAAATCCATAAAGCGACCTTGCTCAAAATCGCGGCAGACCGCGCATTCACCGCAAGGATTGAAGTCTTTAAGGTTTTCGCAATTAATCGCTTTGGCTAGGATTCGGGCAACTGTGGTTTTCCCAACACCGCGAGTACCGGTAAACAGATAGGCGTGATGTAATCTGTCGTTTTGAAGGGCGTGAATTAGCGATTGGCTAACGTGCTCTTGGCCGACAAGTTGGGTAAAGTTGCTGGGACGCCATTTTCTGGCAAGAACCTGATAAGCCATTAGCAACGCAGAAAGGGAAGTTTTGGGCGGCTACTGTGCCAGCCACATCCCGGCACACGAATCTGCTGCTACCGTTGCTCCCTTCCGGGCCTGGCGGGGTTTGCAGCGTATCGTTGCGAGAGGACCAACACAGTAACCATAAAAACATCAGCTGAAAGCCGAAGAGCGCGCATTATGCTTAAATTCGACTAATTAAGCAACCTCTATTCTCCAATCCACGCAATAAACATTTAGCGTACTTCGGCAGAGGGCAATAAAGTCGCAATAGAATGACCAAATGCAGTGCCCAATTTACCCGCTAATCGATCCATTAAATGTTCTTGCGGAGTGAAATTGACTTGCTCTTCTATGCCCAAAATTTCGCGAGAAACCGAGTCAACGCTGCCGAAACCATCAGCCAAACCCAGTCTTACGCCTTCGGAGCCTGTCCAAACTAAGCCTGAAAACATTTCTGGCGCTTCAGTTTCTTTTAAGCGTTGACCGCGGCCATCGCGCACAGCACTGATAAATTGTTGATGCACTTGATTCAGCAAAGATTGCATATGTTTAGTTTCTTGGCTTTTGACTGGTGAAAATGGGTCGAGCATGGCTTTATGTTCGCCAGCTGTCAGTAATCGACGCTCAACACCGAGTTTTTCAAGTACATGGGTAAAACCAAAACCGTTCATCACCACGCCAATCGAACCGATAAGACTGGCTTGATTAACAAAAATTTTGTCACTGGCTGCGGCAATGTAGTAACCACCGGAAGCGCAGATATCGCCGACTACCGAGTAAATCGGTAAATCAGGATGGAGTTTCTTCAAGCGTCTAATTTCATCGTAAATATCAGCCGATTGCACCGGACTACCGCCTGGTGAGTTGATATTAAGAATAATGCCTTTGGTATTTTTATCTTTAGCGGCGTTGCGTAAGCCAGTAATAATACTGTGAGCATTGGCCGGTTCACCTTCAGCAATCATCCCTAAAACATCAACCACTGCGGTATGTTGGCTATTAGTAGACATCTCCGACTCAAAATTCGGATAAGCCACGATCAATAACAGCGCAACAAAATAACTAAAGGTCAGTAATTTAAAAAAAATTCCCCAGCGGCGAGTGGTTTTTTGTTCATTCAGTGCGGAAAACGCCAGTTGTTCCAGCACCTTTCTTTCCCAGTCAGGTTTTGCTTGTTCAGATGTTAGATTGTCTGGTTGATTGTCCATGTTTAAGCCTCTAAAGAATGTCCATTAAATCAGTTGGGTATGACAGACAGCGCAATGGCTGATATTGCTGTAATACCGATTCAGAATGTGCTCCACAGCTTACCCCGATTGAAGCAACTTGTGCGTTTAGAGCCATTTGCAAATCATGAATCGAGTCACCAACCATCAACGTGCGTTGTTTGCTAACCCCTAATTCGGCAACAATCTGATCAATCATCAGTGGATGAGGTTTTGAGGCGGTTTGATCTGAGCAGCGGGTAGTGCAAAACAAATCAGCAACCCCTGTGCCTTCAATCGCTTGAGCTAAGCCGCTGGATTTTTTGCCAGTGGCGACCGCTAATCGATAGCCGTCTTGTTTAAACTGTTGCAACATTTCATAAACGCCGGGAAATAGATCATCACGGCTGATTTGTTTAGAAAAAAAGGTTTGGCTGTAATCATTAACCAATTTTTGTTGGGTTTGACTATCAATGCTGGGAAACAAAGTGTTAATCGCATTTTCGATACTTAAACCAATAATATCTTTAGCGGCTTGTGCGGCTGGAATCGGACAGTTGTGATTGATAGCGGCATTTTGAATGCAATGCACAATCCAGTCGATAGAGTCGACGAGCGTGCCGTCCCAGTCAAAAATAATTAAATCAAAGCGGTTTTTCATGGTTCAGTAAATCTTGTAAATCGTCAGGTAATGGCGCGGTGAAGTGTAGTGGCTCACCAGTAACAGGGTGGTTAAAGCGTAATTGTTCGGCGTGCAGAAACAGGCGTTTATAGCCGCGTTTTTTAAAGGTTTTATTAGTCGCATCTTCGCCGTAACGGTCATCGCCAATAATCGGATGACCAAGCCAAGCAGCATGAACCCTGATTTGATGAGTGCGGCCGGTTTTAGGTGCGGCATGAACCAAGGTAGCATCTTGAAATTGTTTTAAGCGGGTAAATAAGGTTTCAGCCGATTTGCCTGCTTTATTCACCGATACCATGCGCTCACCGGATAAACCGATGTTTTTCAGCAATGGCACATCAACCACTTGTTTCTTGCGTTGATATTGTCCAGCAAGCAAAGCAATGTAAGTTTTCCTAACCCCATCGCCACGAAAAAACTCATGTAAAACTTTCAAAACCGCGCGTTTTTTAGCAATCAGCAAGCAGCCGGAGGTTTCTTTATCCAGTCTATGCACCAATTCCAGAAATTTTTGCTGTGGCCTGATTTGGCGCATCGCTTCGATAATCCCTGAATCGACCGTGCTCCCGCCATGAACCGCAAATCCCGATGGCTTATTCAAGACAATAAAGCCGTCATCTTCATAAATAATCTGATTTTCAAGATTAAAGCGTAAAGCGGGTTGGATGATGATTTCATCTTTTTTTTCGGCAACCCGTACTGGCGGAACTCTAACGATGTCACCGATTTTCAGCTTATAACTAACTTCTACGCGGCCTTTGTTTACCCTAACTTCACCTTTACGCACAATCCGGTAAATACGGGTTTTTGGCACGCCTTTTAGAAAACTAATCAGGAAATTATCCAAGCGTTGTTCAGCGTTGGCTTCGCAGATTTCGATGTGTTTTACTTGAGGGGAGGGGGGATTTGATACGGTATTCATGCTTTAAATGATAACAAACATATCCATAGCCCATGTTTAAAATTGCTGGGGTGGATAAAGATTGTTATATTAGCCCAGTTTATCTATTGATAGACGATATTAAAAATTGAAGACAATGACCTAAAAGCAATTGCTTGGGTCAATCCAAAGAATTTTTTAGGGTTTTATCGCTCAACCCGTGATGAGCGACTTGCGTCCTAAGCTATAGCGTTCGAAATAACAGAGTCCCCCCACAATCAGCGCCGCCCTCGGAATACCGAATTTGCTGCAAACACAGTCAATTTTGTCGTTTAAGTCAGCCTGGCCGCTTCTTTTTGCAACGTTGGGAAATAATCGCTAAATATTGCGATCACTTAGCCTGTTTAACCTCTAGTTAGGATTCATACAAAAAAGGATAATTTAATGAAAAGAATGCTTATCAACGCCACGCAGCCCGAAGAGCTGCGCGTCGCTTTGGTAGATGGTCAAAAACTCTATGATTTTGACATCGAAGTTCCATCGAAAGAACAAAAAAAATCTAACATCTACAAAGGCATCATCACTCGCGTAGAACCCAGTTTAGAAGCGGTTTTTGTAAATTACGGCGCAGAAAAACACGGCTTTCTCCCTTTCAAAGAAATCGCCCCAGAATACAAAATGGGCGATGGCGACACCCCAAGCAAAAGCAATATTCACGAAGGCCAAGAAATTGTTGTTCAGATTGAAAAAGAAGAACGTGGCAACAAAGGGGCGGCCCTAACCACCTATATCAGCTTGGCTGGCACTTACTTGGTATTGATGCCAAACAACCCAAAAGCAGGTGGTATTTCCAGACGTATTGAGGGCGATAATCGCAGCGAATTACGCGAAACCATGGCGGCATTAGAAATTCCAGAAACTATGGGATTGATTATTCGCACTGCCGGCTCCGATAAAAATGTTGAAGAATTACAGTGGGACTTAAACTACCTGCTACAACTTTGGGAAGCGATTGATCGCTCCAGTGCTGAACAAGTTGCGCCATTCTTAATTTTCCAAGAAAGCAACGTCATTATTCGCGCTTTGCGTGACCATTTGCGCGGTGACATTGACGAAATTTTGATCGACCAAGAAAGCGCATTCAAATTGGTAACCAACTTCTTAAAACAGGTGATGCCACATAACCTGAACAAAGCCAAGTTGTACCAAGACAGCGTGCCATTATTCAGCCGTTACCAAATCGAAACTCAAATCGAGATGGCCTACAAACGCGAAGTTAGCTTGCCGTCTGGCGGCTCTATCGTGATCGACCATACCGAAGCTTTAACTTCAATCGACATCAACTCAGCTCGCGCCACCAAAGGTAGCGATATTGAAGATACTGCGCTAAATACTAATTTAGAAGCAGCGGATGAAATTGCTCGCCAATTGCGTTTACGCGATTTGGGCGGCTTATTCGTGATTGATTTCATCGACATGATGTCGAACAAAAATCAACGTGATGTTGAAAACCGCTTACGTGATGCTTTAAAAATTGACCGTGCACGGATTCAAACTGGCCGCATTTCGCGATTTGGTTTGATGGAAATGTCCAGACAACGTCTGCGTCCATCGTTAGGTGATTCAACCCAATTGACTTGCCCACGTTGTAAAGGCCAAGGCACGATTCGTAATGTCGAATCTGTGACACTAGCGGTATTGCGTTTAATCGAAGAAGAAGCGATGAAAAAAGGCACCGAGCGAGTGATTGCTCATTTGCCAATCGATTGCGCGACTTTCTTGTTAAATGAAAAACGCGCGGCAATTCAAGAATTGGAAGCCCGTTTAAAAGTCAGCATTGTTGTCTTGCCTAGTAAACACTTGGATACACCGGCTTACGACATCGAACGGATTAAATCAGTAGAAGCTGGCGACGATAAAACCAGTCATCAATTCCTCAAACTTGAAGAAAATACCGTGCCTGAGTTTGTTAAACACAGTACGGCTAAGGTTGAAAAAGCAGCGGTTAAAGAATTTTTACCTGACGCGCCTGCACCTGTTCAAAACAAAAAGACTTCAAGCAGCTTAATTCAACGCTTTTGGCAAAAATTGGTCGGTAGCAACAGTAATACTAAAGCTAACGACGTAGCAGAAACCGCTGAGAAAACTGGCGAAGATAAACCTAAGCATCCACGTCATAACAACAATAACCGCCGAGATCGTCAAGATCGTCCGGCAGGTCGTAACAATAATCAACGCCGTAATAACAACAATAAACGCCAAGCCAATCAGCCGCAGAATCCTAATAATGCGCCTGTGGCAGAAGAAGTTGCGAGTGCATCTGCTATTGTAGAGCCTGTGCAAACTGTTGTTGATAATCTGGAAGTAACGGCAGAAAACGCCGCTAAAAATGCTAATCCGAATCAAGAGCGCGGCCCAAGACGTGGTCGTAATCGTCGTCGCAACAACAACCGCAATAACAGCGAAAGACGCCAAGAAGGCGGTGCTGAAAACCCAGGCGAACAAGGTGAAGATAGACGTCCAGCAGCACAAGTGCCGGATAGCGATAATCAGCCACGTTCTTATGCGAATGAGTTTGCAGAACGTAGCAATCGTCAGGAAGTACGCGAAAATACTCCAGCTCCAGCTCCAGCTCCAGCTCCAGCTCCAGCTCCAGTAGCCGAGCCAAGACAGCCGCGTGAAGAACCGTCACAGCCTAAACCACAGGCATCGGTAGAAGAGTAAACCAAGCTTTGGCAGAGTTAGGTATCAACCTAGCTCTGCCAATTCTCAGTTTATTTGTATTTAACTTGAACTGCGTCAGTCGAGACTAATCGTCTCAGTCTAATCAACAACTCATCATTAGGATGAACTCGCCAATCTTCGCCTAGCTGCACTGTCGCTTTTTCTGTTCCTGTGCTGTATTCAATAAAAATCGGGCATTGACCGCCACAGAATGGCGCTAAGGTGTCTTGAAGTTTTTGAATGAATTCCGGTTGTGGACCTGTGCTAAGCCAGTCAATGCTAATCCCTCTGGCAAACATATCCCGTGCTTGCTCCATGCTATAAAGTTTTTCCGCCGTCATTCGCAATGAGCCGCTGAAATCATCAATAGCCAATGCGCCTTCAGCGACTAATAACGTGTCTTTCGATAATAAATCGCGGTAGCTGTCGTAAGTTTTGCTAAAAGCAGCGACTTCTAAACGTCCGGTGCGGTCATCTAAAGTAGCAAAGCCCATCATCTTGCCTTGCTTAGTTTGACGGGTACGCATCTCCACCACTAAACCCGCTACGCGACCTTCCATTTTGCCTTTTGAGCGCTCGGCGTCAGCTTGTAAACTCGCTAAACTGCCGTGAGTAATATGCTTGAGTTCTGGTAAATATTCGGCAATCGGATGGCCGGTTAAAAATAAGCCTAAAGTTTGTTTCTCGGCTTCGAGCTTTTCTTTTTCACTCCAAGGCTCAACAAAAGTTGAATAAGCATCGGCTTCGTTAGCGCTGCTTTCAATTTCAACCGCAATCCCAAATAAATCGTTTTGACCGGTTTCTGCCATTTTGCCGTGTTGTTCGGCAACCCGTAAGGCGGTAGTTAATTCGGCTAGATGTGCGGCGCGATTTTGGTCAATGTTATCCAAGGCCCCTGCGCGAATTAAGGCTTCTAACACCCGACGATTCACTTTGCGTAAATCAACCCGTTTGCATAAATCATACAAGCCTAAAAATGGCCCGTTACTATTACGTTCTTTTAATAAATCCTCAATCGCCGATTCGCCAACGCCTTTAATCGCGCCGATGCCGTACACAATCTGATTCTTGTCGTTTACCGTAAAACGATAATTGGAAACATTGATGTCCGGTGGATTAATCGCTAATTTCATTTCCCGACATTCATCAATCAATACCACCACTTTGTCGGTGTTATCCATATCGGACGACATAACCGCCGCCATAAATGCCGCAGGGAAATGGGCTTTTAGCCAAGCAGTTTGGTAAGCAACCAAGGCATAAGCGGCTGAGTGCGATTTGTTAAAACCATAGCCGGCAAACTTCTCCATCAAATCGAAAATATAAGTCGCAATCGACTCATCAATTTGATTCGCCACCGCGCCAGTGGTGAAAATTTCCCGTTGTTTGGCCATTTCTTCGGGTTTTTTCTTACCCATTGCTCGCCGCAACATATCCGCGCCGCCCAATGTATATCCCGCCATGTCACGGGCAATTTGCATCACCTGTTCCTGATACAAAATAACGCCGTTGGTGGGTTTTAGGATCGGCTCCAGCAAAGGATGAGCGAATTCGGCTTTGGCACCGTGTTTGACATTGATGTAGTCATCAACCATCCCTGATTCCAACGGCCCAGGACGAAACAGCGCCACCAAAGCGATGATGTCGTCAAAACAGTCTGGTTTTAGCTTTTTAATCAGCTCTTTCATGCCGCGAGATTCGAGCTGGAACACCGCCGTGGTTTGGGCGTTTTTTAACAGCTCATAACTGGGCAAATCATCGCGAGGGATTTGAGTAATATCAACTAGTGTTTCGCCTTGTTGCTGGCGCTTGTGATTGATGGTTTTTAGCGCCCAGTCAATGATAGTCAGGGTTCGCAGACCTAAAAAGTCGAATTTGACCAAGCCAACCGCTTCAACGTCATCCTTATCAAATTGAGTGACTAAGTTGCCGCCGCCTTGTTCGCAATACAACGGTGCAAAGTCGGTGAGTTTAGTAGGGGAAATCACCACACCACCGGCGTGTTTACCGGCATTTCGGGAAATACCTTCCAGCGATAGCGCCATGTCGATTAAGGTTTTCACCTCTTCTTCAGTGTCATAAAGCGCTTTTAGGTCTGGGCTATCGAGTAAGGCTTTATTTAGGGTCATGCCGATTTCAAACGGAATCAGCTTGGCCAAGCGGTCAACAAAGCCATAAGCGAAGCCCAATACCCGTCCCACGTCGCGGATAACCGCTTTAGCCGCCATCGAACCATAGGTGATAATCTGTGATACATGGTCGCGGCCATAATGTCTGGCCACATAATCAATCACCTCGTCACGGCGATCCATGCAAAAGTCGATATCAAAGTCGGGCATCGAAACCCGTTCAGGATTGAGAAAGCGCTCGAACAGCAAATCAAATTCAATCGGATCAAGGTCGGTAATTTTTAGCGCATAAGCCACCAAGGAACCAGCACCGGAACCCCGCCCAGGTCCCACCGGAATATCGTTGTTTTTAGCCCATTGGATAAAGTCAGCAACAATCATGAAATAGCCGGGGAATCCCATTTGGCAAATCACGTTCAGCTCAATTTCCAAGCGTTCATCGTAAGTCTTGCGGTTTTCCTCGAAACTGCCGTTGCCGATTGGTGCATATTGAACTAGGCGTTGTTCTAAACCTTGTCTGGATGCTTGGCGAAAATAATCATCCAGCGTCATGCCTTCTGGCACCGGAAAGTCCGGCAGGTAGTTTTCACCAAGGGTTAACTCGACATTACAGCGTTTGGCAATTTCGACACTGTTACTCAACGCTTCGGGAATGTCGGCAAATAACTCGGCCATTTCCTCAGCAGTACGCAGATATTGTTGATTGGTGTAGTCTTTGGGACGGCGGCTGTCGTCTAAAACTCGGCCTTGATGAATGCAAACTCGTACTTCATGGGCTTCAAAATCGGCTTGATTAATAAAGCGCACGTCATTGGTAGCGACGACGGGCAAATCAAATTGAGTGGCTAAATCAACGGCAAGCTTGATATAGCGTTCTTCGTCATTTTTGCCAACCCGTTGTAATTCGAGATAAAAACTATCAGGAAACAGGTCTTGCCAATATTGGGCGTGTTTTTCGGCGAGTTCGGTGTTTTCGGCTAATAGTGCTTGACCAATATCGCCACTCATGGCACCGGATAGGGCAATTAAGCCGTGGTGATTGCTTTCAATCCAGTCTCTTTGCAACATTGGAATGCCTTGATGCTGACCGAGTTGATAGCCTTGGGAAATTAATTCTGTCAGCGTGACATAGCCGGTTTTATTACGCGCCAGCAAGGTGATTCGGAACGGGGCGGCCGGTTCGTCAGGATTAAAAATCCACACATCAGCGCCAATCAGCGGTTTGATGCCAGCGCCTTGTGCGGCTTTGTAGAATTTAACCAGCGAGAATAAATTGCTTTGTTCGGTAATCGCTGCAGCGGGCATCTGGTAATCAACCAGCTTTTTGACCAGCGGTTTGATTTTGACAATCCCATCTACCAGCGAGAATTCGGAATGGATTCTCAGATGAACAAAACTTGGATTCATAGCGTTTTAAGCCAGTTGTTTTTTAACGGGTGCAAAAGATTTGCGATGTTGTGGCGTGATGCCTAAAGCTTGTAATGCCAATAAATGTTGGCGGGTTGGGTAGCCTTTATGAACCGCAAACTGGTAGCCAGGGTATAAGCGTTCCAAAATCTGCATTTCTTGGTCGCGGGCGACTTTGGCTAAAATTGATGCCGCTGAAATTTCTGGTACCAGCAAATCGCCTTGGACAATGGCTTCGCCTCGGCAGTTTAATTTCGGCAAACGATTACCATCGACTTTTGCTAAATCAGGTGCGTGTTCTAATTGCGAGATAGCGCGTTGCATGGCCAGCAAGCTGGCTTGCAGAATGTTGATGTTATCAATTTCGCTGGCTTCAGCGCGGCCAACAGCCCAACATAAAGCCGATGTTTTGATTTGTTCAGCCAGCTGTAGACGTTTTTTTTCGCTGAGTTTTTTGGAATCGGTTAAACCTAGAATCGGCTTGGCTGGATCAAGTATCACTGCCGCCGCCATCACTGGGCCAACGATACAGCCGCGTCCGACTTCGTCAACTCCAGCAATTAATAAGCGCTTATCTGAGAATGCCACGGGTGACATTGCGTAGGAAGCTGACCATATTTGACAGCTCGTTACTTTCGCCTGCCATATCTTCCATTTCCTCAATGGCGTCTTCTAGGCGCAAATTGTTTTTATACAAGATTTTGTAGGCTTTGCGAATTTGTCGGATTACTTCCGGTGATTTGCCGTTACGTTCCATGCCGACCGAGTTAATGCCGTGCGGTCGAGTGGGGCGGCCACCGACCATTACATAAGGCGGGATGTCTTGAGTAATCGCGCTACCCATTGCGGCAAAGCTAAATTCGCCGATTTGAGTAAATTGATGAACCAAAGTAAAGCCGCCAAGAATGGCGTGGTCATCGAGATGCACATGGCCAGCAATTGATGCGCCGTTTGCCATAATCACATGATTACCTACTTCGCAGTCATGGGCAACGTGCGTGTAGGCCATGAATAAATTATCGTTACCGACTCGGGTCACGGCTTGATCTTGCAAGGTGCCACGGTGCATGGTGCAAAATTCGCGGATTATATTGCGATCACCAATGTCTAAACGAGTGATCTCATCAGCGTATTTTTTATCTTGCGGGTCTTCACCTATCGAGGCAAATTGATAAATCACATTATCTTTGCCGATATTGGTTGGGCCGTTAATAACAACGTGCGGCCCAATTTCGGTGCCAGAATCGATTTGCACATCAGCGCCGATAATGCTGAAAGGACCAACTTTAACATCGGGGGCTAATTCGGCATTGATGTGGACAATC
>Ga0208223_1000206_pt1 | contig 15494 bp, 12 predicted proteins | sample LakMenE07Oct09ns_FD_150678 | JGI IMG/M metagenome (GOLD analysis project Ga0208223, IMG submission 150678) | Freshwater microbial communities from Lake Mendota, WI - 07OCT2009 deep hole epilimnion ns (SPAdes) | ecosystem: Environmental > Aquatic > Freshwater > Lake > Epilimnion/Euphotic zone ...
CAGACAGCGGTGCGTTGAGTGATGGCTTTATCGCCAACATCGACCATGTGCGCTTCACCAGCGGCATTAAAATGATTGAGCGTGTTGCTAGGCATGGGATAATCCGATCATTATTAACAGCTGGGCATTGTATTACCCGATAAAACATCATGTCGATTAAAGTCCGTTATTTTGCCAGTTTGAAAGAGCGCGTCGGCCATGCTGATGCGGAATTGCTATTGCCTGAGCCTTTATCGGCCAGCCAGATTTGGCAGCAATTAAATCCTGATTTAGCGATGCCTGAGGGCGTATTGGTTGCGGTGAATATGGAATATGCTGGTTTAGATACACTGGTTAAAGACAACGACGAGTTAGCTTTTTTTCCACCCGTAACCGGCGGTTAATATGAGCATCAGCCTTACTTCTCAAGCATTCGATCCTTGGCAAAGCCTTGCCGAATACCAAGCCCAACAACTCGCAGGCAAATACGGTGCGACTGCAGTTTTTGTCGGCACCATGCGCGACTTTAATCAAGGTGATGGTGTGGTCGGCATGACGTTGGAACATTACCCCGGCATGACTGAAAAACAGTTAGCTTTGATTGTCGAACAAGCTAATCAGCAATGGGTATTGATGGATACTTTGTTAATTCACCGTATTGGTGATGTGGTGCCGGATGATAGTTTGGTATTAGTGGCTGCTTGGTCGGCACATCGAGGAGACGCTTTTGATGCTTGTCGTTTCATCATGGAAGCCTTAAAAAAACAGGCACCGTTTTGGAAAAAAGAACGCTTGGCTTCTGGCGAAGTGCGTTGGGTGGAGAGTAATAGCAATGGCTATCAAGCTAGTTAGCGAAAATCGTTAGGAAACCAACCCCGTTTCACACTATCCCTAAAACTCCATTGCGGCATGGTTTCGGTTTTGTAGCTCCAGAAAAACCAGCCTTGGTATTTTTCAAAGCAGGCTAATTGCGCGGCGGCGTAGCCACGATAGGCGAGGTTTTGTTGAAATTCGTCCATGCTGGCGGCGGGATAATCCAAGGCTTGTTCAGCCCATAAATCCAGCATTTTCGGATGCAGGCCCAAGCTCCATTCGCCAACATAGGTTTTACGGCCTGAATCTTGAATCAGTTGCTCGGCTTCTTGTCGCCAATCGTTAACCGCTTTGCTGATGTGTCCGAAAACGTCGGTATCAATATCGTCCTGGACAAAGCATTGGTAACGGTGAATATCGAAGATCACGTTGCTATCGGTTTCGCTTTGTAATAAACCGGCATATTCTCGATAGTCGCGAAAACCGTCGTGAAACACCACAGCGACATCGTCTGCGTTACAGTGTTTTCTAATCCGCTGATAGGCTTGTTCGGTGTAGGCGCTTAATACTTCGGTGGGCACATCCCAGCGCGGTTCATTGAGGACTTCGATAGCGATTAAAGCGCGGCTGGTGCGGTAACGTTCGGCAAGGCGTTCTAGTACGGTGAGTGAATGTTGAATGTATTCATCACGAGTATGCCATTCGCAAACGCCATTAATGCCGCCATTATCAAAGCCATTTTGACAGCCGGGGGCGGCGTGTAGATCTAAAACTACTTTTAGCTGATAGCGTTCCGCCCATGCCATGGCTTGATCAAGAATTTTATCGCCACCTGTGACATAAGGATGTTGCAGGTTTTGATAACTGGGATGGTAGGGATAGTCGGCTCCAAATAGCCAATGACCAACAGGAATTCGCACTGCATTGATGCCGATTTCTGCTAACCAGGCAAAATCGGCTTCGGTAATAAAACTTTGCCAGTGTTGTTGTAATTTGGCGGCGGCTTGCTCGCCAAGTTCAACACACCAAGTAGTTTCGTCTTCGGCTTTGAGATTGGCAAATAAACTGGGGGTCATCCATTTTTCCAATACCAGCCAACCACCAAGATTGACACCGCGTAGTTTAGGGCTATTTAACATAAATGAATTTGGCGTTTGTGTAGGGCTTGAATAGTGGGTTGATTGGTTATCGTCAACATCGCCGCATGAGGCAATTGGCTGTTGATGATGTTAATCATCTCGATTTCACCATCGGGATCTAGTGAATCAAAGGCTTCTTGCATGAAAATCCATTTTGGTTTTTGTAGCAATAATCGGACTAGGCCCAAGCGCTGCTGTTGTTCACGCAATAAGGCTTTATCCCAGTCGTTAATTTTATCCAAATGACTAATTAATGCTTGTACGCCTGCGAGTTTAAAACAAGCTTCCAGTTCAGTTTGACTAAAGGTATCGCCATCGAATGGATAGCAAATGGCGTTACGCAAGGTATCAGTCGGCAGATAAGGCCGCGGCGGCATAAAGAATAGCGGCTCGTCGTCGGGTAACTCGATACAACCTTCGCCCCAAGGCCAAAGTCCGGCGGTGGCTTTGAACAGTTTGTTGCCAGTAAAGGCGTTGCCGGTAATTAAGATTCGATCACCCGCGTAAATTTCTTCATTAAGCCTATCAACACAAACCACGCCATCTAAACGAGTAATCACCAAATCGTGAAAACGCAGCACGGCACCGGTGTTTTTTTTCAACACAATTCGATGCGGTGAGGGTTTGGCGATTTCGACTTCGAGTTGTTGCAAGGCTTTAGCTAATCCCAGTACACGTTCCACAGAAGCCCGCCATTCGGCCATTTTGCCCATGTTATCAACTGGCCACGATAATGCTGACACCATCTGTTGAAACACTTGGGCTGATTGCATCAGAGTACCTAAAGTAATACTGCCCAAAATATAACGTGGCGCCGACACCAATAATGGGAATGCCATGGATAACACCGAATAGCCTGAGCTGAACATGGTGATTTGGCTCCAAGCTTTGGTTTGTTGTCCCCATGCATTGACGATATCGCCAAATAATTGGTGGAAATGAGGGTTTTCGTGGGCTTCGCCGTGGATTAAGGCTATTGCCTGTGAGTTTTCGCGAGCTTTAACTAAGGCGAAACGAAAGTTGGCTTCGACAGTTTGGCGGTGATCGGTGGCTTTGGTTAGTGGACGACCTATCCACCAACCTAACATCGAGGCGCTGGCGGCGTAGGTTAGTGCTAACCAAACTAAATGGCCTTGAACCGGCAAATCGGTAAATCCTAGGTCAACCGTTATCGTGCCCGATAATGACCAAAGGATGCTAGAAAAGCTAATTAGTAAAACGATGCAATAAAACAGGGTATGTAACAGGTCAATAGCATATTCGGTGGCAATCCGAATATCTTCGGCGATTCTGCCGTCTGGGTTGTCGTGTTGTCCGTCGATGTGTGTGACTAAATAATGGCGTCCTTCATACATCCAGCAAGCAATCAATTTATCGGTTAACCAACCGCGCCAAGCCAGTTGTAGTCTGCGTTTAATCACTAAATGAGCCGCAGTAATGGCGATATTGGCGACAAACACGACGATAATCATCCCCACTTGGGTAAATAATCGCGACATTGAGCGTTGTTCAAGGGCGTCAAATAAATCAGCACTCCATTCGGTAATGGTTACTGAAATGCCAATTTGAAAAAGCGTCAGCGTGACCAAAGTTACCAGCAGACCGCGATTGGGGGATTTATTAGATGCAGACCAGAATGGGCCGGCTAATCGGATGAATTCAATGAAAAACTTGCTGGTATCTTGCAAAACTGTGCTCCTTGTTTAGGGTCACTAGCCAATATACCAAACTAAAATAGATTTGGAGCTTTGAATCACTATTTATAAAAAAGGGCGAGGTTTGATGCTCGCCCTTTCGGTAGATTGTTCGACTAACGCTTCATGGATAAAAAGAATTCGGCGTTGGTTTTGAAATCTTTTAACTTGCCTAGCAAGAATTCTGATGCCGCCAATTCGTCCATTGGTTGCAAGATTTTCCGCAAAATCCAAGTTTTTTGTAATTCGTCTGGATCGACCAAGTATTCTTCACGGCGGGTGCCGGAACGATTGATGTTAATCGCTGGATAAATGCGTTTTTCGGCAATTTTGCGCTCTAAATGCAATTCCATGTTGCCGGTGCCTTTAAATTCTTCAAAGATCACTTCGTCCATTCTGGAACCGGTTTCAACCAAAGCGGTGGCGATAATGGTCAAGCTGCCGCCTTCTTCGATGTTTCTAGCCGCACCAAAAAAGCGTTTAGGTTTTTCTAAAGCGTTGGCGTCCACACCACCAGACAACAATTTGCCCGAGGATGGCACTGTCATGTTGTAGGCTCTAGCCAGACGGGTAATTGAATCTAACAAGATAACTACATCGTGTTTATGTTCAACCAAGCGACGGGCTTTTTCGATAACCATTTCAGCCACTTGCACATGGCGGCTGGCGGGTTCATCAAAGGTGCTAGAAACGACTTCGCCACGAACGCAGCGTTCCATTTCGGTCACTTCTTCTGGACGTTCGTCAATCAACAAGACGATTAAGTAACATTCAGGATTGTTCTCAGCAATCGCGTGAGCGATGCTTTGCATAATCATGGTTTTACCGGCTTTCGGTGGCGATACGATCAAGCCACGTTGGCCTTTACCGATAGGGGCAATTAAATCAATGATACGCGCTGTCAAATCTTCACTGGTGCCATTGCCTTGTTCTAAACGGAATCGTTTGTTGGCGAATAACGGGGTGAGGTTTGAAAATGAAATTTTGTTTTTGGTATTTTCTGGTGCTTCAAAATTGATGCTTTCAACTTTGAGCATAGCGAAATAACGCTCGCCTTCTTTTGGGGGTCTGATTTTGCCACTAACCGTGTCGCCAGTGCGTAAACCGAAGCGTCTGATTTGACTGGGTGAAACGTAAATATCATCGGGGCCGGCTAAGTAAGATGCACCGGGGGTGCGTAAAAATCCAAAACCATCTTGTAGTATTTCTAAAACCCCATCACCAAAAATATCTTCACCGCTTTTTGCCTGCTTCTTAAGAATCATGAAAATCAATTCTTGTTTTCGCGCTCTGTCGATGTTTTCAAGGCCTAATGACTCGGCAATGGCAATAATTTCTGTGGCTTGTTTTAGTTTTAACTCGGTAAGATTCATGTTGATGTTAGAGAAATGAAAGAAACGCGGATAGGCAGAATGCCATTAACAGCGGAAGGTGATTTTTTGGATTATTTACAGATGATATAACTGCGAAGGAGAAATCGAAAAGCACTATAACGCATTAACCGGACTTATCAAAACGATTTTCTAATAAATCCGGTTAATTAAGCTTGCTATCAGATGTTGCTATCGATAAAAGCAGCCAATTGTGACTTGGTTAAAGCGCCTACTTTAGTCGCTTCTACTTCGCCATTTTTGAAAATCATCAAAGTTGGAATACCGCGCACACCGTATTGTTGTGGGGTTTTTGGATTTTCATCGATATTCAGCTTGGCAACAGTCAGCTTGCCTTTATATTCGGCAGCTACTTCATCAAGAACTGGGGCAATCATTTTACAAGGACCGCACCATTCAGCCCAATAGTCCAATAGAACAGGGCCAGCAGAATTGATTACGGTTTCATTAAAATCAGCATCAGACACATGAAGGACTAAGTCACTCACGCCACTCTCCAATAGTTTACAAAGGGGAAAACTATAGTTTCGAGGCAATCCTATTGTCAATCAATTTCAACCACAGCGGTTTTTAAGTTATCCTATCAGCCATGAAAAAAACACATTTGACCGAAACACGATTCAGTAATTTGGAGCTTTCTGACTCCATTATTAAAGGCTTGAAAGACGCCGGATTTATCAATTGCTCACCGATTCAGGACAAATCCTTACCGCTGTTATTACGCGGCAAAGACGTTGCTGGTCAGGCGCAAACCGGCACAGGTAAAACCGCAACCTTTTTACTAGCCACTTTTCAGCATTTAATTAATGATGAAAGCGAAAAAATCAAAAATCCTCGCGCCCTGATTTTAGCTCCGACTCGCGAATTAGCAATCCAAATTCACAAAGACGCACTGCTATTAAGCCCTTATCTGAATTTAAAGTTTGCTTTGATTTACGGCGGCACCGACTATCAAAAACAGCTGGATAAAATCAAAGGCAATGTCGATGTGATCATCGGCACCCCTGGTCGGATTATCGATTTTTACAAACAAGGTGCATTCACCCTAGACAACATTCAAGTCACGGTGATGGATGAAGCGGATCGAATGTTTGATTTAGGTTTTATCAAAGACATTCGGTTTATATTGCGCCGGATGCCACCGCCAGAAAAACGTCTTAATTTGCTGTTCTCAGCGACCTTGTCTTACAAAGTCACCGAACTGGCTTACGAGCACATGAACAACCCTGTGTTGGTTAAAATCGAGTCCGAAGAGGTTACTTCAAAAGCTATCAATCAAGTCGCTTACTGCCCAGCCAATGAGCAAAAAATCCCGTTATTACTCGGCTTGCTTAAACATCACCAACCGCAACGCGGCATCGTGTTTGTGAATACCAAACGCGCAGCTGAACAGTTGGATGATTATCTACAAGCGAACGGCTATAAAACCGCTTTATTGAGTGGCGATGTGCCGCAAGACAAGCGCCAACGATTGCTCAATGATTTTCAAGAAAACCGCGTCACCTTGATGATTGCTACCGACGTAGCGGCGCGTGGCCTGCATATTCCTGATGTTTCGCATGTGTTTAATTACGACTTACCGCAAGATGTCGAAGATTATGTTCATAGGATTGGCCGTACTGCGCGTTTTGGTGCTAGTGGCGAAGCGATTAGTTTTATTTGCGAAGAATATGCGTATTCAATGCCGGATATTGAAAGCTATATCGGCGAGAAAGTACCGGTTCAACCGATTACCGATGAAATTATCGTTAGTGATGTGATTAAACCAGAACGCCGCGAACCTAGAGAACGTGTAGTTCAACGAGATAAACGTCCGCCACGCCCTGATTTTAAAGGTAAGCCCAATCGACCTCCGCGTCCGCCGAGAAACGAGGCTAAAGCCCCAGAGTCAGCGCCCGAAAATCCTCAACCGCAGGAAAATCAGTAATCAATTTGCTGGGCGCGGTGCTGTCGGGTTTGCTAATCGAGACCAGATGAGCAATCCCAAACGCCTGCGCCGAAGCCAATACCGACACGCTATCATCGACCAGCAAACAACGTTGTTTATCAAACAGATGCTCATCTTGTAAGGCTTGCCAAAATCCCGCTTGTTCTTTAGCCAAACCAAAATCATGCGAAGAAATAATCTGATCAAAAAACACCTGTAAGCAGGTTTTTTCCATTTTCAGATTCAAGCTATCGCGATGAGCATTAGTCACCAACAACAAACGCTTGCCACTAGCGCGTACTGCTTCCAAAAACTCGGTGACATGCGGATGCACCGCAATTAAACCCGCCACTTCTAGCTTCAGTTCAGCGATATTCAATGACAGCTGCTCAGTCCAGTAATCAAGGCAATACCACTCTAAACGGCCTTCCATAGCTTTAAAGCGTGGGATTAATTGCTGTTTAGACTCTTCAATCGTCAAACCATGCAATTCCGCGAACTTTAACGGCACAAAAGTTTGCCAAAAATGGTTATCAAAATTCAAATCCAGCAAAGTACCGTCCATATCTAACAGAACAGTGTCGATTTGGTGCCAATTCAGCATGGAAGATCAACCTTATTAAAATTCGGAATCGAGATAGTAGCCAAAGATGGTGATTATTTACAACTTAAACAAAGGCTCCAAACTCACTTCAACCGCTTGCGCTTGCTGACTTGAAACCGGTCGTTGCTTAAATGCTTGCCACAAGCCGTCACCATGCCATTCGCTAGTTTGACCGCTATACAAATAACGATTCAATCCATTAATTTCATCAGCAAAACTACCCGTCGCCCCAATAGCCGCCAAACTATCAACTGCAAAATAGGCCAATAAAGCCTGCTTAGCAGCTTGTGGATTATTGCTTTGGCAAGCTTGTTTTAGATTAGCTTCGGCTGCGTTAACCAAGGTTTTAGCTGGCACCATCACTGCTTGCGATTTTGGCGAGTGCTTAAACCACCAAACGCCATTGATTAACCAACCCAGCGCCAACAATCCCGCAATTGTTTGCCACAAGTGAACTTGATCTTGGTTTTCGACGCTAGTTATCTGAGGAACCTGCACCGTTGGAGCCACTTGAGTTTCCACTGCCTCGGTCACCGCCAAAGCCTTAATGGTTACCGCTGGCAAATGCGCGGTTTCTAGCTGTTGGGTTTTGCTGTTAAACCAAGCCACATCAATCGCCGGCAATTGATATTCACCGGCTTTATTAGCGATAAAAGCGATTTTTTCCTGACGCATGGCAGTTAAGCCATCGTTATTTTTAGCTTCTTGTAATTGCGGTTGATCGGGGTAAGTTTTGATGCCTTCTACGGCAATTTGAGTCGATAATTCTGGCAATTGACCAACGGTGCTACCTTTTGCCACCAAAGTCACGGTGCGAGTCAACGGCTCACCGACTTTGACTTGCAACTGACTATCCGACCATTGCTCAGTCAATTGCAAAGACTCGGCACTCAACCATGCCGCTTGTTTTAAGGCTTCCGGCACTGCTTGTACATTTAAAGTAATCGGCTTCGAAGATACCCGTTTATTTTGGGTAATCGCTTGTCCAAAAAAGCTATTGCGACCCGCTTGCGCACTAACTATTTCGGCATTTAAAGTTAAAGCCGGAATCGTCAACACACCGCTTTGCTGAGGAAAAATCGCGTATTTGCGTTCCGTCACCCAATAATCGACACCTTTGATTTGCGTGGTGTAATTGCTGTCTTCGCCTAGTTTTTCAATCACCGCCTCTTTCAATTCAGGCTCGGATAAACTGGCTTGCGCGATTTGTACCCGACGATATAAACGAAAGCAGTAAATGACTTGCGACTGCACAAAAGGCTTGTCCGGCGTGGCTTGTACTTCTAAAAACAAGTCGTCATTGTTGGCCAGATTACTCGACTTATCGGTCACTGTCAGTTTTAGCGGCTTACTAACATCGTCACCAAAGGCAACCGGCGGAATCAATAATTCGCCAGCCTGTTTCGCCATTACCGTCAGCGTCCATTGCTGATTATGTTGGCTTTTGCCGTTCACCCAAGATGAGCTACTGCTACGTTGTTGATTGAGAACTTCAAACTGCTGCTGCAAAACCGAAAAATCCGGCTTACCGTCTGGGTCATCATTGGCGCTAAAAATCAGTTGAAAGGACTCATTCAAATTTACCGGATTGCGATCAACTGAGACATGAATCTCGGCGGCTTGCGCTGAAACCATGTTGAACAATAAAGTCACGAAAATCCATCCGCGTAAAACAAACCGTTGTTGCATCGTCAAAAACACCTATTGCTAAATAGCTTAATCCGCCACCTTATCGTTATCAAACCACCCATATAAGGCGGGTAATACTAATAAGGTTAATAAAGTCGAGCTAACCAGTCCACCAATCACCACAATCGCCAGCGGTTTTTGTACTTCTGAGCCTGGGCCATTGGCAAACAAAAACGGCACCAAACCCAACAAAGCCACGGTAGCGGTCATCATCACTGGTCTGAAGCGTTGTTCACAACCATGGACAATCGCCTCAAACTGACTCAAACCGCTATCCCGTAAACTACGAATATACGACACCAACACCACGCCATTCAGTACAGCAATCCCCCACAAGGCAATAAAGCCCACCGAAGCAGGTACTGACAAATATTCACCGCTAATAAATAAGGTCACAATCCCGCCAATCGAGGCGAACGGCAACACTAAAATAATTAAACTGGCAAAACGTAACGATTTAAACAGCATAAATAACAAGAAGAAAATCGCCGCAATCGTCACTGGAATAATCATGGTCAAATGCCCCAAAGCCCGCTCCATGTTCTGAAATTGACCGCCCCATTGCAAATAATAGCCCTCCGGCATACTAATTTGTTTTGCTACCGCTTCTTGCAACTCAGCCACAAAACTCCCCAAATCGCGGTCGCGAACATTAATCCCGACCACAATCCGCCGCTTACCCATTTCTCGACTGATTTGTGCAGGGCCATCGTTCAAAGTAATTTTGGTCACATCGCCCAACGGCACCCGCGCACCATTGCTGGAAGTCAGCATTAAGGCGTCAATCGCTTCAATATTGTTACGAAAATCTTCAGGCAAACGCACCGCTGCCGAGAAACGCCGTTCGCCTTGATAAATTTCGGTCGCCACTTTGCCAGCAATTGCAGTTTCTATCATGTCGTGAATATCAGCCGCGTTGAGGCCGTGACGAGCAATTGCCTGACGGTCAACAGTAATATTCAGATACTGCTGACCGGTTAAGCGTTCCACCCGAATATCGCGAGCACCATTGACTTGGTTGGCAACCGCGGCAATGCTGTCCGCTAATTGTTTGAGTTTTGACAAATCATCGCCAAATACTTTAACCGCCACATCGGAACGCACCCCAGTCACCATTTCATCGACCCGATCAGAAATCGGTTGCGCCATCACCACCTGCATCCCTGGCAAATTCGTAATTAATTTTTCCTGCATCGCATCGGCAATCGTATCTTGAGTCCAACCTTCCGGCCATTCATTTCTTGGTTTTAGACTCACAATCGGCGTTGATTCGTTTTGACTTTGTGGATCAGCGGGGCTTTCGCCACGACCGACGCCGCTAACCACATTTTTAACCCCAGGAATTTCCATCACCATCTTCATCGCTTGCATTTCGACGTGAATACTTTCATCCAGTGAAATATTTGGTACGCGATTAATCCCCGGCACAATCGAGCCTTCTTTCATCTCGGGAATAAACGAGGTGCCTAAAAACGGCAATAAACCTAAAGTTGCAATGAATACGCCAACTGCTAAGCCGACTACTTTCAAGCGATGCAGCATTGCCCAATTTAATAAGCGCAAATAAAACGCCTTTAAATAGGCGATGATTTTGGTGTCGTGTTCGCCTTGATGACCTTCGAGAAAAAAACTACACAACACCGGCGACAAGGTCAGCGATGCCACTAAAGACACCAGCAAAGCAATCGCAATGGTATAAGCCAGCGGCGCGAACATTTTGCCTTCCATACCTTGCAAGGTCATCAAAGGCAAAAACACCAGAATAATGATACCGACACCAAATAAAACTGGGGTTGCTACTTCTTGAGCGGCAGTCATCACCACCCGAACTCTACTGGTGGTACGGCCTTTGCGTTCACCCAATAAGCGAAAAGCGTTTTCGACCACCACTACCGAGCCATCGACCATTAAACCAATCGCAATCGCCAAACCACCTAAAGACATTAAATTGGCCGAAAGGCCTAATTGATTCATGGCGATAAAAGTCACTAAAGGCGTGACAATCAAGGTACTGACCACAATCAAACTCGAACGCACATCACCCAAAAATAAAAACAGCACTACGACTACCAGCGCAATTCCTTCCAACAATACTTTAGTGACAGTATGCAAAGCGGCATCAACTAAATCACTACGGTCGTAATACGAGACGATTTTTAAACCGTTCGGCAACATGGCTTTGTCATTAATTTCGCTGACTCGCTGTTTAATTCGACTCACTACCTGTTTGGCATTACCACCGCGTAGCATCATTACAATCCCACCCACCGCTTCGGTATCACCGTTTTTAATCACAGCACCGGCGCGAACTTCGTTACCTATCGTCACTTCAGCAACATCGTGAATATGCACAGCAACACTGTTTTGTTCTTTTAAAACGATATTTGCAATATCATCCAAATCATTAATCAAGCCGACACCGCGGATCAGATATTGCTCGGCATAATGCGGTAACACACCGCCACCACTATTGGCATTATTTCTAGCCAGTGCATCAAATACTTCGTTCAAGGATACTTTGTAATGATGCAAGCGATCAGGATTAACCAATACTTGATACTGCTTAACAAAACCGCCTTGGGAATTAATTTCGGCTACTCCGGGAATACCTCGCAATAAAGGCCGAACTACCCAGTCTTGAACTTCGCGACGCTCCTTTAACTCTTGTTCGCTCAATGGCCTTGATCCATCGTCATCACGATCCAAAGTATATTGATACACCTCACCTAAGCCTGTAGAAACAGGCCCAAGTACCGGATTGACGCCATTAGGCATTTGCTGCTTAACTTCAATCAACCGCTCCATCACCAATTGCCGTGCAAAATAGACATCGGTACTGTCAGTGAATATCAAGGTAATCAGTGACAAGCCGTTTTTATTCAAGGAGCGCATTTCCTCCAAGCCCGGCAAACCGGCCATTGCAATTTCCAATGGCACAGTGACTAAACGCTCAACTTCATCTGGTGATCGACCAGGCGCTTCGGTAGCGATTTGCACTTGAATATTGGTGACATCAGGAAAAGCATCGACCGACAATTGCTGCACGGCTCTGGCACCGAACAAGGTAACGGCCACCGCTAACACAGCGATTAAGATCCGCTGCTGTAAAGCCATTTCAATCAAGCGATTCAGCATGGCTTACTCCAAGATACTGCGTAGACGTTCGTTATTGAGATGAAATGCACCGTTGGTAACAATTCGTTCACCCGTTTTTAATCCGGCCAACAAAGCGCGTTGATGGTTTTCTTCGCGACCTAATCGCACCAATCGCAATTGAAATTGACTAGGCGCAGTTTCAACAAATACATAGTCTTGATCGTTTTCTCTAACCACCGCCTGACTCGGTATCACTAAAGCTTGCGAGCCGGGTTTACTGATTTTTAAGCGGGCTAACATTTGTGGTTTAAACAAGCGATCTGGATTGGCCAAAGCCATACGCACTGTGACAGTGCGGGTTTCAGGATTAACCATATCCGCAACATAAATTAATTTGCCACTGACTTCTTGATCAGGTAATGCCGGCACTTCGGCTTGGACTTGGTCGCCTTCTCTTGCCCAATACGCTTGCTGTTCTGGTACCTCTGCGACCAACCATAGTTTTGACAAATCCGCGATTGTGTAAAGGCTATCGGTCGGTTGAACCACTTGACCTATGGCTATATTACGTTCAATGACTACGCCATCTATGCTAGTGGTAACAGGAGAAAATGAGTGGATATTGCGTTCATTAGCAAGACGCTTTAAATCGGCTTCGCTCATCCCCATCACTCGCAATTGATCGGTGGCGGCCCGTAAATCAACATCGGCTTCGGTTAATACCGCTTTACGTTCTTGTAATTCGGCTTCAGATAAGACACCACTATCCATAAGACGTTCGGCACGTTTAACGGTGACGCGACGTAAGTTAACTTGCGAGCTGGCTTTTAGATAATCTGACTGAGCTTTGCCTAATTCTGTGCTGTTTAGTAGCGCAAGTTGATGACTTTTTTTAACTGGCTGCCCCAACATCGCATTTATTTCTGTCACCCTGCCCGTTACTGTTGCACCAATACGAGCGACTTTAGTTTGATCCAATTCAATGCGAGCTGATATAGATAAGCTATCGCGTATTTCAATCGATTTAATTTCATCGATAGTTAATAGTTTTTGCAAAGCAGGAGATGCTTGTAACTCATTGTTTATTTGAGCCTTGGGAGCAAAAGCCACCCCTGCTAAAACCAAGCCGATAAAAACTAACTGTGTTTTTATCTTTGGCAAAAGGATCAATCTCATGGTTTATTTTCTCTCAAATAAGGTTAAATTTTGATTAGTAACAGCGGTTTTAAGTTTTATGCAATATCCATACCGCTTATCGACCTTGGCTGTATTGATACTTAAACTTACGTTTTAACAAGCCAGTCGGTTCATCGGGAATTCGTTTTAACAATTGTTGATCGGCGCGATTTAACTCCGGCTTTTCGCTGGCTTTAGCGTCTGATTTGGCTTCGGCTTTTTGCGGCTCATCGGCAGGTTTTGGATCGGTTTCTTGTTGCTGTTCAGGCTGTGATTCTGATTTCTGCTGTTCAGACTGATCTTTTTGCTCAGCTTGCTGGTCGCTTTTTTGTGGCTGATCAGCGGGTTTTTGTTTGTCTTCTGACTTAGATTTATCAGCTTGATCAGGTTTAGATGGTGATGAATCTTGTTGCTGTTGCTGTTGCTGTTGCTGTTGCTGATCTTTTGACGGTTGTTGCTCGGATTTTTGTTCCTGCAATTTCTTTTCAACTAGCGCTTTATTGAATTGAGCGTCTTGATGTTTGGGATCGAGTTTTAAAGCTTGTTGATAAGCTTGTAAGGCAGCTTGCAAATCACCCGCTTGCGCCAAGGCATTGCCGCGATTGTAATGACCATCAGCGGTTTGGCTGTCTTTTAAAGTCTCAGCGGCTTGCTGAAATTGCCCTGCACGATATTGGGCGGCAGCCTGCCAATTTGGGTCATTAAATTGCTCAGCGGCTTGTTGATAATCTTGTTTTTGAAAGGCGCTTGCACCACGTTGATCGCCACTTTCAAACAAACTGCGCCAATCCAGTGCATAACTGTTTTTCGGCAACGGCAGTAACACCAACAATAACAGCAACAAACCTTTGCGAAACTGCAACGCCGCCCAAGGCAAAACCAATAACACTAACCACGGGCCTTTTTCATCCCATTGCTGTAATAACAACTGGCTGTCACTGTTTTCATCGGCAAGCGCTGGGGCGTTAAATAAGGCACCGAGTTTGCTGACATCGTCATCATTAGCGGTCACGGCTTGATAAATGCCTCGACCTTTTTGCGCTAAAGCCGCCAAACCATCAACATCCAGTTTGGCTAAGACGATATTGCCATCACTGTCTTTGACAAATCCGCCATTAGCTTGCGCTATCGGCGCACCGTCTTTAGTGCCGACTGCCAACACCGAAAGTTGATAATCGGCTAAATCCAAATTACCCACAGCTTCGGCGTTGTCGGTCATTAATAAAATATGTCCGCGTGGCAAGCCTGCTTGTTGCAGTAATTGTTTGGCTTTTTCGATAGCAGCGGCGGTATTAGTGCCGGGACTGGGCATAATATCGGTGCTTAAGGCTTCTAATTGGCTGGCGATAGTCGCGGTATCAGCGGTTAACGGCGTTACGGTAAAGGCATCGCCACCGTAGACTAATAGGGCAGTTTGGCCGTCTTTGCGTTGTTTTAATAAATCAGCAATTTTGTAACGGGCTTTGGCGATGCGGCTGGGCTTGATGTCGGCAGCGTCCATAGTCGGTGCTAAATTTAAGGCGATCACCAAGGCGCTATCGTTTCTAAACGCAGGACTGGGCAGACGTTGCCAAGTTGGGCCAGCTAAAGCGCTAATCGCTAACAAAGCCGCTAAACCACCAGCGATTAAGTTGCCTTGCTTTGGCGTTGTGGGTTTGTGATCCAGCAAGTAGGGTAATAATTCGGCATCACAGATTTCAGACCACTGACCTTGTCCAGAACGCTGTTTGGCTAATTTGAACAACAAAATCGCCAATGGAATTAAGGCTAACCACCATTCTGGGCGTAAAAAATGAAATTCACTCATATCCATCTCACTCGACTTGCCGCTAAACCGCTCGCTATCAATAAAGCGATTGCCAGCGGCCAATGAAATAACTCACTACGAGGGCGGAAAAATTGTTTGTCTTTTTCCACAGGCTCTAATTGATCCAGCAACGCATAAATTTGTGCCAATTCTTCACTGCTATGAGCACGAAAATAACG
>Ga0208223_1000207_pt1 | contig 15435 bp, 19 predicted proteins | sample LakMenE07Oct09ns_FD_150678 | JGI IMG/M metagenome (GOLD analysis project Ga0208223, IMG submission 150678) | Freshwater microbial communities from Lake Mendota, WI - 07OCT2009 deep hole epilimnion ns (SPAdes) | ecosystem: Environmental > Aquatic > Freshwater > Lake > Epilimnion/Euphotic zone ...
CCAGCCGCACCAGTTTTTATGACTTTGATGGGATTTTCATTTATGTATTCAAGGAAATCAGAATTGAAACCAAGATTATTACGTGGCTTTAAAATATTTTTGTCAGGCTACATTCTAAATATCCTAAGAGGTGTCATTCCATTCACTCTTTCTACTCAATTAGAAATGGATATTGCAAAAACATTCCCTTTAGAAAAATTAAATGAATACACTATTTTAACCATAGTTGACATTTTGCAATTTGCTGGAATTGCATTAATGATTATGGCACTTATTCAAGAGTTTAAAATCAACAAGTATATAATACTATTTACTGCATTTTTGATTAGTATGCTTTCACCATTTCTTTGGGGCTTAAACCTAAACATACCAGTAATAGACCAAATTTCAGAACTGTTTTGGGGAGACCAACCAATTGAATTTAGTTTTATCGCAAATAAAATTGCATTCCCAGTATTTCCTTGGTTATCTTTTCCGCTACTGGGTATGTTTCTTGGCGACACAATGAAAAACTCAAAAGACCAAAGTACGACTTTTAAATATTTTGGAATAATTGGCATTTTAGTTCTGGTTATTGGAGTTGCCATTTCATATTCAAACGTAGATTACCATTTCAACGACTACTATCATAGCCGACAAGGTGGAATGATATTTATGTGCGGCTTTGTAGTCTTTTGGCTTTACATTAATAAATTAATTCTAGACAAAGTACCTCAGAACAAGTTTTTTGACTTACTTTTTAGGTGGAGCAATGGAGTAACAAACATTTACTTTGCACAATGGATAATTATCATTTGGAGTATTGCTTTTTTCGGTATTAACCAAAGCTCTTACGTTACCATTATTTTATTAATTTTGACATTCACTTTTATATCACACTTTATAAACGAATTCATAATATTCAGACAAAATAAGAACAAAATAAAACAGACAAAATGAGAATATACGAGGTGACAGGAAAAACCACTGCTTATAACAGCACCTACAAGAAATTGGCGGTTCAGTTGTTATATGAAGTTTTATGCTTCCTATCAAGTTCAGTGGTGGCAGACAGTTTTCGTCTCCGAAATCGCCAACTTCTTGTAGCTGCAAACCGTTATAGCTAATTTTCAAATAAAACAAAAGGACTATGTCAACATATCATATAAATAAAATCAAACTTGCAATTCTTTTATTTCCATTACCAGCTTTTGTGCCCTTTTCTTATTGTCAATCCAAAAAGGAACATATTGAATTGCTTACTTTAAAGTATGATAGCCTAAGTTTAGTAATAGAGGCAGAAAGGCTTAGTTTTAATAAAGAAAAAGAAACATTAAGTCTTGATATTCATAATTATAAATCCGAAAAAGAAACATACTTAATAAAAAATGAACAACTAAACAAAGAAATTGAGTTTTACAAAAGTGAAATTGAAAGACACAAAAGAGAAATTAATAATATAAAAGACAGTATTTCAAATTCGAACAATTTTCAAATATTATCATTTTGGATTCAAGAAGAAATCGAAATTATAGCTGGACCAGTTCTTCAAATTGATTATGCCGTTTTACAAGTTACAGAAAAGACTATAAAAGGGTTTGTAGGATGGGCAAGTCAAGGGGACGCAGAGTATTACATTTCAGGATATTTATTAAACGGGGCGTATATAGGTGATGTGTTTTCTATTGGATGTGTAGAAGATTGTACTATTCCTGCTGGTAAATTTCAATTAAAAATAGAAAACTTAAAACTAAAATTATCAGGAGATGCTAGAGTCGATCATGATGAAATTCCATCATATACTGGTAAGCACTTTTTTAATGGAGGTGCTTTAACGAATTTATTAATTGAGCCTAAAATGGGAACTAAGGAATTGATGACTAAAATCATCAACGACGATGATATGGGAGCTGAAATCTTAGAAATTGGAAACTATGAGAAGATAAATGGTGAGTACAATTTATGGTACAAAGTAAAGATTAACGAAGTGATCGGTTGGGTTTTTGCTGGTTTATGTACCGTATGTCCAAATTCAAACGAATAATTCTTCAAATGATAAAAAAAGCTATAACAGCGAATAAGCGCCACTAACGCGAGCGCCTATTTGCCAACCGTTAGCTGCAAGTATCTATTAATAAAATTGAAAACTGAAAATGAATAAAAAGAATTTGATCCATCGACTAAATAAAACTTATATGATGGAAAGATCGCATGCTTTTATTACTTTTCCTGCAATTGCGGTTTATCTACTTTTCACAAACACCCCGCTTGATATTGCATTTCTTTTGTACGGACTGCTTCTCTGCATTTTTATCCTGTTTCAAGGGCAATATTATTTTAAATTAAAACTTCAAAGTATAAAAGGAATAACAATTGACCAAAACACTAGTCTATTGTTTTTTAGAAAATCAAAAAAACTAAATCTGATTTTTATAGGTTTGATCCCTTTCGTTTTTATTCTTCAGGTTTTCCTTAATAATTGGACTATAAAAACTGAGAACATGATTTATTGGGCAATTGCGGTGAATGTGTTTGGCATCCTTGAACACATCAATTATTACAATAGACAACTAATGATTGACAATTCATCCGATCTTAACTATGTAATTAACAACAGAAAACTAAAAGTTGCTAGTTTGGCAAAGGACTTGTTAGAAAATAAAATATAAGAACCAGCAGCTAACAGCGTGTAAGCAATATTGCCTTGCCGCAGGCGCAACACAAGGCAAAATCGCCTACACGCAAACCGTTATGTGCAACCCTATGACGACCAACATAGCTATATAAACCGACAGAAAACGAAAGACAAAATGCCAACGCTTCGCAAAATTAAAAGAGGTGCAAGCCTACACACAAGGCAACGCTTTTGCACCACATTTAATTTTACTCAACCGCACCCAAAGCCCACCCACCACCCGACAAATGCTAACTTTGCAGAATGGAACTAAATGACATCATAGAATTCAAATCTTCTCCGCTAATAAGAGAGAAACTGGCTGACATTGGTTTTGCTAAGACATTTTCCGAAGGGGAAGTAATACTTAATGAAAATGCTTATATCAAAGCAATTCCCATTGTAACAACTGGTAGCATACGAGTAATGCGGACAGACGAAGACGGCAGAGAAATTTTACTTTATTACATCAAGGCAGGAGAAAGTTGCATTATGTCTTTTTTAGGTGGTTTGCACCAAGACACAAGCAAAGTAAAAGCTATTGCGGAAGAAGAGACCGAAATACTTTTTATTCCTATTGACAAAGTAAGTTTACTCATTAAAGAATTTCCCGAATGGTTGGACTATATTTTTCGTTTGTATCACAAACGCTTTGAAGAATTACTGGAAGTAGTGAATGCTGTTGCATTCAAAAAAATGGATGAGCGACTTCTAAACTTCATAAAAAAGAAGTGCGAAATAACAAAAAGCCAAACGCTTTATGTAACCCACGAACAATTGGCAAATGAGTTGGGAACAGCCCGTGTAGTGGTTTCCAGACTGCTGAAACAAATGGAAGATGAGGGCTTGGTAAAATTGGGTAGAAACAAAATCTCCCTTGTGTAACAAAAGTAGCTGTGCAGCTACTTACATTGGTTGACTTTTGCGGTGTGATAATTCATACACTAAAAAATCAACAATGAAAAAGAACATGGGAACAGCCGACAAAGTAGTAAGAACATTTGTGGCTATCGTAATTGCAGGTTTGTATTTCGCCAACCTCATTTCAGGAGCAGTAGCAATTATCCTTTTAATTCTTGCAGGAGTTTTTATTCTCACAAGTTTTATGAGTTTTTGTCCGTTGTATTATCCTTTCAGTATTTCTACAAGAAAAAAGGGAGAGTAATATGGAACTGCAAAATACAGCCCTCATTGCCTTAATTGGTGCAGCCGCTGGAATACTTGGCGGTATGTTTGGCTTAGGCGGGGCTATCATTATCATTCCTGCATTGGTAATGATACTTGGTTATTCGCAACAAATGGCACAAGGTACAGCTTTAATAATGATGGTGCTTCCAGTAGGTGCTTTAGCCGCTTTTCAATACTATCAGAAAGGACTTGTTGACGTGAAAACCGCATTGATTTTAGCCGCCTTCTTTTTTGTCGGTGGTTATTTCGGAGCAAAATTCGCTACGCAAATTCCGCAGGATATTTTGAGGAAAACATTTGCCATTATGCTTGTAGGTATTGCTATTAAGATGTGGTTTCAAAAATAAATACAGTTGTGTAACAAAAGTTGCGGTGCAACAAAAATCAAAATCGCACCTTTGCATCATCAAATAAAATAGAAATGGAAATCAAACAATTTGAAGACAAAAATTTAGCTCACTACTCTTATGCAGTAATTAGCAATGGAGAAGTAGCATTGATTGACCCTGCAAGAAATCCGCAACCGTATTACGATTTTGCAAAGCAACATAATGCAAAAATCACTGCTGTAATTGAAACACATCCTCATGCTGATTTCATAAGTAGTCATTTAGAAATTCATAGCGCAACTAATGCAACAATTTATGTAAGTAAACTATTGGGTGCTGAATATCCGCATCAAACTTTTGATGATGGCGATGCAATTGTATTAGGCACTATTACCTTAAAAGCATTGAACACACCTGGGCATTCACCCGACAGCATTAGTATAGTAGCTATTGATGAAAGCGGAAAACAGCAAGCTGTTTTTACTGGCGACTCGCTCTTTATTGGCGATTGTGGCAGACCTGATCTGAGAGAACAGGCAGGAGCCATTACAGCAGCAAGAGCAGATTTGGCAAAACAAATGTTCCATTCATTACGCAACAAGTTAATGACTTTGCCCGATGATGTATTGGTATATCCTGCACACGGTGCAGGTAGTTTGTGTGGCAAAGGCTTGAGTGAACAAAACAGCAGCAGCATAGGCACGGAAAAAATAAGCAACTGGAGTTTGCAAAATTTGAGTGAGGAAGAATTTGTAAAAGAATTGCTGGCAGACCAACCATTCATTCCAAAATATTTTCCGTTTGATGTGGCAGAAAATAAAAAAGGTGCAGATGTATATGCTACTGGCATCTCAAAAGTACAGCAGAGAGAACCTGTTACTTGTCAAGGTTGTGCGAATTCACTTAATCCTGATGTGTTAATTATTGACAGCAGGCCACAAGGGCACTTCAAAAAAGCACATTTAAAAAATGCTATAAACCTGATGAACGATACCAAATTTGAAACATGGTTAGGCAGTATCGTAAATCCAAACGAGTCGTTTTATTTGATCGCAGAAAACGAAAACGTGTTAAACCAACTGATTGAACGCATCGCTAAAATTGGTTACGAAAAACAAATTGAACTTGCGTTTGTAATGGATTACGGAAATGCCACAATGGAGTTGTTTGACAGTGAAGAATTGAAAACAAATCAAGATGCTTATACGATCATTGACATTCGTAATGATTCCGAAGTAAAAAACAACAAAATATTTGCAAATGCCATTCACATTCCGCTGCACGAATTAAGGGAAAGCACCAACGAAATACCCGTGCATAAACCAATCGTGGTGCATTGTGCAGGTGGTTACAGAAGTGCGGCAGGTAGCAGCATTATAAAATCTAAACTAAATGGCACTTCGCAAGTGTATGATTTAAGCGAAGCAGTAAAACAATTTCAAAAATGAATTTTATCCTAAAACATAAGCTAAGCATCATCGGTGTAATTGCAGGAGCAATTGGCGGCTATCTCTATTATCATTTTGTAGGCTGTGCAAGCGGAACTTGTGCCATCACATCAAAGCCACTAAACAGCACTTTATATGGAGCAATAATGGGCGGTTTATTATTCAATATGTTTCAAAAAGAAAAAACTAAAACGCAATAAAAATGAAAACAGAAAATTTAACAATAGCAAATTTAAGTTGCGATGGTTGCGTAAACACCATCACTAAAAAACTAAGTGCCATTTCAGGAGTTGAAAAAGTAGAAGTTGATTTGAAAACAAATAGTGTTACGGTCAATCACAATGAATTGGTCAGCAAAGAACAAATATCGCAAATGCTCTTATCCATTGGATACCCCGAAGCAACAGAGAAGAACGGCTTATTAACACAGCTAAAAAGTGTTACAAGTTGCCTTACAGGAAAATTTTCAAACTAAAAAACAATAAAAATGAACATTGAAAAAATTATCAAAGAAAAAAAAGGCACTATAGTAGATGTGCGAACACCCGCTGAATTTATAGGTGGAAATGTAGCTGGTTCAATCAACATTCCTTTGCAAGAAATGGAGAAACGAATGGATGAATTAAAAAGACTTAAACAACCATTGGTGCTATGCTGTGCATCGGGTGGCAGAAGTGGACAAGCCACACAATACCTAATGCAGAAAGGCATTGAGTGTTGCAATGCAGGTTCTTGGTTGGATGTAAATTATTATCAAACTCAAACACTTTAAAAATATGTTAGACACACTCAAACAACTTTTCGGTTTTGGTCCAAAAGTGGACTATGCACAATTGGTAAAAGAAGGAGCAATCATTTTAGATGTTCGCAGCAAAGGCGAATATCAAGGCGGACACATCAAAGGGTCAATTAATATTTCGGTAGATAGTTTGAACAGCAACTTAAATAAGCTGAAAAAAGATAAGCCAATTATCACCTGTTGTGCAAGTGGAATGCGCAGTGCAAATGCAAAAAGCATTTTGAAATCAAATGGCTTTAAGGAAGTTTACAACGGTGGCGGATGGAGCAGTTTACAAAACAAATTAAACAATCATTAAAACTAAGTACTATGAGCTACATCGGACTGGATAGGAAGAAAACTGAAATTTTAGCAGTTAAATTAAACAACTTATTGGCGGATTATATGATGTTCTACCAAAACACAAGAGGTTTACACTGGAACATCAAAGGTGAAAAGTTTTTTGAACTTCATTTAAAGTTTGAAGAACTCTATACGAATCTTCTTTTAAAAGTAGATGAAGTAGCAGAAAGGATTTTGACACTCGGCGCAACCCCTCTTCATACTTTTGATGATTACAAAAACATTGCACTGATTAAAAGCTTAAAAAACGTCTCTGATGGAAAGCAAGGTGTGCAAACCATTTTGGAATCATTTGAAATTCTGATTGTAAGCCAAAGAGAACTTTTAAAACTTTCGTCGGATGCTGGTGATGAAGGAACGAATGCACTTATGAGTGATTATATCAGAGAGCAGGAAAAATTAGTTTGGATGTATTCATCTTACTTAAACAACTAAAAAATGAAACAAAGAATTTTAACTAATTGGACATTTACAAGAGCATTATTTCTTGTAGTAGGAATTACTGTCATCGTACAATCAGTTTTGAGCCAACAATGGTTCGGAGCTATATTTGGCGGATACTTTGCTGCAATGGGTTTGTTCGCCTTTGGCTGTGCATCTGGTAATTGTTTTGGTGGAAATTGTGCTACCGAACCGCTGGAAAAGTCTAATGCGACAATTGAAGATGTAGATTTTGAAGAAGTAAAAACTAAATAATATGGCAACAACATTTTCAGAAATTATCAATAGCGAAACCCCAACACTGGTAGATTTTTTTGCCGAATGGTGCGGACCTTGCAAAATGATGAAACCGATTTTAGAAGACTTGAAATCTAACATTGGCGACAAGGCAAAAATCATAACAATAGATGTGGAAAAAAATCAAAAAGTAGCAAGCGCCTATAATTTAAAAGGTGTGCCAACGCTTATACTGTTTAAAAAAGGAGAAATTAAATGGAGGCAATCGGGAGTTGTTTCTGCAAATAACCTACAAAAAATTATCAATCAAAATTCAAAATAAATGAGAAAATTATTTTCAATCGCTTTAGTCGCAATCTTATTCAATAGTTGCAGCAACGGACAAACTCAAAACACCAAAACAAATCTTTCAGCAACCGAATTTTCCGAAAAGATAAAAGAACTTCCAACCGCATCAATTATTGATGTTCGGACACCTGATGAATTTTCAAAAGGGCATTTGATAAATGCATTAAACTACGATTGGAATGGAAACGAATTTGAAAAACAAATTGCACCGCTTGACAAATCAAAACCTGTTTTTGTTTATTGTTTAAGCGGAGGAAGAAGTTCATCAGCAGCAAGCAAAATGCGTTCAGACGGTTTCAAAACAGTTTACGAACTGGACGGAGGCATAATGAAATGGAGAAGTGCAAATCTTCCTGAAACCACCGACAAAGCAGTTGTATCAAACGGAATGAGCAAACAACAATTTGATGCACTCCTCTCTTCAGATAAATTAGTGCTAATAGATTTTTATGCCGACTGGTGTGCCCCTTGTAAAAAAATGAAACCGTATTTAGACGAAATTTCAAGAGACATGGCAGACAAAGTTGTAGTAATCCGTATCAACGCAGACGACAATCAAGCACTTTGCAAAGAATTAAAAATTGATGCACTTCCCGTTTTACAACTCTACAAAAACAAAACACTCTCTTGGACAAACGCAGGTTTCATTGAGAAAGCAGAAGTTGTGAAACAACTACAATAAGACGCCAGACAATTGAAGATAATTTTGTGCCACGAATGACCAAGCATTTGTTGGCACATTTGCTTTTTTTGCCACTACGCGATTCAGCACTAAAAAAATCAAAAGAGCCACCAAGCCAGCGCACAAGGATAGAGCAGACATCGTGCTAACTTCACTCAGCTGACCGTTGACCGAAATAAGGGCAGCACATAACAGCGGTTTGGCAAAAGTGGCGGTTCAGTGCTTCGTATGACAGTTTTTCGTAAATTTGAAGTGTGTGCTTCGTATCTAGTTCAGCGGTAAAATCGCCACCTTCGCCAATCCGCAAAACGTTATTCACAATGCAAACAAGACAGCTAGAGCTGAACCTTAACAAAAAATGAAAATTTAGTATTACACTTGGAATTAATCAAAAAAGAAATAAGCATGAAAAGTCTCAAACGCAGAATACATTGTTTAATACTACTATTGTTTATCCTTCATCAAAATATTTTGTTTGCACAATGCTGGGACAAAGTGAGTGCCAGTTCCAGCCATCAATTGGCAATTCAAAATGATGGAACCTTGTGGGGGTGGGGCAGCTCCAGTGATTTGGGTATTGGCTTGCCGACAATTCCATATTACATTACTCCGATTCAAATAGGGACGCAAAATAATTGGGCAGACATCTCAGCGGGTGAAAATTTTTCATTGGGGATTAAAAACGATGGATCATTATGGGCATGGGGGTCATTCCCAGATCCTGCTATCGGAGGAAATAACACCACAAATTTAAACACCTACTACCCAGTTCAAATTGGAAATGATTATGATTGGATTGAAGTCAGCGCTGGAGGGCAACATGCTCTTGGATTAAAATCAAACAATACGTTATGGGCATGGGGATTAAATAATACGGGACAGGTTGGTAATGGATTAAGCACCTGCACATTTTGTCCACCAATCTATCAAACTACTCCATTGCAAATAGGGAGCGATAACGATTGGAAGCAAATCAGTGCTGGCGCGAACTTTTCTGGAGCTATTAAATTTAATGGAACACTTTGGTGCTGGGGGGACAATACCGCAAACTTTGTAAATAACGGATTGCCACTCAATAATACACCGATACAAATTGGAACTGATACATCATGGAGCCAACTGGATTTTGGTAATTACTCTCATTTATTGACCCTTAAAACTGATGGGACCATTTGGTCATGGGGTTACGACATTACTACAGACACTCCTTTTGTAGTTATTCCGATACCATCTCAAATTGGAACAAATAATTATTGGACAGATATCAGTGCGGGAGCAGATCATGATCTCGCAATTAAAAACGATGGAACAGTATGGTCATGGGGAAGAAATTACATTGGCCAAATGGGTAATGGAAATGTAGGAGGTGTTCAAACCTTACCTCAAATGATATTATCTTCCATAAATAACAATTTTATTAAAATTAGTGGAGGTATGGAATTTTCTTCGGGAATCAAATCAGATGGAACTCTGTGGGCATGGGGGAGTAATGGTCTAGGTCAAATGGGTATAGGAAATAACCTGAATCAAGCAACGCCTCAGACGGTCAATTGTACTACACTTGCAATATTTGAGGCCCCAAAAAACTTTGAGGCAACCCTCTTTCCAAACCCAACATCCGGTTTGCTTTTTCTGGTCGCTGCCCAAGAGTATGTTGATTCTGATTTCCAAATTTACAATCTGTTAGGAGAAGTTATATCAGAAGGCCGTATATCAGAAAACACAACCATTGATTTAAGCCATAACTCGAAAGGCCTTTATTTTTTAAGAATTGGTGACATGTTTAATCAATCATTCAAAATTGTATTAGAATAAATGTTAATGCGAACTTGTAAAATAGTATTTATTACGATCGCTGTTTTATGTACGAACGTATGTTTTGGCCAATTAGTAATCAACGAGGGGAGCAATAAAAATTACCCCACCCTCTTAGATGAAGACGGAGAATATGAAGATTGGATTGAAATTTACAATGCAGGGCCAACTCCGATAGATCTTTACAACTACAGTCTCAGCGACAATTCAAACCCAGGTGAATGGTCATTTCCGCATCAAATTATTCAGCCCAATGAGTACATAATAGTTTTTTGTAGCGGAAAAGACAGATTCGCATCATCTCAATTTACAAATGTTTTAACAGATAGCACATTTACACCACAAACAGGTTGGAACACCCATCATTTTACGACTCCGTTCTATTGGGACGGCGTATCAAATATTGTTTTGAATCTTTGCACCTACAACTCGTTTTACCAATGCAATTCCATTCATTCCCAAAGTTCCACAATATATAATTCGGCTACTATTGCATTGAATTACCCAGGTTCCGCATGCGGATTCAGCGGTGGAAGCAATGCCCAGCAGCGCCCAAATATTCGCTTTAACTCAACCAATGTAGGCACGGGCACCTTACAGAATGGCTACTACGACTATCCTTCGGCTTACAGCAACTGGTACGAAGGTGCTCGCCAACAATACCTTTACACGGCAACTGAATTGATATCAGCTGGCCTTTCAGCTGGAAACATAGATTCGCTTGCGTTTGATGTAATCGCAACTTGTCCAACAAATTTCCAGTTGTTTGAGTTAAGTCTAGCAAATACTGGAATCAATTCATTACAAACGAACTTTATTCCCCCAACTGGAGTTAGAAACCACACTAATTTCAAAATAAGTTCCAATGGTGAGACAATAAAACTATATAATCCATCGAACGTTTTAGTTAGTTCTTTGAACGTAAATTGTGGGCAAGGAGTTGGTGTGAGTATTGGATCTTTTCCTGATTCGGCTCCAAACATTCAAAAATTTGGGACTTCAACACCAGGCGCAACAAATAATTTTTCAACTCCTTTTACAAATTATGCCATTGCTCCTTTGTTTTCAATAGGTGGAGGCGTATACACGTCCGGTTTCTCTGTTAGTATCACGGACCCTAATTCGCCCAGTGCGAATGTCTTTTATACGCTTGACGGAACCGATCCTGACACAACTTCCAGTTTATGGAATGGGACGGCTATTCCAATATCACAAACAACAGTTTTACGAGCAAGAGCCTTTATCAATGGTTATCTACCAAGCACTACATCAACAGCCAGTTATTTGTTTAACCTGAATCATATTACCCCAATTATTTCGGTAATTACAGACACATCTAATTTGTACGGCCCTAACGGAATGTTTGACAATCCCACGCTGGATTTATTAAAACCTGCATACGTTGAATATTTTGACTCAACAGCAAACCATAATCTGATCCATTCCGGAAAAACGGGAATTATGATGGATGGAGGGTGGTCAGCACGTTCACGTGCACAAAGAGCATTTCGTATCAATTTTGATCATGGCGTGTTGGGCGATGGTCCCATTATGCACAATGTAATACCGGACCGTCCAAACCGTTTTGAGTATGGTGACTTTTACCTCAGAAATGGAAGTAACAATTATTTGACCTTACCCTATAAAGATGCTGCAAGTTGTAAAATGATGGCGGATGGAAGCAATAACTATTATTCAGCATGGAGACCTGCTTCAGTATATATCAATGGGAATTACTGGGGGCTGTATGAAGTAAGAGAAAAAACGAACTCTGAGATGTTCGAACTTTCCGAAAATGCAGACCCCGATGCCATCGAAATACTAACTTCCTCTTCCCAATATGGATTCAACCTTCGTGCAATTGAAGGCTCCGTTCAATCATTCTACGATTCATATGATAGTTTATTGCAACTTAATCCAACCGATACCAATTATTGGAATCAAGCCGATCAATATTTTGATATGAAGTACTACAACGACTACATTATTGCCGAAATGTGGATTGACAATGTGGATTGGGCATTTAATTACAACAATTTAAAACTATACCGATCAGATGCAACAAACTACCGTTGGCGTTATATTCTTAATGATTTAGAATATGGGTTACAACCCAACGACCAACCATGGATTGTAAATTGCAATCATAATTTTCTATCGCAACTTTTTCAGGCCGATCCCAATAATCCACATTTGAATATTTGGTTAAGAGGCATTCAAAACGATCGATTCCGCAATTACTTTATTAATCGATTTGCCGATCAAATGAATACCCTTTATTTACCATCCAGATTACTTGCAATAGATAGTTCAATGTACAACCAAACCGTTGTCGAAATGGCAAACGAATATTACAGATGGGGCGATTCGCTCAATGTAGCAGGCCAGATGAACGATTTTAATCAATATCATTTATTATATCAAAGTGAACTGTCCTGCCGCTCAGAACAAGTTAGAAATCACATTCAAAGCGAGTTTAATTTACCACAACAAGTTGACGTCAACCTTGATGTATTTCCTGCAAATGCCGGGAAAATCAACATCAGCACAATTACTCCCAATTCATATCCTTGGAGCGGTATTTACTTCGATGGAGTTCCTATAAAAATAGAAGCAGAAGCAATGCCGGGTTATCAATTTTCTCATTGGGAGGCAAATGGATTGATTTCAGACACCTTAAATGCCGTCTTTTTGGACACGCTTCAAACAAATAGCATATCTTTCAAAGCATATTTTATTTCAACGTTAGGAATCAACGAATTGACTTCACAATCAATTTTAGTTTATCCGAATCCAACTTCAGAAAAAATAATCATTAAACATGTAAATTCTTCGGAGATATTAGATAAGCTAAATATTGTTGATGCGATGGGTAGAAAATACAATATACCCTTTTCTGCATCTGGAAACGGAGAATATGTAGTTGACGTATCAAGCTTTACGAGTGGTTACTACATAATTAACTTCACTTCAAAAAATGGCAGAATGTTTAACGCACCATTTATTAAGCAATGAGTCGAAATTGCACTGTGTATAACAGCACCTACAAGAAATTGGCGGTTCAGTGGTTAAATGAAGCTTTGTGTTTCGTATCACGTTCAGTGGTGACAGACAATTTTGTGCTTCGAAATCGCCAACTTCTTGTAGCTGCAAATCGTTATATGCCACTTTAGGACGACACGACAATGATGACAAAAACGAAAATAATTATAGCCGGAATTGGCGGAGTGGGTGGCTACTTCGGTGGACTATTAGCAAATCATTTTCACACAAATAAAAATGTTGAAATTAACTTTTTTGCCCGTGGAGGACACCTTAGAGAAATTCAAAACAATGGACTTAAAGTAATAAAGGGCGACAGTGAGTTTATTGCCAAGCCAACTTTGGCTACGGACAATCCAGCCGAAATGGGCATTGCAGACTTTATTATCGTTGCTACGAAAAGTTACGACCTTGAAACTATTGTTCAACAATTACGACCTTGCATAAATCAAGACACCATTATTTTACCATTACTTAATGGAGTGGATAGTAGAGAACGAATAAAACACATTCTCCCCGACAACATCGTTTTAGATGGTTGCGTTTATTTAGTTTCCCGACTGAAACAAGTTGGCGTAATTGAAAATAGCGGTAACATTCAAAAACTTTATTTTGGCCTTGACAATTTTGTAAACGACCGATTAAGCTTACTTGAAAGTTTGTTGAAAGACGCAAATATTGAAGCGTCTTTATCTGAAAATATTTCAACAGTTATTTGGGAAAAGTTTATTTTCCTTTCCCCGACTGCAACGGCAACCTCCTATTTTGACAAGTGTATAGGCGAACTTATTGCTGACAAAGAAAAACTCACAACGACAGCTGCGTTAATTGAAGAGGTTAAACAGATAGCAAAAGCAAAACAAATTGTTATTTCTGACGATATAACAGAAAAAACTTTAACCAAATTAAAAGCATTACCTTTTGAAGTAACATCTTCAATGCATTCTGACTTTCAAGCGAACAAACCGACCAACGAATTAGAATCAATAACTGGGTATGTGATTAACGAGGGACGGAAATATAATATGGAGACACCAATATATATGAAGACATATGCAGAACTCAAAAAGAAAAGCGGCATATAACAGCCGTTTTGCAAAAGCGGGGGTTTGGTGCTTCTATGAAAGTGAAGTGCTAAATTCAAGCTTTGTGCATCTAATGAAGTTTAGTGCTGGAAATCCCCGCCTTCGCAAAGCGGCAAAACGTTATGCCTCATTGTAGGGCGACACAAAAAACAGACAAAAATTAAGAATGAAGAAAGCTATAATAATTGGGGCGACATCTGGAATAGGTAAAGGACTTGCAAAACTTTTGGCTGACAACAATTATAAAATTGGCTTGACAGGAAGACGTGTTGAATTGCTAAATGAATTAAAAAACGAGAATCCAAATTTTTATATAAAATCATTTGACATCAATGACACAAATGTTGTTGGACAGAAATTAGATGAACTTACGACAGAACTTGGCGGACTTGATTTATTAATTATTAGTTCGGGCATTGGCGACATAAATGAAAGCTTAGATTTTGAAATAGAAAAGCGGACAATAGACACGAATGTATTAGGTTTTACTTGTGTTACAGATTGGACTTTTAACTATTTTGAAAAACAAAAATCAGGACATTTAGTTGCAATAAGTTCTATTGGCGGACTACGTGGTAGCAGACAAGCACCTGCATACAATGCGACAAAAGCCTATCAAATAAATTATCTTGAAGGGTTAAGACAAAAGGCTAAAAAACTTAATACATCAATTTTTGTGACAGATATTAGGCCTGGACTTGTTGACACAGAAATGGCGAAAGGAGAAGGATTATTTTGGGTAATGCCTGTTGAAAAAGCAGTTAGACAAATTTTCCAAGCTATAATCGACAAAAAAAAGGTGGCATATGTAACAAGACGCTGGGGACTTATTGCGACAATATTAAAACAAATTCCAAGACCGATTTATGACCGAATGTAACAACATAAAAGAACAACGAAGGCATAACACGGGTTTGGCAAAAGTGGCGGTTCAGTGCTCCGCAGACACATTTGTGGTTAATCAAAGTTTGGTTCTCCGCATCAACATTTGTGGTAAAAATCGCCACCTTCGCCAAGCCCGAAAAC
>Ga0208223_1000208_pt1 | contig 15402 bp, 17 predicted proteins | sample LakMenE07Oct09ns_FD_150678 | JGI IMG/M metagenome (GOLD analysis project Ga0208223, IMG submission 150678) | Freshwater microbial communities from Lake Mendota, WI - 07OCT2009 deep hole epilimnion ns (SPAdes) | ecosystem: Environmental > Aquatic > Freshwater > Lake > Epilimnion/Euphotic zone ...
AAGCCGAAGTATTAGTGAGTAATGATTCTTTATAAGTTTTCTTGTCAAAATGTAAAAAAGGCCTTAATTTTTCAAGCACCAACAATAAAATGAAAGCTAGAATAGCGAGACTAAATAAGCCCTCATTGAATATCATGTCAGTATTATTTATCTCATTATTACCCATACATCACCAACCCTTGAATATGACTATCTTGCATTAAGTAATTCATTCAATGATTTGATTTCGTTATCAGCATTGACTTTATCAGTAATATCGTATTGAAGGCCAAGATAATACAAAACTCTTTTCTTTTTATCGAATAGGGGAACAATCTTTAATCGATTGTGAAATAAAGTACCATCTTTTTTATAATTTTTTAGGGTAACCACCACCTCTTCGTTTTTCTTCATTGCTTCTGCAATTTCAAAGCGCGCTGATTGATTTCGGTCTTCGCCTTGAAGGAAACGACAATTAAGGCCAATAATATCTTCTTGACTGTAACCGGTTAATCTTTCAAATGCTTTGTTAGCATAAATAATAGGTGCATCTTCCAAATCAGGATCAGCCAGCGTTACACCGTTGACACATTCATCTAAAATTGCACTTAAAACCTGTGGAATAATTCCATCATCTTTTTGAACAACAAATGTCATAATAATTTCCTAAAGAATTTTTTAAAAATTAAACAGCTAATAATTGTTTTATATTTTCAACACTACTTTCAGCACCATCTTCTATAGCAATACGAATCAGCTTCTGAAATGGCCGCATAAATACATCAATATCTAAAAGCTCAAACCTAAAAGTCAGGTGAGACTTTTGGTTTTCGGCATCAAATTTAATCGAGTAAATGTGTTTATAAGGCGATGTAATACCTTGAAATATAAATGTAATATGTGGCTGATATTCGATGATTTCAAATATAGACTCAACAAGGGATCCATTATCGTCTCTTAACTGCTTGGCTTTATTGCCTACAAACACTTCTTTACTATCAAGAGGCTCTAGCTCAACCACATCAGTAGACCATTTAGGATAATTGTCAAAAAAATTGTCAGCAACGAATGAAAATACTTCTTCTGCTGTTTTGTCTATATCAATACTTGCTTCGCCAGCAATTTGTGTTGATGAATCAAATGGTAGTTTAATTTGCATATCGTTAACTCCTTGGAGTATGCACCAGAAACTCAGTCTACCACGACAAAAATTAATGTAAAAAAAATTCAAAAAAAACTCTACATGCTGCAATGAAGGAACATTAATGATGGGGAACTTGGCTTTAGCTGGCTGAGCACTGCCTAATTTAGCGCAGTTAACAACCGCAAGACAGATCTGGTCGACCAACCGAATTTGATTATTCTAGGTTTAACCTTGCTAGAAATTGATGGCATCAGTTGACTGAAATGAAGGGGGTATAGCAGATGATAATTTTGGGACGGATTAAGCTTCGTTGGTCACCCGCATGACTTCTTCTAAAGTAGTAAGCCCTTGCAAAGCCTTGATAATGCCGTCATCGTACATGGTAGTCATACCTTCGGTTATCGCCAATTGATGAATATTGAAAGCTTCTTCGTTTTGCATGATTTGTTTACGAATCGCGTCACTCATTAATAACAACTCTAAAATAGCTAACCGACCTTTATAGCCAGTGCCGTTACAAACCAAACAACCAATCGGCTTGTGCAAAATGATGTCGCCTTCTGGCTGCCAATGACGTAAATGCAAATCATCAATCACAATATCTGAAGCAATCTCTGCCTGCTTACAGTGAACACAAAGCGTACGCACCAGTCTTTGTGCCAAAATGCCATTGATGGTGGAACTAAGTAAGTAATCCTCCAGCCCCATATCTTGAAGTCGCGTAATCCCAGCAGCAGCATCGTTAGTATGCAAAGTTGACAGCACTAAGTGGCCAGTTAAAGCGGATTGCACTGCGATTTTGGCCGTTTCAAGATCGCGCATTTCACCAATCATAATCACATCGGGATCTTGTCTAACAATCGAGCGTAGCGCAGAAGCAAAGGTTAAACCAATCTGTGGTTTAGCTTGAATTTGGTTGATGCCTTCAAGTTGATATTCGACTGGATCTTCGACAGTGATAATTTTACGTTCGGGTGTATTTAAAGTCTTGAGTGCCGCATAAAGCGTGGTTGATTTACCGCTACCAGTTGGGCCAGTAATCAAAATAATGCCATGTGGTCTGGTTAATAAATCCATAAATTGCTGGGCGTGCTGACCGACAAAGCCGAGTCGGGCAAAATCTAAAATAGCGTTGTCTTGATCGAGCAATCGAATCACCACGCTTTCGCCAAATAAAGTTGGAATCGTTGAAACCCTTAAATCTAACTCCTTACCCATGATTTGCAATTTAATACGGCCATCTTGGGGTAATCGACGCTCAGCGATATTTAATTTCGCCATGATTTTAATCCGCGACAACACGGCCGCAGTCGAGGCAACTGGCGGTGAATCAATATCGTGTAATACCCCGTCAATCCGTAAACGAACTTTTAAGCTATCTTCGAACGGCTCGATATGCACATCAGATGCTAAATTCTCCACCGCTTTTTGCAGAATCAAATTCACCATTTTGATAATCGGTGCTTCGCTAGCTAAATCTTTTAAATGTTCTAGGTCTTCATTGCTATCATCATCAAAACTCAAATCATCTTTTAGTTTATCCATTTCAGATTTGCCTTGACCATATTGATGTTCTAAAGCTGAATCTATATCGGATAAATAGGCGATTTTAAGAATGATTTTATTGCCGGTCGCCAATTGAAGCGCGTGAACAACATAATCATCAAGTGGATCAACAACAGCTACAATGATCTCATTTTCGGTTTTAGCCACACCGACCAAATGGTAATGCTTAAGAAATCGAAAAGAGACAGTATCGGGCAATACGGCTTGACTAGGGATACGATCAGCGGGAATCACTTCAATAGTGGTTAAAGTAGCAAAGGTATTAGCAATATCTTGTTCAGAACAAATACCTAAACGAATTAACATAATAGGTAGAACATCATCTTGTGCAGTTTTTTGTAAGCGTCTGACTTTATTCAAATCTATTTCAGATAAATCGCCATTTTCTTTTAACTTATCAAGAAATTCAGCATATATATCTATAGATTCAACCGTTTCAGTAATATCCATAATTATTAATTACTAATATTGAGTTCAACAGGTTCTACATATATGCCAGATAACTTACGCTTAAACTCCTCTGTAACATCTTGAGCATCTTGGCGACTTTTCATAACTCTTGGTGTCAGTAAAACAACTAATTCGGTTTTATCTTTATTTCGACTGGTACTGCCAAATAGTGAACCGAAAAGAGGTATTTCGTGTAAAACCGGCACACCAAACCGTGAATAATCATTACTTTCTTTAATTAATCCGCCTAACGCAATGGTTTCGCCATTTTGCACAACAACACTGGTTTCAATTTCTCGTTTGGTAATGGTTGGCGAATCAATACCAGAAATATCAGTCGTGGCTTTAGCTTGATTAACAGTTTGTAGAATATCCATTGACACTAAACCACCCGCATTAACCCGTGGTCTAACCGCTAAATGAATACCGGTATCTATCATTTGAATCGAACTGGTTTGAATACCACCAGGGGTACTATTATTTAGATTAGTTGATATTGATGAGCGTATAGGGACAGAATCACCCACTTTAATAGATGCCTCTTGATTATTCAAAACCATTAATGAAGGTGATGAAATAACGTTGATATTATTATCAGTAGCACTAGCCTGTAAAACCGCATTAATATCTTTCGAGCCACTGGAAAAAGCATAAGAAAAACCACCGGTAGTGACACCTTTAGCAATATCGGTTAAATTAATACCTTCAGGAGGGGAAGCAGAACCACCGGTGATAATATTAGTTCCACCGTTATTATGGGTTAAATACCATTGAATGCCATATTTCAATTGATCATTAAGCGTTACTTCAACAATAGTAGCGTCTATCATAACTTGTAAAGGCAAAACATCGATTTGTTTTAATACGCTCTGAATAACCTTATATTCCTGTGCAGTTGCAACGATAATTAGCGAGTTATTTGCGCTATCAGCAATAATTTTTACATTGGGTAAATCATTGTTATTAGCACCTGAAGCAGTTCCAGATCCTAATGCGCCACTGGTTGGTTTGTTTAAACTTTTATTGTCAGAATTCTGATTAGATCCCATAGCGCTATCATTACTACTATCTGATTTATTAGATGCAGACAAAGATTTACGTCCTGAAGCAATCGAAGCTTTACTGCTAGTTTGTGTACCATTTTTAAAAATATTGTTTAAGGTATCGGATAAGTCCAAAGCATTAACATGTTGAGCACGGTAAACATTTACGCCACCAGCAGCTTCTGTATTGACTCGATCTAAACGTAAAATCCAGTTTTCTATACTTCTTAGATAGTGATCTTGATGAGTGATCGCTAAAACTGCATTTAGTCTTTCAATTTCAATGAATCGAAAAAAACTTACCTCACCTTCTTTTTCTTTTTTATTATTAAAAATTTGATTCAGTTCATCAATAATCTTAGCAGCACTAACATGCGCTGGGGTAAACAAACCAAATGAACGTCCTTTTAAAACATCAATATCAAAAGTATTCACTAAATCGATAATACGGTTGATTTCAGCATTGGAACCTGCGACTAGCATCAAATTCCTAGCACTATCAACATGCAATAAAGATTTTTCTGGTAATAAAGGTTTTAACAAATCAGATAATTCAATTGCTGAAACATTTTTTACTGGAATGACTTTAATTTGATAACCGATAGGCATTTTCGAGCTAGAAAGCGAACTAATCGAACTGCTATACAATGATTCGTTGGCAGGTTTAATAAGATACATGCCATTCTGTTCAGTTAACGCAGCGTTATTAACCGTCAATAACATTTCCAGAGTTGGTATTAATTCTGATCTATTTAACGGTTTCGAGGTTTGTAGCGCCACCTTACCTGTCACTTGCGGTGAAATCGTATAGTTCCTATTTAATATGTCGCCAAGTATTACTTTAGCCACTTCAGTTATATCGGCATCATTAAAATTAAGACTAAACTCGCCTTTTTCGCCAGTATGCCCTTTAGACTTTTGCAGAACTTTTTCATCAATTGAACTAGCTTGATCCGAAGTAAAAACTTCAACTTTGGTTTTATTATCTGCGTCAAAACTAGACTGGTTCGCTAATTGTGGCAGCAACAACCCTTCATCTTCGACTTTGTTGACCGCAGTTAATGGTAATTTTTGGTGAAGTTGTGGGCCAATCAACTCACAACCAGTGATCGATAAAATCAAAACAATTGTAATATGTTTCTTAAAAAAACGATAAAAGAGCGTATTAATTGTCATTTTAAATCCATAATAGAGAGATTAACTTAACGTTTAAGTGTTGGATCATAATCCGCTGATGGTTTAACTTTTGGTTTGATAGTAATTAACTCTAATACTCTCTCTTGACCTGATAATTCTAATAGAACGTGACTGGGTTTTATCTCTTTAATCAACCAACCGGCTATGGTTTGATTTTCTGATAATTTCAAATACTTTTTATTTTCATTTTTATTCTTAAATAAGGCATGAATCTTATTGTTGTTAGTAAATACACCAATTAATAACCAAGTATCTAAAGCACCTGCATCCGATGCCGCCGCTTCAAGTGCTATTGGGTTTGATTGTTTAGGTTTCCTATCTTCACTAAACAAAGGTCTCTCGTGAACTTCGCTATCATCCTTAAAGCTAGAGTTGGTAAATAACAAATTTGGAAGTACAACTGGTTGATAAACCTGTGATGAGTTACCATTTAAGTTGTAAATTGATTTATCCATCCACAATTCAACACAATATTCAATAAACAATAGAAACAGTAATAAAACACAAACAGTAAACTCTAGTCTTATATAGTTGTAACTCATTAGGTTTTTATTCTCATAAAACTAAAAATCTTGAAGTTAACATTGAGCTGAGAATTATTAGCTAGACTACTGGTGTTTCTAACACTTCTGACAGGTGAAATATCTATCTGATCAATCACCATTACAGGGTTATTAGACTCTAAATAAGCCAATACCGATGCCAGTGATTCCATGTTAGTAACTAATCTGACACTCACAATAATTTTTAAAAATTGTTTAAGGTTTTCACTTGGCAAACCTTGTGTACTAATTAATTGCCCACCATTTTGAGCGATGGCGATTTTGATGATATTCTGTAATTCAGCAGAAGCCAGAGATTCTGTTTCTTGGTTAGTAAAATAATTCTGGATTTGGAACTGTTTTCTAATCTCATCAATATTTGTCGTAACTTCCTCTTCTATAGCTAAAGTTGACTGTTGCTTATGTAATTTGAAAACCAATTCTGATTTTTTTTCATAACTGTCTATCCAATTTAAAAATAACGGATAAATAACTGACAATGATAAAAAAGTAATCACTAAAAATAATAATCCCATAGCAATCCAACGTTTGTGAATAGAGTCATTCATTAATAATGCCTGCTTTTTGGTCTAACTTTTCAGCATCTGCTCCAATATCTAGGCTAATCTGGAAGCGCTCCTTGCCAGAGTTTTTATCTTGAGTAATTGGTGAAATAAACATGACATTCGTAAAAATATCTGAAGTCTCTAATAAACCAATTAATGCCGATGCGTTAGGAGAAACACCTTGAATTTGAAGTTTATTACCACCGAATTGTAAACTGATCAACCAAGTATCATCATGTAATAAATGTGACAATTCCTTTAAAATGGCAATCACAATTGGTGCATTAGTTTTAACTTTGATTAATGCTTCAGTTTGTTTATATAGATCTTGTATTTCTTGCTGTTGCTGAATAACTTTATTAAACTGCTTTTCAGATAACTTAATTTTTCCATTTAATACATCGACTGTATTATCTAATCGCCACACAGGAACAACTAATACTGCCAACAATAAAGAAACCATAATAAAGTTAGTCAATCGACGTATATTTTTTTTATAACTATCTTCTATAGGTCTGTATTTATCAGGTAGAAGGTCGTAGTCTTGTTTATTATGGTTTGCATTATCACAATCAACTTTGTCCGGAAAAATCTGCAAATTGATTAACTTTTGGATTAAGTTATCTAAGTACTGCTTTGGAGTTAGTACCAAAAAGACCTTAATCTGCCCATAGTCTGTTTTACCTATCGGTATTGCTGAAAAATACGCTTGTTCAGAATTGAATGGTGTGTAGCGATTTAATTCAAAACCTATTACCTGTTGCAAATTATCGTAGACTGCTAATGGCAAATTGATAACTTTTCTTATGGTTATAGCATCATTTAATACTAATACAATTTTTGATTTATTTAAATAAGGATACTTTTCTTTCAAAAGATCAAAATCTTCATGTCCGTCGCTTTTAATTGAAACTTTTAAAAAAGGACTATGCTCATTTTTTTTATAAAATTTCAAATCAAAGTTATTTTGGTTTTCAAAAACCACCAAAATACCGCTTTGATCGACTAACATTGATTTTAATTTTTTTGGTATAAAAAAACTAAGCTCATCAATCCACCAAATCCAAAAGCGTTTGAGGTCGAAATTAATTGTTGAATGTAAATTCATTTTCGACACGGACCACTTGATTTATAAACTTATCATCAAACAACGATTTGTTTTTCTGCCCATATCGCCAATCCAGAATGATATTAGCTTGCTGATTTTGCGGTTTTATGACTGTTTCGATGACTGAGGTTGAATTATCATCGATCCGCGTTTCAACAACCAGTGAATAGGTTTCTGAATTTTCAACTACTTCATCATTTGAAGACTGATTTTGTTGTCTATTTTTTAACTGATTTTCTAAAGCAACATCATTTATATTTTTATTTTGATACTCAACTAATACTGCCCTTAGTAATTCTTCACTAGCTACTCCATAATCAATTTCTGGCTTTTCAGCATAAACAGTAATTAACGATTGCATATTATTAAAGATATCTTCATCCATTCCCAATACTAACTGCAATTCCTCCAAACTTTGAAATGGTTGATTACTAGGTTGATAGCTCAACCCTATTTTTTTATATTGACTTACCTCAGCACCATTGGGATGCGGATCATCATCTACATCTCGCCAATCCACAATTGCATCAAATAACGCATTTTGTTGATTAATATCTTTTACAGAATAATTAATTACCGCATGTAATAATTCATCTTTAGCCGTGTTTATATCCACTTTGCCGGTTTCTGAGAAAACTCTAACTCTCACATCTCCTTTGGTTAAGTTGGCTTGATAAATAGTGCCATTAGCAATCCAACGTTGCTGTGGATTGGGATTTTTAAGCATTAATCCGGCAATCATGACCCAAGTTTCTGCTAATGCTAAAGCATTTGAATTAGCTTTAAGTCCATTACTAATGCTAATTTCGCGTCTAATGGTTTGAGTAAAACTCGCAGCCATCAGGCTTAATAAGCTTAATATCCAGATAAGAATGACTAATGCAAAACCTGGTTGATAATTATTTTTTCTCATCATTACCATTAGTAAAACTTTTATAGTCTTGTTGTTTAGATGTCGCTGTATGCCAGGGTGATACTTTTAGCGGAAAAATCATATCAGGCCATAGACTTTCATCATCTAATACGACTTTTATCCTGACTAAGCGAGGCTGTTCTTCCATATCATTCCATTCACTTTCCCATATCCTATCGAAATTTTCGTCAACTTTTCCAAAATATGAAAACTGTAATTGTTTGACATGATCCAACAATAATGTTTCATCGACTATATTTTGTTGCTGTCGATATGGTTTTAAAGTAACCGTAATTGTATTAGGACTTTTCAAATCAGTTCCCACATCAAATATCTGCTCACCTTTTCTAATAGATGCAGCAGGTAAAGCTGAAACAAATCTAATATGTGTTTCATTGCCTCGGAACACTATTCGTTTTATATCAGTTAAATCGTTTTTATCGTTACCGATAGCATTGATTTCAAATACTGGTTTCGCATTAATCAAGTGTTGTTTAAAAAACTGATAAAACATGGCTTTTTTATTTGTTTGATCTACTTTGTTTTCAGCTATGTGCCAGCTTTCTGTCGATGTTCGCATACTGGAAAATAACAAACCCATCATTATGCTTAACAATGCCATTGCGATTAATACTTCAATCAAGGTAAAACCTAAATATTGTTTTATATTTAGATAATGATTATCTGTTTTCATAGCCTTATATACTGCTTAATTTCATCTAGCTCTATGTTTGAACTTATTTCATTATCTAACCAGCCAACTTGTATCTTTACCTTTTTTAATTCCATATTACTATTAGACTCATCAATCATTAGCAGTTTGTAATCAATAAACATAGGTTCAATAGACACCAACCAATAATATGTCTCCTCAATATCACCTTTTAGTTGACCATTATCCAGACTAATATCTTCACCGACTCGCGCCATTAATGATTCAGCGATTTGTATGGCTATACTATATCTTTCAGTTTTAGAAACCGTTGTTAGTCCTGTAGAAAATACACGTATGACAATGGTTAATGCAATTGCCATAATCAGAAATGCAATCATGATTTCAATTAAAGAAAATCCTCTATGACTTTTCATTGATTGTTACTTTTCCAGTTATCCAATTAACATCAATCTGTTTATAGAAGCTGCCCCATTCTAATTTTATTCGCCCGCCTGTTGATGAACCATCAGGAAAAAACCTTATCCTCGCTATCTGGTCTACCGTATATTCTTGTTCTGCGATTTCTAATGTGACAGCTATTTCTTTATTAAACTTGTGTTGTTTATTTTGACTACTGACTGCATAACTATTTTCACTAAGATCTATATCAACTGAAGTTGATTTTTGCGTTATCAATGCTTGTGATTGTGCATAACGTAATGCTGATGCTATTTCATAAGTAATTAATTGCAATTTTGTTCCATAGTTCCCAGAATTTATATTATTAGCTATAACACTAAAGCCTAATACAGCAATTATCAAAACGATAATAATCTCTATCAAGGTAAATCCTTGGTTACTATTTAATGATTTTTTCATTTAGTCCCAACTATTTATATCCTGATCCTCACCTTCACCACCTTGTTTATCGTCTGCACCATAGCTGTATAAATCAAATTTGCCGTGTTGCCCAGGTTGTTGGTAGTGATATTCTTGCTGCCATGGATCAATAGGTACTTTGTCTTTTCTTAAATAAGGCCCATTCCATTGTTTAACATCCGCTGGCCTTTCAACTAATACAGCTAAGCCTTGCTGATTATTTGGATAATTACCAACATCTAATTTATACATATCAAGAGCTGTGGATATATCTTCAATTTGTACTTTTGCTGCTTTTATTTTTGCTGTCCCCATATGTTTCATTACTTGCGGCCCTACGATACCAGCTAGCATGGCAATAATACCTAATACCACCAGTAACTCTAATAGCGTAAATCCTTTGTTATTTTTTGACTTATTCATTTAATACCCTTTTCATAGCGCTAAATCATTCACGCTTAAGATTGCTAATAATATTGATACAATTATGCCGCCTATCATGACACCAAGAAATATAATCAAACTGGGTTCCAGCAATGACAACATCCTTTGGATGCTGTTCCCAAGCTGTTTGTCATAAATATTAGCTATTTTAATTAACATTTCTTCTAACCGACCAGTTTCCTCACCCATTTTTATCATTTGTATCGCTAACTTCGGAAACACATTAAATTCTGCTAAAGCCAATGACAATGTCATACCTTGTTTAATTTGCATTTCTGTCTTTTCAATGATTTCAACTAACAAGCTATTGGTTATAATTTCTTTAACTATCACTATTGATTTCAATATTGATACACCATTTCCCAATAATGTGCCTAATGTTCGACTAAATACAGCTACTTCTTTGACTAATAAAATTTCGCCGATTAAAGGCATTTTCAACACATAACTATCAATTACTTTTTTCCTCACTGGATTTTCTAATTGCCACTTTATTGTTTGCATAATAAGCAATACAAAACCTAAACCCATCCACCAATAAGATTTTATGAAATCAGCTACGGCAACGACTATTTGTGTCGGTAAAGGTAAATTCTGACCAGCACTTTCGAACATCTCTTTAAATTGTGGCACTACAAACACTAACATCACTAACATTGACGCAACAGACATCAGTAATAACATTGCCGGATAAATTAATGCACTAGTAACTTTTTCTTTCAAATTCTGTGATCGTTCTAAATAATCAAATAATTCATGTAATACACCACCTAAATCGCCACCCATTTCTCCTGCTCTTACCATATTTAAGTAGAACTTAGTAAAAACATTGGTTTCCATTTCTAATGAATCAGCTAACGATTTACCGGCTTTAATTCTTTCTAATATATTAATAACTACTGTATTCAGTCTTTTATTATCTTCTGTTAGTTCTATTAATATAGTTAACGACCTATCTAATGGTAGACCCGATTCTACTAATGTCGCTAATTCTGTAGTGAAATTAACTATATCTTTTGTTGACAACCTATGCTTAAACTCTCCTATCCTAAATCCTAGAAAACTTGTTGTTTTGGTTTGTTCAATTTTTACTGGGATTAAGCCTTTGCTTTGTAATTCGAGTAACAGCTGATTTTCATCAACAGCCTCTCGCAAACCTTGCTCTTGCTTTCCTTGCTGATTAATTGCCTTATATGTATAAAGTGGCATATGTTTAGTTTAATTTAAGACTCAAATAATTTCCTTATGCGTGCTTACATACCAATTATTTTCTTATATGCGTGCTGTCGAACCTAATTAGAACCCTTTTAGCTCTCTGCTACTGTGCGTTAACGCACATACAGCTTTGTTTTAAATAAATAGAATTTACTCAGCTAATAAACCTAATTTACACACGCTTTGGACATGCGTTAACACAGACAGGTAAAGGTCAATATGAAATGGGATGGACTTGAACGTCGTAAAACCTTGAGATTAAAAGCAGAGGCGCTAGTTGAAAATTTGATGCCAGTTTCGCAGTCATGTGAACCTGCAGAAGTGTTACTTCATCAGTTATTAGTTCATAAAATTGAATTGGAGCTGCAGAATGACGAGTTACAGAAAACTCATTTGGCTTTAGAAGTTGCTAGAGATCGATTTAAAAATCTCTACAATTTAGCACCCGTTGGGTTTATGGCTATCAATCGTGATGAATTGATTACAGAAATCAATCAAACTGGCTGTGATTTGCTAGGCATCGATCCCAACAAGCTGAATAATCTACGATTTTCCAGTTTTGTCGCTATTGAAGATCGCGATAATTGGTATCGTTTATTCCGTCAAATGTTTCACTCCACGGGTGCTGAAAAAAAACGAATTAACTTAGAGTTGATACAAAGTGATGGTCGTAACTTTAAGGTTCATTTGATCTGTGTTTTCCTTGCGGCTTCGGATAGTATTTCAACACCTATTTTAAGGCTGGCATTTACTGATATTGCTGAAGTATAGAGCTATAGGTTTCATGCGTTAAGCGCTGTGAAGTCATGTCATTTTTGATCGCTAGTCACTTTTGGTAATGCCCCATTCGCCCCTTAATTTTCCTCTATGGATGTATAGCCACTGCAAAGCAACAATCGGAATCCCTGATTCAATCTTGCCTTGCTCTACTAATTGATAGGCTTCATCAAACGGGACTGCCATTACCCGAATATCCTCGCCCTCTTCTTCTAGGCCTTTAATACCATCAACACCACGACTATCGACTTTACCGCAGAATAGTGTGAGCCATTCCGATGAACCGCCCGGCGTGGTGTAGAACTGGTTGATTTTAATCAGCTGTTCGATTTTACAACCCGCCTCTTCCCAAGCTTCGCGATGCGCGACCTCTTCAGCGGTTTCACCTTCCTCAATCGCTCCGGCGACAATTTCCAGTAACCAAGCCCGTTCTGGTTGCAGGATGGCACCGACGCGGAATTGTTCTATCAATACTACTTGATCCAAATCAGGATCATAAAGCAACACCGCGACACAGTTGCCACGCCGGAATAACTCGCGTTTTAAAGGCTGACTCCAGCCTCCGCCATACAAGCTGTGTTTTACCGTGTAGGTTTCCAGTTTAAAAAAGCCTTGGTAGACGGTTTGTTGCTCGAGGATTTGAAATTGTTTCTCGCTCATTTTTTGTACTCGACTCGATAAATCACGCCAATTCTGTCGTCACTGATTAACAAGCTGCTATCCGGCATTTGCAATAGATCGACGGGGCGACCTAATACTTCGCCAGTGGGGGTTAGCCATCCGGTAATAAATGGGGTTTCGCTGTAAGGTTTGCCTTCGCTGAATTTGACTAGCGCCACTTGATAACCTTGCGCTTTGGTGCGATTCCATGAGCCGTGTTGCGCGACGAATAACTGTTTGTAATAGTCGGCGGGAAATTGGCTGCCGGTGTAAAAACGCAGACCTAAAGGCGCGATGTGGGCTTTGTATTTCCAAGCGGGGGCAGTGGTTTGGGCGCAAGTTTTGACGGCTGGCATTTGTTGATCGGCTATGGTGCCAGCATGACAATAAGGAAAGCCAAAATGTTCGCCGACCCGACTCCATTCATTGAGTTCTTCGGGTGGTAAATCATCACCTAAATAATCGCGGCCATTGTCGTTGAAAAATAAATGCCCAGTGCGCGGTTCCCAATCGAACCCAACCGAGTTACGAATCCCGTTGGCTAAAATTTCAAATTGGCTGCCATCAGCATTGAGACGGACTAATGAAGCGTAAATCGGTTTTTCTGGTTCACAGACATTACACGGCGCACCAACGGCAGTGTAGAGTTTGCCATCTAGCCCGAAGCGCAGATATTTCCAACCGTGATGTTGGTCGGAAGGAAATTGGTCGAAAACCACTTGTGGCTTTGGCGGCTGAGCGAGATGCTCTTTAATGCTGTCGAAGCGAATGATGCGATTGACTTCGGCGACATATAAAGTGTTGTTTTTATAAGCAACACCATTGGGCATATACAGATTTTCAGCAATCACATAGCGTTTTTCTGCTACGCCATCGCCGTCTTTATCTTGCACCGCATAAACGCCGCCATCATGGGTGCCGACATAAACCACACCGTCATCACCCAAGGCTAAACTGCGAGCGGTCGGTAAATTGTCAGCAAAAATAGAAATACGGAATCCGGCCGGCAAACGCAGCTGTTTCAATAGTTCGGTCTGTTCTGGGGTAGCGGCTTGAGCTAATGGACTCAGTGCCAACAGTAGAATTAAGCGGCTTATAACTTTCATTTTTTGACCCTCTCCAATACACTTTTGCCGCATGTTATCACTCAGCGCCTTGTATTTGAGTGTTTCACCCCAACCATAAAGCCGTTAACCATCACAGAGGATTTTTACTATGAAACGAATATTTTTATTTTTGGCGACCAACATCGCAATTATGCTGGCGATCAGCGTACTGTTTAATGTACTCGGCATTAAAGGTGCATTGGACGCACAAGGCGTTAATCTCAACTTGGAAGGCTTATTGGCGATGTCAGCGGTGATCGGTATGACCGGTTCGGTGATTTCCTTATTGATGTCGAAATGGTCGGCTAAAAACGCCATGGGTGTGCATGTAATTGAGCATCCACAAAACCAAACCGAACAATGGTTGGTAAGCATGGTGGCGCAACAAGCTCAACAAGCGGGAATTGGCATGCCGGAAGTAGGGATTTTTGATAGCCCAGATCCAAATGCTTTTGCGACTGGCGCGAACCGCAATAGTGCCTTGGTGGCGGTTAGTACCGGTTTATTACATCGAATGAATGCTGATGAAGTTGAAGCGGTGGTTGGTCACGAAATTAGCCACGTCGCTAATGGTGATATGGTGACCATGGCGTTGATGCAAGGCGTGGTGAACACGTTTGTGTATTTCTTTGCGACCGTGATTGGTTATGTGGTTGATCGGGTGGTGTTTAAAACCGAACGCGGTTATGGCCCCGCTTATTACATCGTGCAAATGATTGCTCAAATCGCCTTGTCGATTTTGGCGTCGATGATAGTCATGTGGTTCTCGCGTCATCGTGAATTTCATGCTGATGCTGGCGGTGCCAAATTAGCCGGTCGTGAAAAAATGATTTCTGCTTTGGAAGCTTTGCAACGTGCGCATGAGCCTAGCCAATTGCCGGGCGAATTAGCGGCATTTGGTATTAACGGTGGTGGTGTGCAACGGTTGTTTATGAGCCATCCGCCGTTGGAAGAGCGGATTGCGGCTTTGAGAAATGCGCGTTAATGCTTGATGTTTGCAATGCTCTTAATATTTAAGAGCATTTAAAGTGGTTTATATAAGGTTTCGCGTTGCGAAGCTTATTTTAATGTCGGTTTCACGAAAAACATCCGTGTTTTTCGCCCTAAAGGGTAAATGCCAATCGGCTATCCTGCCGATTGGTCGCACCGACAGGCGAG
>Ga0208223_1000216_pt1 | contig 15096 bp, 32 predicted proteins | sample LakMenE07Oct09ns_FD_150678 | JGI IMG/M metagenome (GOLD analysis project Ga0208223, IMG submission 150678) | Freshwater microbial communities from Lake Mendota, WI - 07OCT2009 deep hole epilimnion ns (SPAdes) | ecosystem: Environmental > Aquatic > Freshwater > Lake > Epilimnion/Euphotic zone ...
GTTCACTACCGCAACCCCGGTAGGTGGGTCATATATTATACTAAAATGTACTAATGTCAACTACTCAATAGCGATTTATACATACCTAATAGGTTTATTTGATTACTCTCCCGTGTTTGTAATGCAGTATACAAATGTTTTTCTACAGGACTACCCTGCAAATGCACCACGGTGCATGGGTTTTTCTGCCCTGCTCGATGCACACGGGCGTTAGCCTGTGCATATGTTTCATAGCTTGTAGTGGGTGACCACCACACAACGGTGTTAGCCGCATGTAGCGTTACACCGTGAGACGCAGATTGAGGCTGGATAACCAACACCTGTTTTTTACCTGATGTTTGGAACTTACCGAATATCTCCGTACGGTTTTTTAGTGTAACGCCTCCATGAATTACATCGACGTCATAGTCTGACACTACGAGTTTTTCCTGTAGCATAGCAATCGAATGCCTAAACGCGCAGAACACAAGGACGCTATGTGAACTATCCTCAATCACATTGACCAGCTCGTTGTATCGTGTCTTACAGTCAAAGTCTATAACCTCTCCATTATCTGTATAACAACCGCCGGCAGAGATCTGCAAAAGCTTGTTCATGTTAACAGCGGCATTGACCGATGTGATCTCGTTACCTGCTACCTCAAACAACATCTCACGCTTAAGTGTGTCGTAGTATTTCTGTTGTTGTTTAGTCAGAGGTACATCACGCGTTTGGTACATGAGTTCTGGTAGATCCAGACACTCCTCCTTAGTGAACCGTATGGCCGGTTGCATTAGTTGGTGGATATAAGCGTTTGCTTCAGGGCGCGGTCTCCATGTGAACGTAGACACCTTCTGCATGACGCGATCTTTAAACATGTACTCTGTACGGTCTACCTTGTGCGGGTGCATCATTCTAACCAACCCATACGCATCCACAGGCGACTGTGCAGCAGGTGTACCTGTCATCAACCACAACCATGATTCAGGGGTCAGTATCTGGTTTATCGCTTTCCATCGGTTAGTGTTTTGACGTTTTATAGCGGATGCTTCGTCAATAATCACCATGTCGAACTTACCCCTAAGTAGGTCGTTAAGCGCGATCTCAACACCGTCAAAGTTGATAATCACTATCTCAGCGTCAGACAGGATAACTTTCTTACGTTGTACCGCTGTGCCGTGCGCTATACCTACCCTACGGTGCATAACAGTCTTGAACAAATCATTTTGCCAAGCTGACTGCATGATAGATAGTGGGCAGATGATTAACACCCGTTTTACTAGGTTCTTATTCATCAGATAGTCTAAAGCCCATGCAGACGATGAGGTCTTGCCTGTACCCATTTCTGATAATACATAGGCGCGTCTGTTTACAGACAGGAAGCTGGCCGTTGTCTTTTGGTGGTCAAACGGTGTGTAGATACCTGCCCATGTATAATCTTTTAATATAGGCGAAGGTATTTTAGTGAAACCTAAATTATGCAGCACACGTACTTCATCTAACCCCCAATGGATTATTACTGTCGCAACACCGCCATCCCAACGTAGCAATTTACTTTTGGGTATGATGGACGTAATACGTTCAGGGTATTTTGTACGCAGCTCTATAGCTTTATTGTCTATTATTCTCATATAAGTCCATTGCGTTAAACGCAAGAAAAAGGTCTAACTAAATTAAATCGTCGTCATCGTTAAACCATTCATAGGTATAAAACATAATCACACCCACGACAACCATAGTCACTAAAGACATAAATATATCTGTAACCATTACTCCTCCAAAATCTCGAATAGTTGGCATTTAGTTGGGTTGCTGTCAAAGTACCAAGCTCTGACTCTTTGTTGGTCTTTCTTACGTTGACCAGAAGCGACACGTAACGCGAACGCTTCCAGAAGATCTTGATGCTGGACTAAAAAGGCGTCACTTAATCCAGCATCTCTTGCGTATTGTCGTATTGCTGCTGTTGGAAGCTGCATTATTTATTTACCTTTCTACTGCCGGGATTTTTGTTCTTAACAGTTTTCCCTTTAGTTTGAGAAAACGCTCTGTTTGTTTCAGGTGATACTAACCGCAAGTTACTTTTGGTATTCAAACCACCTTTAGATAACGGCTTGATATGGTCAATGTCTTTGCCCTTTCTATCTACACCCGCTTTATCCATTGCTCTACGTGCTTTTTGACGCTCCGCACGTAATTTACGAGCTTTTGGTTTTTGCATCTCTAAACGATGCTCGTGTTTGTAATCTCTATCTTTCGGATCTGCATATGGCATTATCGTCTCCCATTGAACTCGCAGTCTACGACAGGGCACCACCCTCTACATAAACCGTTCTGTGTTTTGTTAAAAACCCCTGTCTCATACGCAACCGTTCTACGGTGCAGCACCTCATCGAGTTGCTCAAACACTTTAAACTTTTCCGCATTAGGGTATGAAGTTTTTATTATATCCCTACATACTACAAATAACAGCATACCTTTAACCCGCTGTATCTCTGGGAATAGTAGGAATACACAGGCCGCCATAAGTTGTAACTGCAGTGGATCTGCATATTTGGACGACTTACCTGTTTTGTAGTCCACTACATAGGCTACTTGCTTCTCATGGTCTACGATTAGTAGGTCGGCTACACCTCTAAACCACGCTTCTTTGTCAAAGAAATCGCATGGCTCTAGCACACCGTTCTTTCGGGTAATACCCATCTTACGTTCAACAAACTTCTCACCCTGTATAGCTTTGAGTTTGTCTAAGTATGACTTTATGTAAGAGAACTGAGGCGGCAATGGTTTGTCTTCCCCGATATACTCTTCAGCCGCTTTATGCAGCTCTGTACCGTAAATAATAGCGTCAGTATCAGGTTCTCTAGGAATATCCCTGACCACTTTCTCCCGCATGTATCTATGTGGGCATTGTTTAAAGGTACTCAGTGAGCTATAGCTCCACGGTTGGATAGTATATTTTGGTTCCATTATCGCCTCGATTCAGTACAACTATGCACGTCAGCCAAGTATACCATAATGGTAAGCAGCCCATAAGCCGTTAGTTACCAGCAACCCTGCAACTAAAAAAGAGATCACCAATTTCTGGAAATGTATTCGCCCCGCGGCTAGTTGCACCAAAGGTATGGCATCATCAACACACTCACCTGACACAGAAAAACCCATAAGGCTTACTGATATTAACTTGTTTGATATATTAAGTATGAGTGGAACGTGTATTGTTTTTTTGTTTTCCATCTTAAACCTCTTTTAAGTTACGTCCAATATGACCTTCAACACCTAACACAATGCCGGGCAACCATGACGGTGCTCGCACCATCTCATCTTCTACAAACTTCAACGCTTCATCAGCATATTGCTCCCGTACAGTTAGGTAGTTAGCGTCATGCAGAGTTAATGCTAGAGGGTATTTTTTGTTGATACGTACCATAGATTCACCAATTACACAGCGAGCTAATGCTTGCACAGTTCCTTGAAACACCTTGGCGCCATAGACGCGGTCTATTTCTTTTGACGACTTGTCGTACACCCACTCAAGCTTCTGTTTGTCATTGTACTGCTGACGTAAATTTGGATACGCTAAGTGCAAACCTGAAGGTAAGCGGATGCCAGTGCCCCCTTCTACAGCACAAAGATTGTTGTACCCGAAGTCCATACCGTAATTGTTTGCAACAGCAGAGATAACCTCACCACCGGTACGCCACATACCAGCCACGTCGCTGTAGTCTTCACGATACATATCTACGATACGTTTAGCTTCAATTTCACCTATATCTTTACCTGAACCTTGTTTGATCGCATTGCGTAGTTTCCCTGCGCCGACCCCGTAAATAAGGGACAACGAACTCGTTTTACCAATAAACCTTTGGTCTTTATCAACGTCATCATACGGCACATTAAACACAGAACTGGCAAAGTCTTTGTACAGGTCTTTACCTTCCTGAAGTAGTTGCAGTTTATCCATCTGCCCCGCAAACCATAACCCAACCCTTAACTCAATGTTAGATAAGTCAGCCCCGATAATGACATACCCGGGTGGCGCTACCACACCCTGCTTTAAGTCTGATTTGTTAGGTAGGTTTTGAAACTGCAACCCCTGTGTAGCCGACCACCGCCCTGTGCGAGCACCATAATAATTAAGTCCAATAGGTAAGTACCCATTATTGCGGTCACCTGTATCTATTAGACGTTGTGTGCGCGTTTCTTCTAGTGAACTTTTTACACCCAACCTTGCAGCTGCAAGTGCTTGAACATCAGGGTTCTCGTGCTCAAGTAAAGCCTTCATACCTTCATCTGTTTTAGCTAAAGCATAAGTATCTTTACCTGTAGTCAGTGAAGTTTTCATCGGAGGTTCTACACCATAACTGCGCAGCAGTTCTGCAAACTTTGGGTTAGACCGCAAAGTTTTTAACGCTTTATCTCTACGTTCAGGTGTTACTGGTCCTAATACATCGAGTACAACCTCATCAGGGTTACTTATACCAACTTCTATGAAATCTAAACGTCTAGCTATATCGTTGATAATGCCCTCTCGTTTGTCTTGGACTTCTTTTAAATGCTGCACTAAGAACTCTCTGTCGTACATAAACTTAGGTTCGGTGTACATACGGATGGTCATATCAATCAGCTTTAACTCAGTCTGATTGAACTTAGACCGCATCAGATCAAATATCTGTTTAGTGAGGTTTACGTCTTGTTTACAGTATTCACCATAGGCCGCTAGTTCTTGTGGTGTAAACGTATCTCTATGATAGTCAATGAAGTTATGCACCTCTGTACCCTTCTCACCTACACCATAGTATTCGGCTAGGCGTTTAAGGCTGTTACCTACTGTCGCACCATGTAGTGCTCTAGCCATTGCTAAGGTGTCTAATATAACTTTAGGGTAGATACCAAAGTGAAACGCTAAGATACTCGCATCGAACATCGCGTTGTGCATAATGACTGCATTGTTATCTAAATCGAACTGAACCAACCAGTCGTGTGTCTCTTGCTTTGTACCGCTGAACCATTGTGTTGGTTCGCTGTTTCTCTTTACCCCTACACCGATAACTTCAAACTGGTCATCATTGATATATTCATCGTAGGTAAGTTTAGATAAGCTGAATGTGCGGGAATAAAAAGACTCAAAGTCTAGGGTAAAAAGTTTCATAGGTTTCTCATAGTCACGTAATTGTTTAGGGAGGCTATACAGATTTATCGGAGGAAACCTCATTAGATTCAAGCTCAATCAAAAGGTCGATAAAATGCCTCGCTTTCTTTAAATCTTCTATACCGTTCTTCGCTCTCCATCGAGTGATATATTTGATTACACTACCCTCACAGAAACCTAAACCATTAGCGTGGGTATACTCCACCGGTTGAATCTTTAAATCTTTATAGTGACTCCCGCCTGTTTGTACATCTAATGCTCTCATAGCCCAAAACTCCACCCAACTAACTTACCAACGACCATACCCATCATCGCCATGATGATGTAATAAAGCACACGAACTCTTACTTCTAAATGCTTAACCTTCCTACGCTCCTCCCATTTCCTTGCTTGCTCTTCTTTATAATGTTCATACATCAGCTGTTCTTGAGCTACGTAATCGTCTATTACTTGTTTACTATCCTCATACCGAACAAACTCACCTTGCTCCGCTTCTTTCATACTGCGCCAAATTTGTTTTATTGTGTATCTTTGCATCACCAAACCTCTGTTCCCATTGTGTGTTTATTGTTAGCTTGCACTCGTCTTTTCCAGTTTAGATGCGATTCCCTGTTGCTTATCATCGGTACAAATTTTCTGCGATTCAATCGCGAATCTGATAGCACTATAGATAAGGTGCTGTTGGTTATTCTGTATTCTTTTCTAATCATTTGTTTTCTCCCGTTCAGCCAGCATGGCATCTGCATATTGATATGCCCATTTTGCGACCTCCTCTATTCTTAGACTAATGTTGCCTGATATATGGCTTTGCATAGCCTTGGCCGCAAAATAATCGCGAGTTGATAAGCCGCTATGCGCTTCATGCGCATTATCTGGATACACTATAGCGTGTGGAAACGCTGGCCCACCGCTTTTAATACTCATTGTTGTTCTCCTTTAGCTTTAGCAATTGCCCGAAGTGCATCACCTAGTACGCCTTTCTTGTCAGCGTAGTAGCTCATAGGTAGTTCATCACCTGTATGAAGCTTGGGTAGAGCGTTGATTAATGCTTCCAACAATTCATCCCGCTGTGAAGCCTTTATTTGCAATTCTGTCAGCTTATTTTCTGGCAATGTAACTGTACTTATTTCACCCTCGTATGCTTCCGGTGGTGTGCAGGTATGTACCCAATCAGGGTTACCTGATAATCGTTTTCCGCACCGTGGACAGAAGTTAAATTTTACCGCTTGCTCTTGGTCTGCCTGTCCTTGTATTCCCGCACCTTCAACATGCTCTCGAAGCTTGCTTTCTCGTTGTCGTCCATCGCTTTCGGCAGTATGAACCCCTTCATCCAATTCGACCCTTTCTTCGTTGGCTTTTTTGTTAAATATCGCTTCGTAATTTTCATCGAATCGTCTCTTGTTTGTTGGGCGTGGGGTGCTACCCTTGCCGCCGTGTGTTTGACCTTTCATCGTATTCCCCCCGTTTCTTTAATTTGTTTCTCAGCCTCACGTCTTACTGCAACGGCTTCCTCTAATGTCTTAAACGTACCTAAGTTGTAGTCGATACTTTTACACTTCATACGTGCTACATATGTACCGTTAGGTCTAAGTTGAACACCTTTCGGTAAACCTTTTTTAGTGGCAGAGACAACATTCCTTATCTTACCATTAACCCGTAGGTCCTCTTCTGCGGCAACTCGTGCATCAATCGCTTTACTTAATGTGTCAAATGATCCTAAGTTGTACTCAACCTTGTTGAACTTAATCTTTACCCTGTAGGTGTTATGTGGCGTTTTATGCACCCCAGTCGGCAGACCATTAGCACCAATCACAGCAAGTCTAACTCGTCCTTTAGACCCTGTATCAGTAGGTTTCATCGACCACTCAGACTCAATCGTCATACGTGTTGTCTTCGGTTTGTTACGCTTAGCTATTGCCATCATTGCTTCGCGCTTGGCCTGTGCCTCCTGCGGTAGGTATGCACCTTTCAGAAACGTTGATGCCATCTTATTGAAGGTTGGTTTAGCATCACCTTGGTTCGGATATACACCGTGCTTATCGAAGTACCGCTCTGCCGCTACCAATGCCGCTACGTTATGATCTAGCATAAACTCTTCATACTCACGTTTGCTGAACAACGCCGGCTGTGTGCCTGATGTAACAACGACAGGTTCTGGCGCTCCGATACGCTTTCTAAACGCACGAAGGGTTGTATAGGGAAGCTTGAGTAGCTCAGCGGCTTCCGCGTAGGTGATACGATCAGTCATCGTTTATCCTCTATACCAAACAGCGCATTTAACTTTGGAAGTAGCTCCTCTACTAATTGGCCTCGATATTTTACCCCTGAAGGTTCTGGTTCATTTTGTGACTCTTGGTATGGTTCAGCTAAATACCCTATGTCAGCCCCCCAAAACGCTAATTTTACTGGGCGTAAATCGTGAATAAGCCTACTTGATTCTGGTAGCTTAGTAATGTAAGCCCTTGCATCGTCTTCACACTGAAACGCTGGGGATAATTGATCTTCACGCCACAGCCCTTCTTGGTTAAGCTCAATAGTCTTTTCGGTTTGATTCCATCCACAACTACGTTCTTTATAGATCGCTATTACCCATACACTATTCATCGTTTAAAAGCCTCGATCTCTTCGTTAGTTAACGGCACCAAATCATCTGTATACCTCGCTTCATCCGCAAGTGTAAAGATGCAACCAAACTGCTTACTTCTTACCAAAACCCCGTGCTTCGGCATGTTGCGCCACCACTTAACTTTTTTGGGTCGATCAGTTAATTCAACTAATTCATCTAATTTATTGTTCATTATCCGCAGTTGTTTGTTTATGTTTGATAGTGCTACTGCTGTTTCATGTTTCATCGTTCTCTCCTACCTCTGATGTTTAATTAACGGTTTCTGTCCTTCGTCCAGCTCCCACGGGTACTTCGTGCCACAGTCGATGCACCACTTCATTCTCAAAGAATAAAACAAACCCATTCCGACCTTGCATTTAGGGCATATGTTTTTTGGGTTCATTTTTTAGTTTCTCCAATACCACTTTCTCAACAGCCATTACCAAATCGTAATCTTCAGACGTTACAAATTGAAGTGCCACCGCTTGAACAATAGTCTTAATCTCATCATCCGTTAAAGGCTCATAGTCATCGAGCGACACATACCCAAGATCAATAGTTTCATACCCAGCGTTTCGCCAATACTCTTCCGCCTTCACAGCCAACAACTTGTTTAAGTTATGAACGTAGACTTTAAGATCGTGGTAGTCCATTTCTTCCGGCTTCATTTTTTGACACACAGGGCTTTATAATCCCATCGAATAAGGTACGCATCGGTGTAAATCCTTGCTGCTTCCTCACAGCTTGCTTGACTATTAAATTCTTGGGTATGTACAGCGTGTCCCGCAATAACCAAAATCAACACGTAAATCATTTAATTCTCCGTTCAATACTAGGTAAGTTATCTATCCACTCATCTACCATGTAAATTCCAAGCATAGCTATAGCCCAGAACAGCACGAGTAGACCATTCAATACATTCTTACTCATCATACCCTCCAGTCACTCAAAGTGACGTTATTTAGAAACTATCAAGTGAATACCACTACGACCACGTTTCCGCACTCCGACCTGTCCTTCTGTTACATTTCTAAGCTGCCTATGCGGCAGCACCTATGTGTTACAGGCAGTGGTATTCCTTCATAGTGCTGGCCTTTAACATCGCCAGCGCGGATGTGATTATGCTCGGAATTGCTAAACCAACATAATCAAACGCCAACTTTTGCCCATAGGGTCTTTACTGCTCACCTTTTAACTCGCAGGATGAGGACTGCGTGACGTTGTTTTTACTGCCCAAGAGTGCTAACAATCTGATGGTTGCTAAATAGAATCCCAGTAGTCGAGCCACATTTCGGGTGGTAACAACATAGTCAATCGTTCTATGTGAGCTTTCTCTTCTTTCAAACCGTTAACACGGTAGGCCGTATACCTTCGCCTACATTCATCGTGATACAGCTTAGTAGGAAAGTTCGTTTCAATAATTTTACCGCACCATTTACACGATGTCTTGTATTTTTTCTCCATAGATCACCGGTGCAATCTCTTGCAGTTGTCGCTCAATCTCTGCGGCTACATCACGCACTTCTTTCTGTGCGTGTTTGGTATTCCTAAGCGCGATAAAGTCTTTAAACGCTTGATAATTGCCAGCAACATATAACTCAGTTGCTTGGGCTTGGGGTAACCAGAACCGAGCATCTTGTTTAGACATGCCAGCACCGCGTAATTCGTTGTACAGCTCTCTGGCTTCTTGTTCAAACAAAATAATAGAGTCTTTCACATCACCATTTAACTTATCAAACCCCGGTGGTCTTATGAATTCCGCTTCGCTTTCATCACAATATCGGCTAGAGCGCACAAGGTAATCCAAATGTTTACTACGAGTAAGCTGAGCCAGACATACACGACTAATCCCTTCGATTCTAAATACGACATGACCAAAGCGTAGGACGCTAAGATGTCCGACACTAATAATATGAGCCAGTCTAGCATCATCATTTCCTTCTCTCCCGTAACATATTCCTGCCATACGACCCAAGTTAGATGGGTCTGTGTATTGTTCTATTGTGACTTTCATTCATTCCCCCAAACTACAGTCCCACTACCATCAGCATTTGCACGTATCAGTTGAATAAAAAACATACGTGCGGCTTTACTGTACCTAACCCGAAGATTATATTTGTTAGGGATAAAGAACCTAAACCCTGCACTACGAGGATCGTTCAACGGGTAAAAATTAAAACCCCATTTCATATCTTCACCTTCCGGTGTAACCCAAATCATAACCCCTCCAATGCTGTTTTAAGTTCATCTATATTATGTTCGTTAATGACAAGTGCTATACCACCTGACTCTTGTATAGCTTTAAGGTTTTTCAACTGCAATGCAGTCGGTTTGTTCTTACCAGCCTTCGCCTCTATACCAATGAACCGCCCTTTAACAACAGCGATCACGTCTGGAACCCCGCTGTTACCAAAGCCGAAGCTCATGGGTGTTACATAATATGCGCTATGTTCAGCGAGTATCTGCATGATTTGTTTCTTCACTAACCCCTCAGGTGTTTTAGCCATTACCCACCCCGCTTAGGTAAACATGACTCCGGTGGGTAGTACAGTTTGCTTAGTCTCTCCAACTCATCCATCGTACGTAAGACTAATACTGCATCGGTGTTGGCGTCTTTATCATGCAGTCTCCCTGCTAATTCTCTCATACTCTGTATCATTTCTTGTTGCATTGTCATCGTATGTACCTTCATGTGTTATCTGTATTTCAGCTAAGAGGTGTGCATCCTCTGAACACACACCCTGTTTCTTTAAGTAGTCGCACCTAAGTTCAATTGCTTCTTGTTTCGTCATGTCGTTTTCACCAAATAGAAATCAGACGAGCCTTGTTTCTGCGCCTCGTCGAGTAGTAGTTTACATCGGTCAATGATTGTACTCGGTGATGGGTAAGCTATCAATAATGATGCTACGTGTTTAGGGACATTTAATCGACGTAATACTTTACCCTGCAGTTCACTGATGAATACCCTCCCGTTACGGTCGTATATTTGATACGAGGCATCGTCTGTATTAAGTTCTTTAATGGTTGTCATGTTTCTTGTTGCCATAGTCGCTCCTATAAAATGTATGGTTGCCGATGCGCACAGGCTTTTTTATATGTCTAGCCCACAGCGGGCGTCGACTATACGCATCGAAGCTATCTCTATCACCAATTGGTGAGGCTATTTTCCCAGTTAAGATCAGCTTACTAATCTTAACGAATTCTTCTCTATCATTAGCGGGTATCCAGCGCTGAGTATACCCAGCGCTTACTATGTGGCAGACAGTTTTACCTGTCTGCTTCTTTCGGTTTATCACGGTGTACCCTACAGCTATCTGTCCAATCATCTGCTCACCTCTCGATTCTGCATAGATTGTTTTAGCGAGACACTCAACTTCATTAGCTGATACTGAACCGCATACTAATAATAGTATTAAAGGTAGTTTGTTCATATCTAATCTCCATCTATACCTCCTAGTACAGTCAATTAAATTGACGATGGCTCAAGGGTATCATGGTTTTATTTAGGTGTCACTTATAAGGAGTAACTTCACCGTTGATATACCGGTTCCAGTAGTGGTTCATAGCTTCTTGTCTTGTTCCTCCATACGACAGCGTTGTGTGATTCCCTAACCACACATACCACCTGTTTGATATCGGTACATCAGCTGAGCTTATCTCAGTTTTCCATTGCACACCTGCAACATCGGCTAATGCTTCGAGTTCTTCTTCTGTGTGTGTCATATACGTTCACTCCAGTTATCTAATACGTACTGCTCCATCTGTTCGGGTGATGGGTGTAGACGCTTAGTTACGTCGTTTGTATCCCAACTACAACAACGGATAAACACACCCAACGCGATGTGAAACCACTCATCACCTATATCTTTAGGTGGAACGCCGTCATGGACGGCGTCACGTAGTTGACTACTGAAGTTCACGATTATCGGTGGGTTACCATAAGCATGTTTGATGTGGGCATACATACTATGTATGTAGTCTATAAAGCGATCTTGTATCTGTTTATCGTCCATTAGAAATCCCATTTGTCTAAGATGTCACTTGCCGCCTCACGAACCCTACGACGCATAAGGTCGTCATCTTTTAGGTCTTCGGTTTCCACGCCGTCGATGACATCGAGTAGTTGCTGTCTCGCATACTCCAGCTGTGTGTCGTTAGCTATATTCATAGCCGGCATAAGTTCGATTAAATCACGTGCATTACCTAATAACGACTCGTAGATACGTGGCCGTTTCTCCCCTTCAGGCACCTCACGTAGCTGTGTGACCATACGGGTTAAGATTGTTTTGAACCGTTCAGACAGATCTGACATGGCTACACTCACAGCAGATTGCAGTTGTGTGTCGTACTTAGACCGCAGTTCGTTTAGTCCTTCGTTACCTATATCGACACGGAAGTCACCGCTCTCTGGTAATGGGCTGAACTGGAGGTTGAACTTGAAGCGTGTGGCTACTTCAGTCTCACTTGGGTAATCGTCCTTATCAAACAAATCGCCCAGCTTGAACGCCTGCGCACCGATGATAGTGCTGTAGTTGGTGAGGAAGGCAGATACTAGGGCCTCGCGTTCCTTCTCTCGCTGACCCATCATATTTAAGTAGGTCATGTAATTGCCCATAGGTAATAGTGCAACGCCTGAATATGCCCAAGGTAATGTATATTGTTTATGTATCTGCCGTGTTTCACTGTCGTGCTGCCCGATAGCTTTGAGCGTCTGCTCATCGGCAAACAATGACTTGGTGTACTTACCTGCACGGGTCTGGGTATTCTTGCTGTGGTCGATCTCGTCAGATACAGACCGGTCGAGCTTGTTGCCGCTATATGCTGACAACGACAAGGTTACTAGTAATGCAGATGATGATAGTGATATGTTGTTCATAGGTTTCTCCTTACTTGATGTATTCTATTTTTACGATAGTTGATGCATTAAGGGCACACTCGACCGTGTCATATACATTGAGGCGTTTGTATGCATCGTTACGTACAGCAGTGTTTAGCTTTTCTTTGGTTACGTGCTTAGACCCAACAGATATAAACTCTCCACACCACATAACCACACACAGCATATATTGATAATAGTTATCTTCCTCCATTTGGTCGTAGTCTATCTGCCATGCGGTGTTCTTTTTTATCTCGTCATAACTTACAACCCAGTCCATAATAGTCAACAGGCTGTCACAGTAATCTAAGAATGGTTTGATGAGTTCACGTACTTTCTTACTACGCTCACGGTTAACCTGCATTTTGTACGCTACAACTTTACCTACTAGGTGCACCTTGCCCATATCATCTACACGGAAGAATGTGGTTTGGCCTGGATCAATAGGTAGTGATGTGTAGTGTTCACCGTCCCTATACACGTTATATACACACAATATACCGTTGCGCATATATACCCTAAGCGGTGTATAATCGTTAATAAATTCCCGTGTTGTGGGTGTGTTCCACCCACCTAAATGTAACTCAATCGTTCCATCAGATAGGCACGTCACAACTCGTGTGGAATACAGCACGTAAGAATACGCGTCGTCGTTGAGTTTAACTATCCGTCGGGTATGCTCACGCATCTTTAACGGTCTGATGTCATCAGCATTACCTCGGATTGGTTTGATTGCGTTGTATAAATCTCTTGCTTTGTTGAAGTGTCTTATCATTTGGTTTTTCCTATGAAATTATCTAATGCTGCATTACAGGCTTCTTGTTTGGTTTTGTGTACGCCGTGGTAACTATTAGTTTCCCCCTCTTTTAATGTATATAGCGGTGTTGTGCCTGTGTATATATCCATCCATGAGGTTCTACGCTCATCTACCTGCGCCCACCACAACCCAGTTGTCGTACTCTGGACGTAGAACATATTTACGCCCATCACCGTTAATATCGCTTCAATCTCCTCTATGGATCTCATATATACACCGTCACACCTACCGGTGGAACACAGCTCTTGTTGTCAACTATCGCCCACAACACAGGACATGACCATTGACCAAAACCGTCATACAGATAACCGTCAGTGAAGTTGATGACTGCAACAGGATTAAGTTGCTGCTGTTTGATGTATTCCGTTACGCATGTAACACTTGTGCCACCACCGCCCGCGGGCTTCAGTTTAGCTATCATGTTGTCGTACTCATCAGGCATAAAGATGTCGTGCTTCTGCACGATAGTGTCCCACCACAACAAATGGACACGCTCAGGTGGTGATGTCTTGACGATACCCACCAGCTCGCTAAGGAACCGTGATAGCGTAGCGTCGTCAATACTACCTGATGTATCTATACCAATGACCAACTCACCGACCGACTCGGCCATCGTTGACGGCATATAGAGACCCTGCGCTAGGTAGCGTCGGTTTGGTTTACGCCATGTGGCGTAATCTTTACCCTGCACAACAGTATGGATAAAATCCTGCAAGACCTGCTTCCAGTCAATCTTAGGCTCGGTGATGTCAGTGAATGATCTCGGTATGTTACCTTTGATTTTGCCTGCCAGTATCTGACCTTGACGTATGGCCGCATCAATCTCGCGTTCAAGCGCTTGGCCATCCATATCCTGCGCCCCCTCAAAATCGTGCTCATCAAATGAAGAGCCGGTACCAGTGCCTTCCTGCATTAGCTTTTGGTATACCTGATAGGTGTCCATACCTTGATATTGTTTGTCTATACACCCACCCTCAGGTAATGCTACGTCTGGGTGAATACTAATAATCTCTAGGTTGATGACATAGTCCATTGCCATGTTAAGTACCTGCTTGTTCTCTAGGTGTCGCCATAACCAGATTTGGCGATATGCTTTATGTAAGGCTTCGTGCAGCACGAGACCTCGTAGCTCTTGGTCAGTTAGCTTGGTGACGAAGTCAGGGTTGTATATGACGTTAAGTCCGTCAGTTGCCGCAGTGGGTACCTCGTCTGATAGCGATACTCTACCTACCATCAACAGTCCAGCAAATGCTGCTGTCTCGGGTTGTGACATGAGCCACACATGGGTGCGCTCGATACGTTGCTTGGGTGTGTAGTTATTCATTGGTTTCTCCAATAGATGCTAACGTAGTGTCTACACTACTATTTGAATAAATAGTTAAGTTCACTGCAGAGCTTGACCATCTCTCTGTTTGTCGCGGCGAGCTTGAGCTTGCCTGATGATGGCGTCATAATCTGACGGGCGAACAATGCTTGAGCCTCACGGCTCAGTCTACCTAGGTAGATAAGCCAGTTGTCGAATGAGTCAGCATCAACCCGCACTATCGCACGATAGATAAGCATTGCTAACGCCGCACCGTTAGTCGGTGCCTTGGCCGTATTAGGGTCGGCAATGATCTCTTTCCATGAGGGTAACTCAGCATCAAGGCGTAAGACTGCTAACATATCGG
>Ga0208223_1000218_pt1 | contig 15029 bp, 16 predicted proteins | sample LakMenE07Oct09ns_FD_150678 | JGI IMG/M metagenome (GOLD analysis project Ga0208223, IMG submission 150678) | Freshwater microbial communities from Lake Mendota, WI - 07OCT2009 deep hole epilimnion ns (SPAdes) | ecosystem: Environmental > Aquatic > Freshwater > Lake > Epilimnion/Euphotic zone ...
AAATGATTTTGACGCCAATAGCGCTGATTGTGTGGTTTGTAACCCGCCATTTCATCAACAACATACCGTCGGTGACCATATCGCTTGGCAAATGTTTCAACAATCGCATAAGGTTTTGCGTAGTGGGGGTGAGTTACGGGTTATTGGTAATCGCCATCTCAATTATCACCTTAGCCTGAAGAAATTATTTGGTAACTGTCGGCAGATTGCCAGCAATACCAAGTTTGTGATTTATAGCAGTCAAAAATACTAACTGATGTTACCTGGTTAGGCGTAAAGCATTTAATCTTTGCCTTGGTCTTCTATTTTGTCATTCTGAAGGAATCCCTTAGCTTCTAAGTTATTCAATCGATTTAAAGTTAAGCGATCCCTGACGGGATGACAAAAGTAAAATTGGTCAGCAATTCTGAAAGATCCCCTTTTTCAAAGGCGATCACATACGATTGGTGTTGAAAGTAGTGTCTCAGAGTAGCATCAGGTATTAATTTGATGGGCTTGGCACATTGAGTTTCTTTAGCCATCTGACAACCCAAGCGCATGTGATAAAATCGCCAGCCGTTTTAGGATCGATGCAAGGGTAAATCACCTTTGCACTGTTTTTTGTTTTTAACTCTACATTTGATAAGCACATGAACAAACCCAAAAAAGTCGCAATTCTTACCGCAGGTGGTTTGGCACCTTGCCTTAACTCTGCAATTGGCAGCTTGATCGAACGATATACCGAAATTGACCCAAGCATAGAAATCATCTGCTACCGCGGTGGTTACAAAGGTTTACTGTTGGGCGATTTTTACACCGTTACCCCAGAAATCCGCGCTAAAGCCGGCGTTTTGCAAAACTTTGGTGGCTCAATCATCGGCAACAGCCGGGTTAAATTAACCAACGTAAAAGACTGCGTTAAACGTGGCTTGGTTCAAGAAGGTCAAGACCCACAAAAAGTAGCGGCGGACCAATTAGTCAAAGACGGCGTCGATATTTTGCACACCATCGGCGGTGACGATACCAACACAGCTGCGGCTGATTTAGCGGCATTTTTGGCCAGCAACGACTACGGCTTAACCGTTATCGGTTTGCCAAAAACCGTTGATAACGATGTATTCCCAATCAAACAATCGTTGGGTGCATGGACAGCGGCTGAACAAGGCGCACGTTATTTCTTAAACGTGGTAGCAGAAAACAACTCCAACCCACGCATGTTGATCGTTCACGAAGTGATGGGGCGTAACTGCGGTTGGTTAACTGCGGCAACCGCACAGGAATATCGTAAATTATTAGACCGCGCTGAGTGGTTGCCAGAATTAGGCTTGTCACGCGAATCTTACGAAGTACACGCGGTATTCGTACCAGAAATGGCCGTTGATTTAGCAGCAGAAGCAGCCCGTCTACGCGCAGTAATGGACAAAGTTGATTGCGTTAACATCTTCGTTTCAGAAGGTGCTGGCGTTGACGCGATTGTTGCCGAAATGCAAGCCAAAGGCCAAGAAGTGCCACGCGATGCGTTCGGTCACATCAAATTGGACGCGGTTAACCCAGGCAAATGGTTTGGCGAGCAGTTCGCACAAATGATTGGCGCTGAAAAAACCTTGATCCAAAAATCAGGTTACTTCGCTCGTGCAGCTGCATCTAACGTCAACGACATGCGTTTGATCAAATCATGTGCAGATTTAGCGGTTGAATGCGCTTTCCGTCGCGAGTCTGGTGTTATCGGCCATGACGAAGACAACGGCAACGTGTTACGTGCGATTGAATTCCCACGCATCAAAGGCGGCAAACCTTTCGACATCGACACCGCTTGGTTCACCGAAGCATTGGCTGAAATCGGCCAAAGCAAAGGCTCTAAAGTTGACGTTAGTCACTAAGTCATAGCAGTTCAAATTAGCCGGGGCTTCTCGGCTAATTTTTATCAATCAGTTCATTAAAAGTATCTGCTTACAACCTGATGTTTCTTGCTGTCTTAGATGTTGAAACTTCCTCAATCTCGAGATGTTGGTTTTAAAGGACTTTGATGAAGCGTGACAATTTTTTGAATGATTTGTTGGTATAAAGTAGGCGGCAAAAAACCGTAGTCGTATTTGCCTAGTGATTTTTGGATGGGCCTTAAATTATATCCCGGCCATTGAAACTGATTAAAATCATCGAGAATAATCCAAGAGCGTTCGCCATCCAACCCTAAATGTTGTTTTACTTTAGCTGGAATTTCAATGGCAGCAGCAGGATTTTGAGGTGGTGTGTGAGTCATCGGTGCGACGGTAACAATTTGTTCAGCCTCACTTTTTTCAACTACTAATATTATGGCGCAAGGCCGATTTTTAAGGCCTTCTAGTTTTCCGGCGCTGTATTCATTTTGCCATAAGTAAGAATATGAAATGACAAGGCCATTTTCGGGTATAGGCATTGGCATTGAGCGTTTAATCCATCAAGCTGTTCAAATGATCATGAACCTCACTCATTTTAGCTTCGGCGATAGCGGCCATCGTCTCAGAAGGCAATTCATTGACACTAAAAACTTGTCTGGAACGCGATTTAAGTAATAAATATTCGCCATATTCTTGTTCAGATACGAAATAACCACTGGTTCGGCCATGACTAGTCACGGCAATCGGTTCGCGTTGAACCTGTTCTTTGTATTGACCAAAATGTTTAACAAACTCACTGGCTGTTACTTCAAACATAAATATCCCTCCCCATTGTTTTCTGCAAATTACGTAATTTACAGAAAATTGTCAATGGTAACGCTAATCGATCAAACTCCACTAATCTCGGTCTATCCCCGCTATACGGTTATAATGCCGCCATTTTTGTCGTCAATAAAACTAGCCAATGAGTCAGCAACGTAAAGCAGTCGCCTTAATTTCTGGGGGCTTGGATTCCATGCTCGCCACCAAAGCGGTGATGGAGCAGGGCATCCATGTCGAAGGTATCAATTTTTTCACCGGTTTTTGTGTTGAGGGTCACACCCACGCAATTCGCAAACGCGATTCCGACAAACCTAAGCGCAATAACTCTTTATGGGTTGCTGAGCAGCTAGGCATCAAATTACATATCATTGATATTATTGAGGAATACAAACAAGTATTGCTCAATCCCAAACACGGCTATGGCGCCAACATGAATCCTTGCCTAGATTGCAAGATTTTCATGGTCAACAAAGCTAAACAATGGATGTTGGAAAACGGTTTTGATTTCATCATCACTGGTGAAGTGATCGGCCAACGCCCAATGTCACAGCGTAAACAAACCATGCCGATTATCGCTGCCCAATCCGGTGCTGATGATTTGTTAGTGCGGCCTTTATGCGCCAAGAATTTACCGGCTACCTTGCCTGAGCGCGAAGGCTGGATTGATAGAAACCAATTATTCGACATTACTGGCCGTTCGCGTAAGCCGCAATTTGCGTTGGCGGAACAGTTTGGCTTCACTGATTTTGCTCAGCCAGCCGGTGGTTGCTGTTTCTTGACCGATGAAAGTTATTCTTTAAAACTGGTCGATTTATGGAAAGCGCGTGGCAAACGCGATTATGAATTAGACGATGTGATGTTGTTGAAAGTCGGTCGCCATATTCGTCCTAAGCCACATTTTAAAATGATTATTGCTCGTGAAGATGGCGAGTCGCAGTTTATGAGTGGCTATAAAAAAGAATACATGAGCATGAATTGCCATAGTCATCGCGGGCCTTTGGTGTTGATTGATGGCACGGCTGATGACGATGATTTGCATTTGGCGGCACAGATTTTGGCGCGTTATGGTCAAGGTCGTGAAGCTGAACAAGTGGAAGTGACTTTGCGCGATCAACAAGGCAATGAACGCAATATCACCGTCAAGCCCTTATTAGCCGACGAAATTCCAGAGGCTTGGTTTGTATGAGTCAGGAAACCTTAAATGTGCGGCGAATGCTGTGTCCTTTACCGGTGATTCGTACGCAGGATAAAGTCAAAACCTTGCAAAGCGGTGACATTTTAACCATCGAATGTACCGATCCTGGAGTGATGCAGGATATTCCGGCTTGGTGTCGGATTAATGGTCATACGGTATTAGAAACTCGCGCCGAAAATGGCGAGTATGTGATTGTTTTACAAGTAGTTTAATTACAATTTTTAGCAGGAAATTTTATGGCAGTCGGTGATACTTCATTCCCTGAAATGCAGCAGGTTAAAGGCGTCAAAATCGGTACTTGTAATGCCGGCATTAAGCAAACCGTGCGTGATGATATTTTGTTAATCGAAATGGCCGAGGGCGGTACATGCGCGGCGGTGTTTACTCAAAACGCTTTTTGCGCTGCACCGGTGACTGTGGCTAGAGCACATTTATCACAAGCACCGCGTTGGTTACTGGTTAATTCTGGTAATGCTAATGCAGGTACTGGTGAACAGGGAATGCGTGATGCGCTGAGTAGTTGTCAGCAGGTCGCGGCCTTAGTCGGTGGCGCAAATGAACAAGTATTGCCGTTTTCGACTGGCGTGATTGGCGAACCATTGCCTTTGGCTAAATTAACCGCAGCTTTGCCGGGGGCGGTTGCCAATTTTGCTGAAGATCATTGGGATAGAGCATCACGGGCGATTATGACCACCGATACTTTTCCTAAAGGTGCTTCGGAACAGCTTGAAATTGGCGGTCATCCGGTGGTGATTACCGGTATTTCCAAAGGCGCAGGGATGATTCAGCCGAATATGGCGACCATGTTGGGCTTTATGGCCACCGATGCCCGTATCAGCCAAGCTTTGTTGCAACAATGTTTGTCGGCGGCTACCGAAGTTTCATTCAATCGAATCACCGTTGATGGTGATACTTCTACTAACGATGCTTGTGTTTTATTAGCCAGTGGAGCCAGTGCAGCGCCAGAAATTTTAGCCGATAGTGACGATTATCAAGTATTTGCTGCTGCAGTAACGCGAGTTTGCAAGCGCTTGGCGGAATTGATTGTTCGCGATGGCGAAGGCGCGACCAAGTTAATGAGGATTGTGGTTGAGCAAGCCGAAACTAGCGCAGAAGCGGTACAAGTCGCAAAAACCATTGCTCATTCACCGTTAGTCAAAACCGCTTTTTTCGCCAGCGATCCCAATTGGGGGCGGATTTTAGCCGCTGTCGGTAGAGCCGGTGTGCAAAACATGGTTCTGGATAAAATCGAAATTTATCTGGGCGCGGTGTGTATTGTCGAAAACGGCGGTCGTGCTGGGTCTTATACCGAGCAAGCCGGTCAGCAAGAAATGAATCAGGAAGAAATCACTGTGACTGTGCGTTTAGGTCGTGGCGAGGCGCGCGAAGAAGTGCTGACTTGTGATTTTTCTTACGAATATGTGCGGATTAACGCTGAATACCGTTCCTAATGACAGCTGATGTTTTACATGTTGCCGCTGCGGTGATTCGCGACGGCAACGGTCGAATCTTAATCACCCAACGTGCCAAACACGCTCATCAAGGCGGTTTGTGGGAGTTTCCCGGTGGCAAGCTCGAAGCGGGGGAAACGCCGCAACAAGCCTTGGTTCGTGAATTGCGCGAGGAAGTGGGGATTGAGGTTAAAACCGCCCAGCCTTTAATCAAAGTTCGCCATGATTATGGTGACAGGCGGGTGTTGTTAGATGTTTGGTCGGTGGATGATTTTGACGGCGAGGCTTGGGGCTGTGAAGGCCAAGCTTTGCAATGGGTACCGCCTCAACAATTAAGCGATTTTGCTTTTCCAGCCGCGAATTTCCCGATTATCAAAGCCGCCTTGTTGCCAAGTTATTACGGGATTTTGGAAGGCAATAGCGCTGAGCAAGTGTTGGCGCGTTGTCAGCAGTTTTTACAGCTTGGGCTTAGCTTGATTCAGTTGCGGTTAAAGTCTTTGCCAATTGAATCTCGTCAATTTGTCGCTGAACAAGTGTTAGCGATTTGTCAGCAAAGTTCGGTGAAATTAATCGTGAATAGCGACTTGCTGTTGTCAGATTTTCAGGGCCATGGCTTTCATTTGAGTAGTCGGGCATTACAGTCTTGTCAGCAACGGCCAGAAGGTTTGGTCGGCGCATCTTGTCATAATCTTGATCAATTGCGTCTTGCTGAAAGTTTGGGTTTGGATTTTGCCGTATTAGCACCGATTCAAACCACCAGCACCCATCCCGATGCTAAGCCTTTAGGCTGGCAGCAAATGAACGCGTTAATCGAACAAGTCAATTTACCGGTTTATGCTTTAGGTGGTTTGTGTTTGGATGATTTGGAACTGGCTTTGGCGAATGGCGCTCAAGGGGTGGCGGGGATTACCACCTTTTTGACGGAAAACGATTAGTATCAAAGTCTTCCATTTCATCGTTTAAAACTTCTTCCCCAGCAATCTTATGGGCTTCTGTTGCCCAGTCACCTAAATCTATCAGTTTGCAACGCTCGCTACAAAATGGCTTAAATAACTGATCGGCTGTCCATAAAACAGCGGTTTTACAGGTTGGGCAAGCAACCGTAGGGATTTTTTGATTTTCCATTAGAACATGCAGCGGGTTAGCAGGAATGGAATGTCTTCGCTGACTTGGCTTGGGCGGTTTTCATCGATTGAGGGCTGCATAAAACGCACGCTAAAACGGTGTTTGCCACCGCTAATTTCTGCGAAACAACCTAGAGTAGTCGCTACACTGACTCTCAGTAGTTGTACGGGGTGGCTTTTATCTAAAGCCAGCTGGAAAAATCCGGCTTCAGCAACTTCTTTGCTTGGCATATTGCTTTGGCGAATAAAATCCAGAATCAATTTGATCGCAATCCGAACATCGGTAAAAGGTTGGGTCCAGCGATCTAAGTCGGTCCGTTGTTGTCTAGGGTCTTGTTCTAACCAAAAATGAAACGCGGGTAAATCAAACGAACAGCTGCCGCCTGGTATTGAATTACGTTGGGAGATGCTTTGAAATAAATCACTTTCCATGACTTTAATGCCAATTTTGCCGTTGGATTTATATAAATTACGGCTGGCTTGATTTAAATCGGCAAGTATCTGTTGCAACTTTTGGTTATCAACCCCTTGGCTTTGGCTGATGTGATTTAACACTTTTGTGTGGCGATCAAGCTCTTTGATTAGCTCTGACTTTAAATCACTACGGCTAAAAATAGTCAGAATATCCAATAAGATATCTATTGCCGCGCGTTTATCATAAATTGATTCACCGGCTAGAAAGTGATCAAGTTGTTGAAAAAGTTGTTCTAGTCGCATGAAGACCCGGATTCGTTCATTGAGCGGGAATTCGTAGATGGTTTGTGTGTTCAAGCCGGAGAAGTCCTAACAAGTGGCTAATAAATTATAGGAATTGTGCAGTCTTTTAACCTGTTCTGCAAGTTGAGCAGGTGAACAAGAATTATCGATGACATCGTCAGCAAAAGTTAACCGCTGTTGGCGTGGCATTTGGCTGGCGATGATGCTTAAAACTTGTTCGGGTTTTAACTGATCGCGGCTGACAACTCTTAATAATTGGGTGTCAGCATTACAGTCAACAACAGCAATTCTATCAACACGTTGCATCTGTTGAGTTTCTAATAATAGGGGAATGGCAATAATGCAATATCGGCTGTCTAATAATTCCTGAACTTGTTTTTCAATCTCATCATAAATTAAAGGGTGCATTAATTGATCTAATTGAGCCTTTTTTGATTTATCATTAAACACTAAATCACGCAGATAAGCCCTATTTAAAGATTGATCTGGATTAAGAATATTTCTTCCAAATTGGCTAACTAACTTTTTTAGTGCGGGTGAATTAGGTTCAACCAATTGTCGGGCAATGATGTCGGCATCAATAATAGGTGCACCTAGTTCAGAAAATAATCGACACACGGTCGATTTGCCACTACCAATTCCCCCTGTTAAACCGATTTTTAGCATGATTTAAATTGCCATTGCATTGAGATAAAGTTGATTCAGTTCTGTGCCACAGATCAGTGCCAGCCAACCGGCTGCAGCAAGATAAGGGCCGAAAGGTATTGGCTGGCTGAGTTTGTGGTTTTTAATTAAAACCATACTAACACCAATCATTGCGCCGACCACCGAGGATAGCAAAATAATCAATGGTAAATATTGCCAACCCAGCCATGCGCCCAGTAGTGCTAATAATTTGAAATCGCCATAACCCATGCCATCTTTGCCGGTTGCGAGTTTAAATAACTGGTAAACGCTCCACAAGCTCATATAACCTGCAATCGCGCCAATTATGCTGTCATGACTATTGGTGTAGACTGAAAAAACACTCAACAACAAACCTAGCCAAAGCATCGGTAAGCTAATTGAATCGGCTAATAGCTGGTGATCAATGTCGATAAAGCTTTGTGCGATTAAGCACCAGGTCAGTAGCAAAGCAAACAACATGGCAACACTAACACCAAATCGCCAAGCCACTAAGGCAGAACAAAAACCTGTAAACAACTCAATCAAAGGATAGCGAATTGAAATAGCCGTTCGGCAATGCCGACATTTGCCGGCTAACAGGCAATAGCTTAACAAGGGAATATTGTCATAAGCTTTGATAGGGGTTTTGCAATGCGGGCAATGCGAAGCGGGTAAGGCTAAATTAAAGGTTTGATCGTCTTCAGTAATCGGTAAATTAAGCACACTCTGGCATTCATGTCGCCATTGGTGTTGCATCATTAGTGGCAAACGATAAATCACCAGATTTAAAAAGCTGCCAACCAGTATTCCGATCACAAATACGATGCTAATTAGTAAGTCGGGCGAATTTTGTAAGCTTTCGAGAAACATAAATAGTAAGCGGCTTAACCAACCACGGTTCCGAGTTTAAAAATAGGTAGATACATTGCAACAATCAAACCACCCACCAAAATTCCTAATATCACCATGATCATTGGCTCAATCAGGCTGCTTAAATGATCGAGCAAATGATCAACTTCAGCTTCATAATAACTAGCGACTTTTATCAGCATATTATCAAGAGTGCCTGAGGCTTCACCAATCGCCACCATTTGAATCAGCAAATTGGGAAATAATCCGCTTTGTAACATCGCAAACTGTAAGGGTAGCCCAGTGGCAACCTGTTCGCGAATTTTTAACACGGCATTGTAATAAACCAGATTTCCACAAGCGCCGGCCACTGAGATTAAACCATCTACCAGCGGCACACCGGCAGTACAAACAGTGCCCAAGGTTCTAGCGAAACGGGCAATCGCAGATTTTTCTAAAAGGCTGCCGAATACAGGTAGTTTTAACAGCATTCGATCAAGATTTTGATTGAAACCGTGTGAGCGTCGTTTGAGATAGAGAAAGCTATAAGCCAAAGCCGCTAACAAACTAAATAGCAGCCACCATTTTGATTGTATCGCCATCGATAAAGCAATCACCCATTGTGTAAACAGCGGCAAATCGGCACCAAAGCTTTTAAACAATTCTTCAAACACCGGCACCACAAAAATCAGCAAAATCATCGTCACAACCAAAGCTACCGTCAACACTGCAATCGGATAACTAAGGGCTTTTTTAACTTTGTGTTTAATCGCTTCGATTTTTTCCAGATAACTGGCGATGTTATCCAACAAGCTATCCAAAACACCAGCTTGTTCACCGGCAGCAACCAAATGACAAAACAGCGCATCAAAGTAGCGTGGTTGCTTCGCAAGGGCTTGGGCTAGTGATTCGCCGCCTTCAATATCGATTTTAATCAGCAGCAATAGTTTTGCCATCGCCGGATTGCGTTGGCTTAGGCTGATGATGGCAAAGGCTTGTACTAAAGGCACTCCCGCTGCCAACATGGTCGCCAGTTGTCTGGCAAACACGGCAATATCGTTACCGCTGATATGTTGTGGTCTGATCAGCCATGCTTTGGGCTTGGGTTTAATTTGAGTGACGATAATCCCCAGTCGTTTTAATTCAGCGCGGGCTAAATTGGGGTTTTTGGCGTTAATCAAACCTTGGCTACGTTGCTGATGTTTATCAATCCCCGACCACAGATAATCAATGTTTGCTTCTGATGAACTCATTATCACTCCTGCGTTACACGATCAATTTCAGCTAACGAGGTAATGCCTTGCCGCGCTTTCAGTAATCCTGCGCTGCGTAAATCCGCTATGCCTTCACGTTTGGCTTGCTCAGCCATCGCCAGTGCATTGCCGCCATTGAGAATTAAGCCGCGCATCGCCTCACTAATTGGCAAAACCTGATAAATTCCAATCCGGCCTTTATAACCATGATTGCAATGCTCACAACCACCGGCTTCATACAGCGTCAGCTGACTAATTTCAGCCTGACTAAAACCAGCATTGAGCCAAACTGCCTCGGGATAGTTGGCCACTTGTTTACAGAATCCGCATAAACGTCTGGCTAAGCGTTGCGCGACAATCAAATTAATTGATGAAGCGATATTAAAAGGCTCGATGCCCATTTGCAGCAGACGGTTGATAGTTTGCGGTGCGTCATTGGTATGCAGTGTCGATAACACTAAATGGCCGGTTTGAGCGGCTTTAATCGCAATGTTAGCGGTTTCTATATCGCGAATCTCGCCGACCATGATGATGTCTGGGTCTTGGCGCAAAAACGCTCGCAAAGCTTCAGCAAAGGTCAAGCCGGCTTTGGGGTTGACGTTCACTTGATTAATCCCTTCAACGCTAATTTCGACCGGATTTTCGGCAGTGGAAATATTGCGTTCAATACTATTTAAAATATTCAATCCAGAATACAGGGTGACGGTTTTGCCGCTACCAGTCGGGCCAGTGACTAGCACCATGCCGTAAGGCTTATGAATTGCATTTAAAAAATGCTGTTGTTGTATTGGCTCTAAGCCGAGTTTTTCAATGCCAAGCTGGGCGCTATTTGGGTCTAAAATCCGTAGCACCACTTTTTCGCCAAACAAAGTAGGGCAGCTGTTGACGCGAAAATCGATGGCTTGGGTTTTAGATAATGGCAGTTTAATTCGGCCATCTTGCGGAATACGCCGCTCGGCAATATCCATTTTCGCCATCACTTTAATGCGGGAAATAATCCGATTGGCGATGTTAATTGGCGGATTGCTGACGGCGGATAAAATTCCGTCATGGCGGAAGCGGATTCGGCATTGATTTTCAAAAGGCTCGATATGAATGTCGGACACCCCAAGTTTGATCGAATCCAGCAAAATTTTATTCACAAACCGGACTATCGGCGCATCATCAATCTCAACATTAGCTTCGCGATTCAGATTTTCATCACTACTAAAGTTTGAAATTTGATCTAAATCGCGGGTCAGTAAATCGTTGATTGCCGAGTCATTCGGCGCTAATAAATGCTCAATGGCTTTAAGCAGTTTATCTTCTTCAACCAGCATGGGTTCGACATTCAAGCGGCTGTGGAATTTGATTTCATCAATCACTCGACTCTGCGTTGGATCGGTAATCGCGATTACCAGGTGTTTAGCGTGTTGTTCAATCGGCAAGACTCGATGTTCGAGTATCAGTTTCGGGGGCAGCAGGTGTAGCGGTAGTTGGTTTAAATCAACGCAGTCTAAATCCAGAAACCCAATCCCGAATTCGTTGGCAACGATTTCGGTGAGGGTTTTGAGGCTGAGAATATTTTCCGCATCGAGATAGGCCAATAGCGATTGCTGATTGTTTTCAGCGGCTTGGCTGTAGCTGCTAACGCGGGGTTCAGTCAGCAAGCCACGATTGATTAAGCATTTGGCGAGGGCGTTGTTGTAGGTGTCCATGAGAGGCGTGTCATCAGTTAATCACGCCTCAACTATAGGACAGCAATGGAGTTTGTCTAATTAGCCTTGCTTAGCGTTGAGATTGAGCAAAGCAAATTGTGCCAAGCTTAAAGTTTCTGCACGGGCGTTGGGATCAATGCCCAGTTCTTGCATTTGATGTTCGCTGACCAATTCTCTTAGCGAATTGCGGATGGTTTTACGGCGTTGTGAGAAGGCTTGGGTGACTAAATGATTAAAGCTGGCTAAGTCTCTAATCGCTACCCTTGGCTGAGTATGAGGCGTCAGCTTGACAATCGCTGACATCACTTTCGGAATCGGATCAAAACTCTCCGGCGGTACATCAAATAGCCATTCGGTATCGCAAAAATACTGCATCATCACGCTCAAGCGGCCGTATTTTTTCGAACCCGGTTCAGCACAGATTCTATCCACCACTTCTTTTTGTAGCATAAAGTGCATGTCTTCAATGCTGTTTGAATTTTCCAGCAGATGAAACATCAGCGGCGTGGAAATGTTGTAAGGCAAATTCCCAATCACCCGCAATTTTTCTTGGTTGGCTGCTAGGGCTGTGAAATCAAATTTCAAAGCATCGGCGCTGTGAATGGTTAATTTGTCGTATCTGGCAAACTGTTTACTTAACAAGTGGACTAAATCGCGGTCTAACTCCACCACATCTAGCTTAACCCCCGCATCAAGCAAAGGCTTGGTCAACGCACCTAATCCGGGGCCAATTTCTACCCAATGTTGATCGGCGGCTAGGTTAGCGTGGGCAAGAATGTTGTAAATAATGCTGTGGTCTTGAAGAAAATTTTGGCCGAAGCGTTTGCGGGCTTGATGGGTCATGGTGATGATTTAAAGTGTGAGCGAGTGCGGATTGTAGTCGCTTGGCAGCATATCCATCGCGGTTTTTAATGCAAATTGCAAACTGCCAAGATTAGCTTGGCCGGTGCCTGCTAGTTCTAATGCGGTGCCGTGGTCAACCGAGGTGCGGATAATTGGCAAGCCCAGCGTGATGTTAACCGCTTGGCCAAAGCCTTTGTATTTCAGCACTGGCAAGCCTTGGTCGTGATACATCGCTAACACGGCATCGGCGTTTTCCAAATACTTAGGGGTGAATAACGTGTCAGCAGGCAAGGGGCCTTGGAGCTTGATGCCGGTCAAGCGCAATTTATCTAAAGTTGGCTCTATAACTTCCAATTCTTCACGACCAAGATGACCATTTTCCCCCGCATGAGGATTAAGGCCGCAAACCAGAATATTGGGTTCAGCAATGCCAAAACGCTGGCGTAAATCTTGATTTAGCAGCTGGATAATTGCGCTGAGCAAATCAGGCGTGATTGCCGCGCTGACTTGTGAAAGCGGTAAATGGGTGGTGACTAAGGCGACCCGTAAGCCTGGTGTTGCCAGCATCATGACTGGTGTGCCGCCGCAAATTTCGGCAATAAATTCGGTATGACCGCTAAACCGAATCCCCGCATCATTAATCACGCCTTTATGCACTGGCGCTGTGACCATCGCCGCAAACAAACCATCGACACAGCCTTGACTGGCTAAGCGGATAGTTTCCAAAACATAAGCGCTATTGGCTTTGTCGAGCTGACCACAAACACTGTTGGTTGCTAATCTGACTGGTAATACCTGTAAGCAACCGGCTTGATGAGCAATGGCGGGTTGTGATGGATCAAATAATTGAATATCGAGCGGCAAGCCGAGTAATTCGGCGCGTTGTTGTAATAAATCAGGATCAGCTATCGCTATCAACTGGCAGGGGTGAGCAAATTGCGCCAGTTGGACGGTTAAATCAGGGCCTATACCTGCCGGTTCGCCCGGGGTTAAAGCAATTCGAGCAATCGGCATAAGCCACGACCATTGTGAGGGTAAGTAAATTTAGACAGGCGTGTGTTCCTGACAGATTTGGTTAATATCGCTAGGGCTTAAGGCTTCTTGGGTTAATTCACAAAAATAGCCATTGTCCTTTTCGCGAAAATTGCGGCAGGTTTTGCAAACCCCAAACGATTGCGATTGATTGGCTTTTTGCAGTGCGGTTAATGCTTGTTGAAACACATTGACATCAGTCGGCGCAGTCGCCAAGCCGGTTTGCAAAATCTGGGTAGCATTGCCAAACAAGTCAGTGGAACGCGCTTGTTTAAGTACATCCTCACCAGCGGCGAGTAATTTAAGATGAATCACCCGTTTGTCATTTTGGTCTTGGATTTTTTCGACAAACCCCTTTTTTTCCAAAATGATCAGCGATTGCGAGACCGTGCCACGGGTCATACCTAAGTAATTGGCCACTGCAGCAGGTGTATTACTGTATTTATTGCAACGCGATAAGTAATTCAATACTTGAAAGTGAACGGCTTGCAAGCCAAGTTCCGCGCATTTTTTTCGTTCTTCCGAACGAATTAGCGCGGTCATGCATTCGATGAGTTCGTAAATATCTGTATCAGCCATAGGTTTATTTTAACATTGCTTGAGAGGTTGACAAGGTAAGGCTTTCAGGGATTTAATAGCGAATCGAAATATTTAATCTCCTTCGGCCTAGAGTCAACGGAATATTGAGCCATACTGGTGCAGAGGGCTGTTTGCCTAGGTCTTTTATGGTTTAATGTTATCAGTTGGCTCTTTTTTTTAATTGCGGATGACAGGAACTGTAAATGAAAACAACTATAAAACGACTGAATAAATCCCTTTTGGCGACCTCAATCGCCTTGTTGCTGGCATCGCAAACCGCAGCAGCAAAATCAGATGATATGAATCAAGTTTACCAAGACAATTGCGCGAGCTGTCATGGTGCTGATTTAGGTGGTTATTTAGCCCCTGCCTTGAATTCCGCGACTTTAAAAGGCCGTAGCCCAACCGCCATGCGTACCATCGTTATGGCTGGCAGCTTTGACACCTTGATGCCTCCGTTCTACGGCAAACTTAGCGATGACGATATTCGCGGTGTTCTGAAGCATTTACAAAACACCCCAAAACAACCTAACCCAGCTTGGACTATCGACGATACTAGAAAATCGATCAAAGTCTACATCAAAGACGAAAGCACTTTGCCGAGCAAGCCAAACTACAGCATTGACGACATGAGCAATATCATCGGTGTTGCGGCGCGTGGTAAATACGGTCGTGGTGAAGGTTCAAAAGCGGTTTTCATTAACAGCAAAACTCATCAAAAAATTGGCGAAGTCAACACAGGCACTGCCGCCCACATTATCGAATTCAACCCAGCCAATCCGCGTTGGGCTTATGTTAAAACCGACACCGCAGAAATTTTCAAAGTCGATTTGTACTCAATGCAAGTGGTGCGTAGTGTTAAAACCGGCTTCAATGGCCCAGGTATCGGTATTTCCCGCGATGGTAAATACATCATGGCTGGTTCCTTCGTTCCGCACAATGCGA
>Ga0208223_1000222_pt1 | contig 14958 bp, 13 predicted proteins | sample LakMenE07Oct09ns_FD_150678 | JGI IMG/M metagenome (GOLD analysis project Ga0208223, IMG submission 150678) | Freshwater microbial communities from Lake Mendota, WI - 07OCT2009 deep hole epilimnion ns (SPAdes) | ecosystem: Environmental > Aquatic > Freshwater > Lake > Epilimnion/Euphotic zone ...
TTGTGGACGTTGATTCCAGGTTTCATCCAGCTCTTGGCGGGTAACGGCCAAGGTTTCTAATTGATTTTGTTTGCTGTCAATTTCAGCTTTGGCTTTTTCGGTACTGCGTTGAATTTCCAAGTAATCACGAAGCAAGTTGTTGATTTTGCTTAGCTCGTCGTTTTCTTCGGATAGTAGTTTTTTATGTAGGCTTAAATTTGTGATTTCTAAACCATTGCTCAAAGCATTCAAACGATTGGCCAACATGGTCCAGTCGGAGCGTTTTTGTTGTAAGAATTTTTCTTTAGCGCTTTGATGAGAAGTGTTTTTCTGGATCGCCGTGAGTTGGTTCAGCTTAGTTTGCAAGCGAGTTTTTAAGGCTTGAATTTTGGCACGTTGATCGACCAGCGCTCGTTTGGCATCGTTAAACACTGGCATCCGCAATACAAACGGATGTTGTGCCGAGCCGCATAGATGGCAGGGCTGACCATCGACCAATTTCTTACGCTCAGCGGTCATTTTTTTGATTAAGTTTTCGCTGGTAATCGCCCGTTCCAGCACTTTGCTGATGTTTTCTTCGCGGCTGATTTCAGCTTTTAATTCATCGACTTGGCTTTGTAATTCGCTTTCATCAGCCGATTCAAGCGCCGGTTTACCGCCAAACCAATCGAACCAGCTTTTTTTAGTTAAACGGGCATTGGTTTCAGCGAATTTCAGCAGCTCTTCAAAGCCTTTAACCCGATTTTGCTGGTCAATTTGCAGCTCTTTTAAGTCATCGAGTTGTTTGCCGGGGGCTAGTTCAGCCAGTTTGTTCTGATTTTCAGTGATTTGGTTTTTTAAATTCTCGATCCGCGTTTGGGTAGCGCTCAGCGTAGTTTGGGTCTTTTTAACTGCGCTGGTCGTGGTTTTAGTTAATTTGGTTTGGGTTTTAGCTTGGCGATTCAGTTCAGCCAGTTCATTGCGCAAATTCCGTAATTGCACGACGTCAGGAAAGTCGGTCAATAAAATTGCATCGCCTTGATAGCTTTGTAACTCGGCTTCGATTTGCACCAAGCTCGCGGTTTTATCTTGTAACTGCTGCTGAATAGCTTGAACTAGCTGGGTTTGTTGCGGCAGTTGCAGATTGAGATCACTTAGTTTTAATTTCAGGCTATCAATCGCCTGTTTTTGATCGCCTAAATTTTTACCATTTAGATAAGGAGCAGGGCGGTCATTATTGGTGGCTAATTGTTGCTGTAATTGGCCTAATTCGCTGCGAGCGCTGGCAAGCTCGTCACTGGCTTGTTGGTATTGGCTTTGGCGGTTATCGAGGATTGCTAGTTGATCAGTTAATTGGCTACTCGGTGTTTTGCTGGTAATGGTCTGCAGCTCTAAGCCACTATCTGCCAGCTTTTGTGAAACACTTTGTTGTTGCTGTTCAAGTTGCTGGCGCTGTTGTTGTAACTGCTGAATGTTTTGTAGGGCAAGCGCTTGTTGATCCAGCTGTTGTTGTTCGGCCAATAAAGCTTCAGCTTGCTCGTGAAAGTCTTGTAAATCCTGTTCTGCAGCGTCTAATTCTGGATTACTTAATAAAGGAATTAAGGCAATGTCTTGTTCCAGTTGCGCGACTTTGGCTTGTGCTTCTGGTAATTGGCGTTCGGCTTGACGTTGATATTGGGCATACAAATCAGCGCCGCTGATTTTTTCCAAAATATCCATCCGCTCACTATCGAGAGCATTCAAAAAAGCCGCGAAATCACCTTGTGGCAACACCATCGATTTACTGAATTTATGAAAATCCATGCCAGTAATGTCTGACAATTGTTGACGGACTTGGCTGGGGGTTTGCGCCAGAATTTGTTCTGCTTCGCCGCTAATCCGGCTCAAACTCATGCTCGGTAAATCATCGCGATTAGCTTGCCAGCTAGAACGGTAAGTTTCGCCGCCTAAAGCAAATTCGACTTGGGCGATACCTTGCGCGGTGTTTTTGGTAATCACATGCTCAGCGGGTTTGCTAAAGCGGAAAGTTTCGCCGTATAGCGCCAAGGTGATGACATCTAAAATACTGGTTTTACCCGAGCCATTAGGCCCTGTAATCGCAAAAACCCCGCTTTCAGCGATTGGCCCTTGGGCAAAATCGATGCGGCCTTCGCCTTCCAGCGAGTTAATGTTTTTGTAAAAAAGGTTGAGTATGCGCATAAGTATCTGATTTTATTTGGTTCGTCTGTGGTTGCAGGCTGTGAAAAGTCAGCAACACCACATACGGTTATTAAGACATGGTACACGATGGCGGGGGTTGAGAAAACCGCTGCGCTGATGGTTTAAGGTCACGGCCATTAAGTTAAGTCTTGGTGTTTATTATTCCCCTCTTTGAAAAAGAGGGGTTAGGGGAGATTATTTAAATAAATCCCCCTCAATCCCCCTTTTTCAAAGGGGGAGGCGTTTTAACTTAATGGCATTGATGGTTTAGGGCGAGTTGGGGATTATCTGAGCCGATACGCTGATGGCGAGTAAGGCTTGATCAATAATATCGTCGCTATTGGCGGCTAAAGAAACATCAACCGCTTGGTTGGATTTTGCTAAGCCGCTGTTGCTGCGAGCAAAGCCAAAGCTGATGGTCGTTGGTTCGGTAGTGATGGATTGTGCTTGAATTTGGTTGGCATTGATACTGACTTGTTGAGGATTGGACGAACACCAACCGCGTGGCGCTTGGCAATCTTGGACGAAATGGCTTAGTTCAATGTCATAAATCGGCAGATTGCCTGGATAGTCTTGATGATGCTGTTTTTGCTGGCGCAAGGCATTGAGTAATTCAGGGTTGAGATAATCGATGTATAAGCCGTGAGCGGTTAGGGCTTGGGTATCACCGATGGCTAGTTGCTGCGGGGCGCTGAAAAGTTCGGGTGCTGGCGGCCAATTAATTTCAGTTTGGCCGTTAAATTGAATAATCGCGCTATCCAAAATCGTATCAACCATACTGATAAGGTAGCTTTTATAGTCTGAACGATGCTCGGTGAAGGTTTTGCGCGGCATAGCGTTTAATGCTACCCGATGCCAATCTTGATAAACCTGCCAGCGACCATTAATCCGTTTCATCCGACAACTTTCCAAATAAGCACCGCTATTGGCGACCGCGCCATTCGCCGTGTAATGTAGATGTTTACCTAAACTAAAATCGCTAACGCCACGAAACGGATCAAAGCAGCGGTCGAAAACGCCATGTTCTGGATCGCAATAGGGAATATGGTTGGCATCTAGCTGATTAGAACTTGGGTCGTGATGATCGTTGCAGCAACGGCTACATAAATCATTGCTGTCAATACATTGGCTGTCGATGCCATTGGTTTGGCAGCCGCGGTCTTTAATCAGCAAATCGCCACTTTGATCGATAAACTGTTTTTTCAGTGCATCCCATTTTCCATGTGCCGCTGTGTAAGCTGGGCCTCGACTGGTAAAAGCGCAGTTGCAGGCAACGGTGCTGAATTCTTCTTGTCGTAGCAATTTGCCTGCTAGGTTATAGGTATAAGCGTTGATTTGATTGTGAGGCGTATTAAGGGCAATAGTTTGGCGTTGATTGCCGGTTTCGCTGCCGATAGTGGCAATTTCTTCTTGCTTACTCGGTGTGTAGTGAATTTCAGGATGAATCACTGAATCGGTGCTACGTCGGTCAGCCAGTTCAGCAGTTACATTCGGCGAAATTGCCGCGATGATGGTTTGCAGTTGTAAATGTTGATCGGCCCAATCGAGGTTGACTGTGACTCGCTTTTGGTCGGGATAGGCGGGAAGCGGAGAGTGTGGGGTATAGGTCAAATCTTGCTGATACCAATAGCCATTTTCGACTGTCCAAGTTAATTGATAGCTGTCGGCATAGCCAGTCACTAAGCCTGATGGGAATTTTAATAAACCCGCTTGGTTAAGCGCGCCGCCGTGATTGGTTTCGATGTCGCTGTAAGTAAATTGATTGGCACTGGCAGTTAATTGGCTAAAGCCTTTTAAATCATCCAGTTTTTGTTGCGCCAGATTCAGGGCAATGCTCCGCGCTTTGGATAATCGGCTGGCTTGTAAATACAGGCTTTCCAATTTCACTAAAGCCGCCATGCCGATGCCTAACACCAAACAAGCAATTAACACTTCAATTAAGCCAAAACCGCGTTGTTTAGAAATCACGCCAACCGCCTGCTAATAAACCGATAGCGCCGTTTGTTGGGTTGTTGGGATGATCAAGTATCGCGGAATAATCGCTCCAAACCAGTTTCAAGCTATTGCCTTGGTGGATGCTTAAATCCTGATTGCTGAATAAACCACCTAAGATGCTGGCGTTGTTTTCGACGCTGATTTGCTGGGGCGATTGGTCGCCAAACATCAGCACATAACCGACAATCTGGCTGTCGGCTTTTAGTTGCAACGGCACATTGTTAAGCACCAGTACGACTAATTGCGGGTCAAATGTGTTGGTGTCGAGTTGGTCGCTTTGTCCGGCTTGATCAATGACACAACTGCCATTGCCTTCTACCCAATATAAACCAGCGGCTTGATTCAAGGTTTGGCATTGATCTGGGCTAATCAACTTGGCTTTTTCTTTTAGCCAGTTGGCCTGATTGCTGGCATAGCCGAATAAATAGGCAAACAAGTCGGGGAAATTAGCACCGACATTTTGTACTAGGTCTAAATCGCTTGTTAAAGGATTGCTGCAATTTAGATTGTCTAAATCAACTGCTTGGCATCGATTGGATGAGCTGTTGAAGTTGATGGCGTCACGGCTCCAAATTGATACCGGCACGCCAATTCCACCGCCATTAGGATTGACTGCAATTTGTAGCGCTGTTTCGGCATTGACTGAGCCAGCTACGATTAGAGCCGCAGCGGGTTGGCTGTTTACCAACCAAGGGCTAAAGCCAATAGATTGGTGTAAATCAATGTTGGCAGTTTTATCATCCGAACTGGCTTTGGCATTGATTTTAGCGATGGCTTGACCGTTTACGGTTTGTTGGCTGATTTGAGCGCAAAACGGTTGATTGCTCCAGCTGGCTTTATTATTCAGTTCACAGGGTGTGTCGGTGCTGTTGTTTTTATAAGCGGCTAGTGCTTGATTTAACCCCGCTTCCGCTTGAGCAAAGGCGCTGAAATAACGGTATTGATTGCCAGCAATCGCCTGTTCCAGTACCGCCTGTTTCGCGGCATAGATCACTACTAAACTGGTGCAAAGCAGCAAAATTAAGGCGGTCGCTAAACTGACACCACCGCTTTGTTTGTTGATAGTGTTATTGGCAGATAGCTGCATGGCCGCTGGGGTCGTAAATCGGGTTACGCAGGCTAAGCGATTGACTTAGCTTGAGGTGGATCGATGGGTCGCTAACTAAGTAACCGCTTAAATGAATCTCGATGTTGCAATGGATTAAATGCTGTTGCTTTCCGAGGCGTTGAGAGTAGGGGATAAAGCTTAATTCGGTAATGTTGACGGTATTTTCATCACTAATCGACTCCCAATTACCGCTGTTACAGCTGGTTGCGGTTTTAGCGCCAATTTTGACTGTATAGTTTTTGCTGCGAGTGTCGTAGCGGCGTTGATAGCCAAAGTATTCGTCTTCATCTAAAGCCCCATTGGCGTTTTGGTCGCTGGTAAACAAAATGCAGTTATAAATTGGGCTGTTATCAATTTTTTCTAAGCTAAACAGCAGCTTATTGTTGTTTACATCGTAAATAAACCGATTCCATTCGCCGCTGCTGATTAACAAAGAAAGTCCGGCAGGATCAAGATACCCAGCTCGGCGAATCTCGCGCACCATTAACAGCATAATGCCGCGTAGCTCTTGGTTTAAACGCATGGTTTTCAGTTGATGAAAGTCGCTGTTGGCAGTGTTGATGAACAGACTAATTGCCGCTGTGCTGATGACAAAGCCTAAGGTTAGGCTAATCAGTAATTCCAATAAACTAAAACCTAGTTGACGACTTAATTGCATTTTGGATAGCCGCTGAAATCGGATTTATTGCTTAAATCACTGGGATTACAGATTTTGATCCGGCCAAAATCCGAACTGGTGACGCGGATTTTGAAATGTTCAGAATACAAGGTCGCACCACCGGCATTCATGGTGCCGTGGCTGGGGTTAAAGGTAGCGGTGCCATTCCAAGGTTGGGTTTGGTTAATCGCTATATTGGGAAACGCTGCGCTTTGCACCACTCGCTCGACGCCATTTAACTGGCAAGCATGGCTTTGCTGGCAATTACAGCTAGCACTGGAAACCCCGTAACACCAAGTTTTGGCATTGTTGACGGTGAAATCGACTTTGATCGCAGTATTGGTTTTTATCGCTTCCAACTTGGCAAATTGCAATTCTGCCGCCAAGGTTTCAGCTGCGCCTCGCAAACGGCGTTGCTCGATTAATTGTTGATAAGAGGGTACGGCAATGGTCAATAACACCGATAGCAATGCTAAAGAGAACATCAATTCTAGTAGCGATAGGCCGTTTAATTTAGTCATGACATTTACCAGCAATCATTAGCGATTTGGCCGTTGCTGGTGCGAGCGGTTTTTGTGCCAGATTGATCGATAGATAAAGTTTGGCAATGACTGTCACCGATTTGAATGCCGGTTGCGGTGGCTGTCAGAATGTAGCTGGTTGAGGTGGCAGATTGAATACTGAGTTGGTAGTAATGATTGGGAGAAATGGTGCTGGCGCTTAAGGTGTAATTACCGTCAGGGGGGCAGCTGGTATTGCTTCCTAGTCTCGAAGCGTATTGCCAACAGTTACTTCGATATTGTTCTTGCGCCAGTTGCAAGCTGATTAAGCTGGCTTGGGCATCGCTGCGGCGGCTTTTGTATAACTGTTGCTGGTAAGCCGGTACAGCGATCACGGAGACGATGCTAAAAACCATCAAAGCCATAATCAGTTCCAGCAAGCTAAAGCCACTGTGTTTTTGCCATTTGAATAATTTCATCGGACGCGCCTGTTTTTAAATTCAGGACTAAGTTAGGTTGTCAGTAAACTTAGTCGAGAAGTTTAAAAATCGCCACGTCGTTAGCAAAAAAACTCAATTCCGCTTGATAGTGTTCAGCCAGCCATTGCAGGGTTTCGCGGCTAAAAAAACTGATATGAGTTTGATCGTTTTTGTAGTGCCAACGGCCAAATGCCTCTGCATCAATCACCAGTTTGGTCATAATCGCCAAATGGCCTTGTGGTTTTAATAGGCCAAACAGACGCTGAAATTCATGTTGCGGATTGCGAAAATGCTCAACCACTTCGGTGCAGGTGATGAAGTCATACACGCTATCAAGTCGTTCAGGATGATTCGCATAAAATAAATCGAATACCGTCATTGTATGACCCGCTTCGCTGAGCATTTCTGCCAACACTGGGCCTGGGCCACAACCAAAATCCAAGCCATGTTTAGGGGCTGTTAATTGCGCTAATAACGGCTCGGCTAAACGCGATAAAAATTGCCTATAACCAAGATCATTAGATTGATTTTGATGTAAATCGTAAATCGCCTTTTCTGCTTCTAAATCAATCTGTTGATCAATGTTAACAAACACTAAATGACAAGTTGCGCAGCGCCAATAATCGCGTTTTTTATCACGCTGAAAATGGATGATTTGTGTGTCATTACAAAGCGGGCATTTTGCTAAATTCATAGCCGATGGTTTTAAAGGTAGTATTTTAAAAGTCAAGCTCTGTCGGTGATATAATAGAATTTTAGGATTCTTTGATTTTCAACCATGATGCTATCTTCTCGTTCAGCTGTTAGTTTCTTTATTGGCGTGGTGTTAGCTGTGACTGTTCAGTCCAGTTTTGCCGCAAGCCCTATCTTCACTCCCGCAGCCCCCAGTGTCGCTGCCAGTAGCTATTTATTAATGGATTTTAATAGCGGTCGAGTATTAGCCGAAAAAGATCCTGATAAACGGGTTGCACCTGCTAGTTTAACCAAAATCATGACCGTCTATGTCGTGTTTAGAGAGTTAAAAGCCGGACACTTGGCTTTAGATGAAAAAGTCACCATTAGCCAGAATGCTTGGGAAACCGGTGGCTCGAAAATGTTTGTTGAAGTCAACAAACAAGTGCCTATCGAAGATTTGCTGCAAGGTGTAGTGATTCAGTCTGGTAATGATGCCAGTGTTGCTTTAGCTGAACACGTTGCCGGTAGCGAGCAAACTTTCGCCACCATGATGAACGAACAAGCCGCTCGTTTAGGTATGACCAATACCCATTTTGAAAACAGCATGGGTTTGCCAACCGAAAATCATTATTCAAGCGCTAGAGATTTAGCGACTTTGGCACAAGCTTTAATCAAAGAATTTCCAGAATACTACCGTTGGGATTCGCAAAAAGAATTTACTTACAACGGCATCACCCAACAAAATCGTAACCAATTGTTATGGCGCGATCCATCAGTCGATGGTATTAAAACCGGTTTTACCGATGATGCTGGCTACTGCATGGTTGCATCGGCGAAACGTGAAGATATGCGTTTAATCTCAGTGGTTATGGGTACCGCATCAGCCAATGCTAGAGCTAACGAAAGCCAATCATTGATCAATTACGGCTTCCGCTTTTTTGAAACCCACCGTTTATATGAAGGCGGTAAAGCCTTAACAGAAGCGAAAGTCAGAAAAGGCGAAACTTCAAAATTACAAGTCGGTCTAGCCGAAGATGTTTACGTTACCGCGCCGCGCAAACATTTTAGTGAATTAAAAGCCGAAACCCAGTTGGATAAAGCTATCTTAGCCCCGCTTAATAAAGGCGATGCTGTCGGTAATTTAGTGGTGACATTAGAAGGCGAAACCATAGCCAGCAAGCCTTTGGTTGCTATGGATGCTATCGCTCAAGGTGGCTTATTCCGCCGTTTATATGATGCCGCAATGGGTTTATTGGAGAAATAATGTCTGACAAAGTGTATTTAAATGGCGAATATTTGCCATTGTCCGAAGCGAAAGTTTCGGTTCTTGATCGTGGTTTTTTGTTTGGTGATGGCGTTTATGAAGTGATTCCAGTCTATGCCGGACGCTTGTTTAGATTAGAAGATCACGTCGTTAGATTGAACAACAGCTTAGCTGGGATTCGTTTACCACTGTCTTATAGCGTTGCTGACTGGCAAGCGATTTTCCAGCCGATGCTAGATAGTAGTAAAGATCAGTACATTTATTTGCAAGTGACCCGTGGTTACGCGGCAAAACGCGACCACGGATTTCCAGAACAAATTGTGCCGACTGTGTTTGCGATGTGTTCAGAAATTAAACCGTTTGCTGGTCGTGTTAACGGCATTAAAGCGGTGACTTTGGATGACACTCGCTGGCAAATGTGCAACATCAAAGCGATTACCTTATTAGCTAATCTTTTATTGCGCCAAGAAGCTTTGGATAAAGATTGTGGTGAAGCGTTGTTGGTTAAAGACGGCTACGTTACCGAAGGCGCTGCCAGTAATTTATTTGCAGTGATTGATGGTGTGTTAGTAACACCGGCTAAAAATCACGAAATTTTACCGGGCATTACTCGTGATGTGATTCTCGAATTAGCCGCTGCTAACAATGTTGCTTATCGTGAGGACGTTATCACGCTTGAACAACTAAAAGCCGCCAGTGAAGTCTGGGTCACCAGTTCCACTCGCGAAATTGTGCCAGTGATTGAGTTAGACGGTGTTGCAGTTGGCGAAGCTAAGCCAGGCCCAGTTTGGCACACGGTTGATAATCTATTACAAACCTATAAAAAATCCTTGTCATGAGCGAAGTCGAAACCGAATCTGAGTCATTACTGAAATTTCCTTGCGAGATTTCGATTAAAGCTATGGGTAAGCACAGTGAAAACTTTGATTTAGTGGTAGTGGAAATCGTCCGTCGTCATGTTGATGATATTCGTGAAGGCGCTGTCACCACTCGTGCCAGTAGTGGTGGTAAATATTTAGCGGTTACTGTGACTATCGAAGCCACCAGTCGTCAACAATTGGATGCTATCTATCAAGGATTGACCGATCATCCCGAAGTGTTAATGGCACTTTAATTGCTCGTGAAAGCTGCGACCGAACTACGCCAACTAGGCTTGCAAGACTATGTTGGCGTTTGGCAGCAAATGCAGCAGTTTACCGCCTCCCGCAACGCCGAAACCCCCGATCAAATCTGGATTACCGAACATTCACCGGTTTACACGCTGGGCTTAAATGGCAAGCGTGAGCATTTGCTTGCCGCTAGCGAAATCCCTGTCGTCGATACCGATAGAGGCGGGCAAATTACCTATCACGGCCCCGGCCAAGTGGTCATCTATCTATTAGCCGATTTAAAACGCTTAGGTTTTGGCCCTCGGCAGATGGTGTCGATTTTAGAAAACGCCGTGATTCAAACCTTAAGACAATACGGCATCAAAGCCCAAGCTGATGCTAAAGCGCCAGGTGTGTATGTCGATGGTCAAAAAATCGCCTCGCTGGGTTTGCGGATAAAAGGCGGTTGCTGTTATCACGGCTTGAGCATTAACAATCAAATGGATTTAAGTCCTTTTAGTCAAATCAATCCCTGCGGCTATGCTGGTTTACAAGTCACACAGCTGGCTGATTTGGGCGTCAATATTCACAATCACGAATTGGCGGTTCCCATCGTCGATTACATTATCAAGGCTATCGAACCATGAAGTTGAATGCGCCTTCTCGCTTAACTCCCGAAACTCATCAACGTAACGCCGATAAATTGTCACGGATTCCGATTAAGGTCGAAAAACCAGAAACCGTGCTGCGTAAACCCGACTGGATCCGCATCAAGCTACCCAGCGGCGATAAAGTCAATCAAATCAAACAATCTTTGCGCGAAAACCGTTTGCATACGGTTTGCGAAGAAGCCGCTTGTCCGAATTTAAGCGAATGTTTTAATCACGGCACGGCGACTTTTATGATCATGGGTGATATGTGTACTCGTCGCTGTCCATTTTGTGATGTAGCACACGGCAAGCCGCAAGCACTTGACCCACAAGAGCCAGAAAACCTTGCTAATACTATCGCGGCAATGGCCTTGAAATATGTGGTGATTACCTCGGTCAATCGCGATGATTTAAGAGATGGCGGGGCTGGGCATTTTGCCGCTTGTATCGAAAAGATTCGCCAGCAAACCCCGAACACCACGGTTGAGGTTTTAGTTCCCGATTTTCGTGGCCGCATGGATGTCGCTTTGGATATTTTAGAAAAGCAACCTTGCGATGTCTTCAATCACAATCTGGAAACCGTGCCCCGACTTTACCTAGAAGCCCGTCCCGGTGCTGATTACCATACTTCATTAAAACTGCTACAACAGCACAAACAACGCTTGCCAGCGGTGCCGACTAAATCCGGTTTAATGCTGGGAATCGGTGAAACCGAGCCAGAAGTCGTGCAAGTAATGCAGGATTTATTAGATCACGGTTGCAGCATGTTGACCCTTGGCCAATACCTACAACCCAGCAAAGAACACTTGGCGGTTAAAGAATACATTCACCCCGATCAATTCAAACGCTACGCCGAAATTGCTAAACAGTTGGGATTTCAACAAGTTGCCAGTGCGCCATTAGTTCGCTCGTCTTACCATGCCGATTTACAGGCCGCCGCTGTCATGTAAATCTAATATTGCAGCTGTTACACTCATCCTTGTTGGTTTTGCAGTTTAACTTTTAAGGATGAGTTTGATGAATATTCAATTTGCCGGCAAAAAACTGTTCGTCTTAGATACCAATGTTTTGATGCACGATCCGGCATCAATCTTTCGATTTCAAGAACACAATATCTTCATCCCGATGGTGGTGTTAGAAGAATTGGATCACGCCAAGAAAGGCTTATCCGATGTGTCACGCAATGTTCGCCAAGTTAGTCGTTTTTTAGATGAATTAATTCGCGATGTTGACCAAAAAACCATTAACGACGGTTTGCCACTGTCTAAAATTGGCAATAACCTTGGCGGCGAACCATCGCAACATGGCCGCCTGTTTTTCCAAACCCATCAACTTTCTCACTTGCTACCCGCCGATTTGCCGGGGCAAATTGCCGATAACTCAATTCTCAGCATTGTGCTGGCGTTGTCTAAACAATACCCTGATGTCGAAGTCATTTTGGTATCAAAAGACATCAATATGCGGATCAAAGCCGCCGCCTTGCAAATCAACGCCGAGGATTATCAAAACGACCAAACCATTGATGATGTTGATTTGTTATACAGCGGTTCAATGGCGCTAGAAGCCGATTTCTGGCAGCAGCATGGCAGCAATATGGAATCGTGGCAGGAAAATGCTCACACTTATTACCGGATTCACAGTTCGATTGTTAAAGACTGGTTTCCCAATCAGTTTGTCTATATCGATGATGAAACTGGCTTTCAAGCCTTGGTTAAATCGCGAGAAGGTGAAACTGCGGTTTTGCAGTTATTAAGGGATTTTAGCGAGCAAGCCCACAATGTCTGGGGCGTCTGCGCCAAAAACCGCGAACAAAACTTTGCCTTAAATGTCTTGCTTGATCCCAATATCGACTTTGTTACCTTGCTAGGTTCAGCAGGCACCGGTAAAACCTTATTGGCTTTGGCGGCTGGTTTGAGCCTGACAATGGAATCTAAGCTGTATCAAGAAATTATCATGACTCGTGAAACCATGCCAGTTGGCGAGGATATTGGTTTCTTACCCGGTAGCGAAGAAGAAAAAATGGCACCTTGGATGGGGGCTTTGATGGACAATCTGGAAGTCTTGGGTGGTCGTTCCGGTAATAGCGACTGGGAGCAGATCGCTTCACATAATTTAATGATGAATCGAGTCAAAATCCGCTCACTGAATTTTATGCGCGGTCGAACCTTTTTAAACCGCTATTTAATTATCGACGAAGCGCAAAACCTAACCCCAAAACAGCTAAAAACCTTAATTACCCGCGCTGGACCAGGTACCAAAATCATTTGTATCGGTAACTTAGCGCAAATTGACACTCCGTATTTAACCGCCACCAGTTCGGGATTAACCTATGTGGTTGATCGTTTTAAAAGCTGGGAAAACAGCGCCCACATCACCTTGAAGCGAGGCGAGCGTTCGCGGTTAGCCGATTTTGCTTCAGAGAATTTATAGTTTTTTTATGTGCCATATCGCACAGATCCTGATTATTTTCGTCGTTAGTCTTCTACAAAACAATGGACAGTTGTTTGCTAAAAGTGACGAAATTTTTGGAAAGAGCAATGAAAAACAAACAAAGACAACAACCTGTTAAAGCCATAATCAATAAACCGATTAAAGCGATATTGGATGATGATTTGGAATTAGATGGTTATCCAGAGCGGAAAATGGAAAATACACAAATTGGCTCAGGTGAGTTTAAAGAAAAGATTAAAAAGGGGCTGAGGAAGGTTTGGTATTAAATATAATCAAATTCTTAGATACATCTTAATGTCGACAGAATCTACGCTGGTGCATATTGTATGAACTCCATTTGAAAGCTTCTTGCTGTGGATTTTTCCACAGCAAGGTCACAGGATAAGAAATAGCATCAATGGTTATTTTTGAAACTTAACGGTTTTAAAAAAATGACGTATTGCCCAGCTTTTCAAATCATCCAAATAACAATAAGCCACTGGAATTACCAGCAAGCTTAAAAGCGTTGAAGTCACTAAACCACCCAATACAGCAATCGCCATCGGGCTGCGGAACGAGGCATCAGCTTCTCCTAAGCTCAACGCGATTGGCAGCATCCCAGCACCCATCGCAATCGTCGTCATCACAATCGGCCTAGCACGTTTCAAACAAGCATCTAGTAAAGCTTCAGTCCGCGATAATCCATGATCACGACGAGCGACGATGGCGTATTCAACCAACAAAATCGAGTTTTTGGTAGCAATACCCATCAACATAATCAAACCGATTAACGACGGCATCGAAAAACTTTTCCCCGCCAGTAATAAAGCCACAAAGCCACCGCCAAACGATAAGGGCAGGGCGGCTAGAATGGTGATCGGTTGCAAAAAGTCTTTAAACAACAAAATCAGCACGATAAAAATACACAACACACCAGTCAACATCGCCACGCCAAAACTGGTAAACAATTCGCCCATCATTTCGGCATCGCCAACGCTGATTTGTTTCACACCTGCTGGCAAGTTTTGGATGCTAGGCAAGGCTTGCACTGCGTTAGTGACATCACCCAAAGGCAGTCCTGATAACTCAATTTCAAAATTGATATTTCGCGAGCGGTCATAACGATCAATCACCGCTGGGCCGCTGGATAATTCCAGTTTCGCTACTTGGCTTAGCATCACTGCCCCAGCATTGAGATTGCTAGTTGGAATCGATAAACGCTCTAGTACGCTTAAATCCTGCCGGCCTGCGGTGGCCAGTTTGACGACGATTGGAATCTGCCGCTGTGCTAAATTTAGCTTAGGCAAAGACATATCGTAATCACCCAAAGTCGCAATTCTTAAGGTTTCGGCAATCGCCGCGCTGGTGACACCTAAATCAGCAGCACGGGCAAAATCAGGATGAACCGCGATTTCTGGTCTCACCAAAGCCGCGCTAGAAGCAACATTACCCAAGCCAGGAATGGTTCTTAAATCACGCTCAACATTACGCGCGGCAGTATTCAAGGCTTGTGGGTCATCGCCACTCAGCACTAAGACATATTTTTCTCCTGATGCGGCTAAGCCGACTTTGGTGCGAACCCCGGGCAAATTTTGCAAGGCTTGGCGAATGTCTTGTTCAATCACTTGCTTACGGACTGGACGGTCTTGGCGATTGGCTAATAACACCGTTAAGGTGGCTTTCCGCACTTCGCCATTACCAGATTTATTGGCGCTCATCGGATCGCTACCCGCTGTGCCAGCGCCAATGGTGGTGTAAATGCTGTTGACATAAGGCACCGCTTTGACTAACTGCCGCGCTGCTTCTGCCGAGGCTTGGGTTTGCGCCAAGCTTGAGCCGGGCGGCAGTTCGACAAATACTTGAGTTTGCGGGTTGTCATCGGGTGGAATAAAGCCTGTCGGTAACAAGGGAATCAATAAAATAGAACCAACAAAAAACGCCCCAGCACCTAGCA
>Ga0208223_1000234_pt1 | contig 14521 bp, 15 predicted proteins | sample LakMenE07Oct09ns_FD_150678 | JGI IMG/M metagenome (GOLD analysis project Ga0208223, IMG submission 150678) | Freshwater microbial communities from Lake Mendota, WI - 07OCT2009 deep hole epilimnion ns (SPAdes) | ecosystem: Environmental > Aquatic > Freshwater > Lake > Epilimnion/Euphotic zone ...
CCGAATGGTCACCGGCTTGATGTTGAAATAGTCGGTTTTAAAGATAATCGTTTGTTTCTAATGCCGTTGGGCGATGTCGAAGGTGTGCAACCCGGCGCTCTAGTCATCCCTACCCCTACCGAAAAACCGGTTCCGCATTTGTTTCACAAAGACCACGAAACCACTGTTGCTCATGGTCGCTTACTACCGGTTGGTGATGGCTTACTGGGACGAGTATTAGACGCAACCGGTAAGGCCATTGATGACTTAGGCCCACTACAAAATTTCAAATCTGTTCCTGTTTACGCTCAACCAATTAATCCATTACGGCGAGCGCCTATTGCTACCACTTTAGATGTCGGGATTAGATCGATTAATAGTTTACTGAGTATTGGTCGCGGCCAACGGATGGGCTTATTTGCTGGTTCTGGCGTGGGTAAAAGCGTCTTGCTGGGCATGATGGCTCGTTACACATCAGCCGATGTTATTGTGGTTGGTTTAATCGGTGAACGTGGCCGAGAAGTTAAAGAGTTCATCGAACAAATTTTAGGTAGCGAAGGATTAACTCGTTCTGTTGTCGTTGCAGCACCGGCCGACTTACCGCCCCTACTGCGTTTGCAAGGTGCAAACTATACAACCGTGATTGCCGAATACTTTAGAGATCAAGGCAAAAATGTGTTGTTAATCATGGATTCTTTATCCCGTTATGCAATGGCGCAACGTGAAATCGCACTAGCGATTGGCGAACCCCCAGCAACCAAGGGCTATCCACCCTCGGTATTTGCCAAATTACCAGCATTAGTTGAAAGAGCCGGTAATGGCGAATTAGGTGGCGGCTCAATTACCGCTTTCTATACCGTGTTAACCGAAGGTGATGATCAACAAGATCCTATCGCCGATTCAGCTAGAGCTATTCTGGATGGTCATATTGTGCTGAGTCGAACCTTGGCCGATGCAGGGCATTATCCAGCGATTGATATAGAGCAATCTATCAGCCGCGCAATGCACAACATTACCAGTGAACAACAACTGCAAGACGCTAGAAAATTGAAACAGATGGTTTCAGTATTTCAGCGTAATCGAGATTTAATCAGTGTCGGCGCATACAGTTCGGGCAGCAACGTTCTACTGGATCAAGCTATCGCCATGCAACATCGCATCCAATCGTTTTTACAACAACCGATAGAGGAATGCGTTGAGATGCAACAAAGCTTGGATAGTTTGCATGCTTTATTCAATTAAACAGGTGGGATGAGCTATGAAACCTAACTCCTCTATCCAAACCCTATTAGAACTGGCGACCAAATCCTGTGAGGAAGTGAGTATGCATCTAGGCAGAGCTAACAATGATCACTCACACGCTGTTAAGCAAATGGAAATTTTAAGTGACTATCGTAACTCTTACAGCGAACAGTTACAGTTACAAATGTCACAGGGTCTAAATATATTGCATTATCACAATTATCAAACTTTTCTATTAAACCTTGATAAAGCGGTTTATCAACAACGCCAGACTGTCGCTAATAAACTCAAATCGGTCGAGCTAGTTAAAAAAGAATGGCAAGCCTGTGAACAAAAAAGATTAGCGTTTCTTAAACTCGATGAACGCCAACAACTAGCGATTAGAATTTCTGCTGACAAGTTGGAACAAAAATTAAACGATGAATTTTCAATGCGTGCGACACAGGTGAAATCATGACCACTAACAACATAGCTTTCCCTCTTTCAAGTGTTGCCACCAATAATTCATTGGAAAAAGTCAGTTCTAGTAAAGATTCTGGTGGGACTAACAGTTTTCAAACGGTGCTTGATAGTTTTGTAACGCCGTCTAATACCGATGACAAACCGGTTCAACATGACGCCAGTAGTTCACCAAAAGAGAATCTCAATGACAGCAGTAAAGTCAGTGAGATTAAGTCTAAAGATGAAAGTGATAACACTGAAACATCGAAGATAGAAAAAACTGACGCCAATACAAGCGCTGAACCTGTGGAAGTGCCTCCTACACTAATCGTGCACGCCAATAAAAAGGAATTAATTGTTGAGATAAGCGAAGAGCAAATGCAATCGCAAAACTCGGATTCAGAAAGCATTAGTTTGCAAGATGAGACCAATCTGCAAGCCCCCCTTATCAACATAATCGCTGCGCAAACATTTAATAACAAACTGGCTCAGCAGGAAAAAACGATTACCAGTGCAACTGAAACTGCACCTAAAAGTTCGCTCATCACTAGCGCCGGTTCAGAAACACTGAATAAATTAAATCCACCAACCGAAACTAATGGCGAAGCTTTTGCCGCTGAATTGTCACCAAAAATTGCAGTTGAGAATAAAGCTAACGCTGACTTGATAAAGCTTAATAACACCAATATCGAGATACAGTCAGCTGATCAAACAAAAATAGTCAATACGATTAATGCGCTCGACACACCGCTGCCTATTGCTGGTCAAAGTCAAACAAACACCCAGATAACCACTGTAAATAGCATTAACCAATCTCTGCCTAGCTATGCGGTGCCAAATAATTTTTACTCTGATAATTGGAATACTTCGGTACATCAACAGGTTTTATTGTTGCGGCATAACAATATAGATAATGCGACCTTAGTATTAAACCCTGAACACCTTGGCCCAATTCATGTTTCTATTCAGATCGATGCTCAATCGCAAACATCTATCCAGTTTTGGAGTCAAAACCCCGATGTACGTCAAGCACTTAGAGATGGATTACCTAATTTGAATACCCTATTCCAAGATTCTGGCTTGCAACTAGGTAGCGCTGATGTCAGCTCACAGCAAAACTCATTTTCTGATAATAACAACCCAAAACAAAGTCAGGCCAATAAGCAATCAGGTCTGTCTAGTGATGATTTAAATCCAGATAATCAAGTGGATACCCCATTGACTGTAACAAACTTAGTTAACGTTTATATTTAAAACCATGTCTTACTTAATTAAAAATTCTGTAACTTTTAATCCACAACAAAAACGATCGTTACAAAATTAAATAATCACAGCAAGAATTTGGTTAACTATTATGAAATTAAATAAAAATATACTTTCACACGCAGAAATTGATAGCTTAATTTCCGGCATTGATGTTTTTGAAGATAATGAAATTTCTTTAAAAAACAATGCAAGCCCCTATTCAGTGACTAATCAAGAGCCTATCGATAAATTTAATTTTCCTTATCTTGATATCGTTAACCAGCGCTTTGCTAATTACTTTAATACTAGCTTATCGCTGTTTCTTAGAAACTCAACTGAAGTGGTTAGCGGTGCGACAAAAAGAGAAAAATACAGCGAATTTATTGAGCGGTTCAATGACTACGCCAGTATTAATATATTCAACTTAAAGTCATTAAACGGTAATGGGCTTATCATTCTCGATGCACATCTGGTTTCGATTATTGTCGATAACTTATTTGGTGGCGATGGTCATTTTCAACAAACAGATACCCCAATAAGAGAATTCACCCAAACTGAACAAAGAATTATTAAAAGAATTCTGAATCTTATTTTTGAAGCACAAAAGAAAGCTTGGGATTTAATCCGTAATGTTGATTTCGAGCTAAGCCGTTCAGAAACCAAAAGTCAGTTTGCACGTGTAACATCCCCACATGAGACTGTGATTACCAATACTTTTTATATCAAAATTGGTAATGTTTGCAGTCAAATGCATTTATGCATTCCTGTATCAGTGTTCAATCCAATTCATGATTTATTGCAAAATCATGTACAAAATGCACCTAATTTGCATATAAACCAAAATTGGACCGATTCGATTAAACAACAAATTAAAACCACCGATATCGAACTCTCAGCCAATCTGACTAGTATTAATAGCACTTTGCGAGATATTAAAGCAGTTAAAACCGGTGATGTTTTAGATTTTGAGATGCCTAAAACGATCTTTTTGACTGTCAATGGCCTACCGATTATGGAATGTAGCTTTGGACAATCAAATGGCAAATATGCGCTTAAAATTGAAAAATTACTCAAAAATTCATTGAACGAAGTTAAGGACACCTCTGATGAACAGTCAATTTAACCAAATTCAACCACAAACATCCTCAACTACGAGTGTAGATTCAACCGACACAATGACTATGAACAAACAAGACATTTTCCAAAACATTCAAGGGGATACAGAAATTAGCAATAAAGAAAACCCCGACTTTGATTTTGTCCTCGATATTCCAGTGAGTTTAACTGTTGAATTAGGTCAAACACGGATGGCGATTAAGGATTTACTGCAACTGACCCCAGGTTCTGTGATTGAATTAGACGGTCAAGCAGGTGCGCCTTTAAATGTGTTAATTAACGGCTGCCTGATTGCTATGGGTGAAGTGGTGGTGATTAATGAAAAATATGGCATTCGTCTCACTGATATTAAAAGCCCATCCGAACGGGTTCAAAAAATAAATCGATGAATTTAGTGACCCCAGATCTGTTAATCCCCATATTTATTATTTTAGGGGTATTTATTTTTGCCGCTTGGTTATTGCAACGCATTAACCAGCGAAATTTTGGCAAAAATACCGCTATCCATATTCATTCAGCCATTTCAGTTGGCCCTAACGAACGAATATTATTGGTAGAGGCAGCGGGACATTGGTTATTGGTCGGTTCTGCACCAGGTCGGGTTAATACGCTGCTAACTCTTGAACATCCACCGAGTTTTGCTTCAGCACAGAATCGCACCCAATCTGAAAAAGATCAGAATAATTCACCAACCGAAAATGTGGCTAATTGACTATATGTTTCGCAAAATACTGAGTGTTAAAAAAGCTTTTTTGATGCCATTTTTAGTTATGGCGTCATTGTTTATCTGCGAAAACGTCTACGCACAACTACCGAGCTTAATTACATCATCACCGACCCACGCCGGTGGTCAAGCGTATAGCCTAAATCTTGAATTATTAATTCTATTAACTTCGGTTTCATTTCTACCGGCCATCGTTTTAATGATGACCAGCTTTACCCGAATTATTATTGTGCTTTCATTGCTAAGAATGGCATTAGGCACACAAAGTTCGCCTCCTAATCAAGTATTAATCGGTCTAACCTTATTCATGACATTTTTCATCATGAGTCCAGTTTTTGATCGTATCTATACCGATGCCTACGTGCCGCTTTCCGAAAACAAAATCTCAATGCTAGACGCATTTGATAAGGGTAGCCAGCCACTAAAACAATTTATGCTTGCCCAAACTCGCCAAACTGATCTGGCCTTGTTTTTAAAACTTTCAAACACACCCGCTGTAGAGCAAAAAGAAGATGTTCCGCTTCGGGTTTTAGTACCAGCATTTGCTACCAGTGAATTAAAAACAGCCTTTCAAATTGGTTTTACGGTATTTATTCCTTTCTTAATTATCGACATGGTAGTGGCCAGCGTGTTGATGGCGATGGGGATGATGATGGTATCGCCTTCTATCGTATCGTTACCATTTAAAATTATGTTGTTTGTATTAGTGGATGGCTGGCACCTGCTATTAGGCTCACTTGGTCAAAGTTTTAACTAGAGCAACAAAATGAATCCAGAATTTGTAATGACCATTGCTAGACAAGCAATAGAAGTGACGATTTTAATTGCCACACCGCTTTTGGGGTCTGCTTTAATTATTGGTTTAATCGTTAGTATTTTCCAAGCAGCTACTCAAATTAACGAAGCTACACTCTCATTTATCCCAAAATTATTAGGGGTACTGGTAGTAATCATTGTTTTGGGGCCATGGATATTAAGTCTGTTAAGCGACTATATGCTTCAAATACTCACCAATATTCCATTCATCACCCATTAATTTTTTAAAAAATCAGGCGATGATTGAAATCAGTCCCTCACAAATTTACGATCTGATCGCTGCATTTTTCTTACCTTTAACCAGAATTTTAGGCGTATTCGCTACAGCACCGTTTTTTAGCCATCGTTCAGTACCTATGACGTTTAGGTTAGGTTTAAGTTTAGCGATGACGATAGTAGTTTTTCCTGTCTTACCACCCATCCAGCCGGTTGATCCTGCATCTTTTGCTGGTCTAGCTATGTTGTTAACTCAAATGTTGATTGGTTTAGCCATCGGTTTCACTATGCAAATTGTTTTTGCAGGCGTTGAAATGGCTGGGGAAATGATTAGTATGACAATGGGACTGGGATTTGCTTCATTTTTTGACCCACAATCACTGGGTAGATCTTTCTCACTCAGTCAGTTGTTAACACTTGTATCAATACTTCTATTTATTTGTAGCGATTATCACTTGATATTGATTAGCGAAATAATAGACAGCTTTAATTCACTGCCGATAGACCAACTATCCTTAGGGACTTTATCGATCAGTCAATTACCTAATTTTGGTATGACCATATTTGAAATTGGTGTGCATCTTTCTCTGCCAATTGTAACCATTCTTTTGATTACCAATTTAGCATTTGGAATTTTGACTAAAGCAGCGCCACAATTAAACTTATTTGGGGTTGGCTTCCCTGCTACCTTGTTAGCAGGCTATGTTTCACTATTATTTATATTAACCTATTGGGATGATCAACTAATAGCTTACATAGAAAACGGATTAAATATCGTACAACACTTGTTTTAGAAAACAGCCAATAGAAATTATTGGCTGTTTAAATCATGACTATCTATTTAAGATAATCAAACAAGCTTAATTTAGAGGCTTGTGCAAAGGTTTGTTGTGCAGCTTGTAGCACAGTTTGCTGACGAGTAAAATCGGAGATGGCTTTGGTGTAATCCAAATCTTGTAAATTAGATAAGGACTGAGTTAACTGCAAGCCTCTTGAACTACCTAATGAATCTAATTGATCAATCATTTTAAGTCTATTACCAACGTCAGATCTAACAGCATTGACTTGGTTTAATGCAAGATCAAAATAGGAGGCAAGATTTGAAATCGAAGCTTCAAAATTAGTCGTTGTCGTTGGATTTTTTAAAGCCTCTATAGCAATCGAAAGCTGATTAAATATATTATCAAGACCCTGATCTTGGCCTTGATTATTGCTCAATGTTGGTGCTTTTGCATTTGCGAATAAGTTAGAGCCTACGATAGTGCTAGATAAAGTACTATTGTAATCAACATTAACAACAGTATTTTCTTTAGATCCCACATATTCCCAAAAACCTGTGCCAGCATTTTTCACAAAAGGTTGAGATGATGAATTATTACCTGCAAAGGTATAATTTCCAGCTGAATCAGATGAATTAGCTAAACTCAACAGTTGATCAAACTGACCCTGTAAAGTTGTTGCCATAACTAACTTATCTTCAGCCGAATTCAAACCATTGCTAGCACTGACAATTGTTTCATTAATATTTTGCAAAACATCCGTGATATTACTTAAGCTCACATCTGTTTGATTTAAATTATTTGCTAATTGCAGTCTATTTTTTGCAAACTGCTCATTAACAGCAATTGATTGATTGATTTCAACGACTTGAGCAGCAGCAATTGGATCGTCAGACGGCGTAATTAAACGTTTACCGGTTGAAATTTGTTGCTGAACCTTGCTTATTTTTGATTGCAAATCAGTCAATCGACCAACAGAGCCTTCAATAAAAGTATTTGTGCTAATTCTCATTTTATTTAACCTTTTAGCTCAATTGCATTAATGTATCGAACATAGTTTTTGATATCTCAATCAGCTTGCCAGCAGCCTGATATGCTTGTTGATATCGAATTAAATCTGCTGCTTCTTCATCTAAATTAACACCAGAATCGTTTTGCAAAGCAGTTTGTGCATGTTTAAGAATGGTATCTGCCGAAGCATTAGTCAGAGATAATTCTCGAGTTTTTGAGCCAATTAAACTGACAATTTGTGCATAAGCTTCTGTGTAACTGACGCTAGCACCGTCCGATGTAGCTAACATTTTCTTGCTTTGTAAAGCAACCATTTCAAGTATATTAGAGTTATCACTATTACCTGAGTTTAAAGCTGCAGCAGCAATCGAATCAACATTAATTGATTTATTAAGCTTTATGTTAGATACGACGTTTTTATAGGGGGCGTTACTTGTTAAATCTAAATTGGCATTACTCAAATCAAAGATATCTGTTCCCTTTACTAGATTGCCGTTCTTATCTGTTAACGTAGTAAGTCCAAGAGCATTCTGATTATTTATTTTATCAGCCAAACTATAAGCAATTTGACCAATTTTATCCTGAATTGATGTTAATGTATCAGCTTTAAAATCAATATAGCCCTGTAATTCACCACCGCCCATATCACTGGAAGATAATTCAACCACCTGTTTATTAACAGTGAATTGGATTTTATATGGCGAAGCCTCACCAGGTGTTTGCACGACGGCAATAGTATTAATATTAGTCGAATTAACTAATGACTGCGAGTTACCAACAAACACATCATAGATATTATTATTGTTAACTACTTTTACGTTGGTTATCTTACTTAACTGAGTTATTAATAAATCACGTTTATCATACAAATCATTTAAAGTACTAATGCTTGTAGTTCCACCTTGAGCTTGGGCAACTAAAATCGTCGCATTTATCTTGGCAACTTGAGAAGCTATGGTGTTAATCGACTGCGTTGAGTTTGCAATTTGTTTATCAATATTGACACTGATTGACTCAAGCAATGATTGTGCATCATTAAAACTCGCAACTAAACCACTAGCACTATTTAAAAACGACTGGCGAGCAGTAATGTCTTTAGGCGCTACAGAAATATCTTGTAATGAATTAAAAAAATCTTGAAGCGCGGGCGCAATACCTACAGATGAGTCAGCCAAGTAGTCATTAATCATTTGTACTTGGTTATATTGAACTTGCAACTTACTGCTTGAAGATTGAGCGGCATTTTGTTGAGCACTCAAAAAGCTATCAAATACTCTTTGAATATCGGTAACGGTTGTCCCCTCACCTTGACCCGCTTCTTGCCCTTGTACGATTTTCTGACGGCTGTAGCCATCAACAGCTGCATTGGCAATATTTTTACCAGCAGTTGCTATTCCAGTTTGTGCAGCAGCTAGAGCGCTAAGGCCAATTGAAATGGTATTTGACATAAGACATACCTTTTATCTAGTTTTGGTTTTATTTCTTTAACGGACGTTCTGAGAAAAACTTGAGCTAACAGACGAAATAAAATTCAACTAAAACCAAGCCGCTTCATTACGTTGAACAGCTTATCGGCATAATTAGGATCGGTTGCGTAACCTGATAACTGTAAGTGTTTAGCAAATTCCCAAGGAGTTTTGCTGTTTTGGATCACATTCGCGTAACGATCATTTTGTTTGAGTAGCTTGGCGTAATCAACGAAGGCGTCAGTGTAAGAGTCGTAAGCTTTGAAACGATCGACGCCTTTGGTTGGGATGCCATTACTGTATTCAGTAGTGGTGACTTCTACGACTTTTCCAGCCCAATCTCGACCGGCTTTTATGCCAAACAAATTAAAGCTAGATTTTCCATCTGGATACTTAGGAACGCTTTTACCCCAACCACTTTCTAGTGCAGCATGGGCTAAAGCATAGCCCGCTGGAAGACCGGTTTGTTTGCCACAGTTAATAGCGTGATCTAATAATTCATCAACAAATTGATCAACATTACCTGACAATGACGGGCTATTTTTGGAATCGATCTCGTGTCGAGCATTGCCAGAAAAGCGATCTGGATTGATCAATGCAGAATTAAAGGCGCTGTTGTTAATAGTATCGGTTTGGAATTTCGACAAATTAGCCAATACATCCGCAGACACCTGCTCTTTGCCTAATTCTTGAGACTGGTTGTTTTGATTCTGAGTGAGCTGCTTAATCATTAAATCAGCAAAGCCCATACCCCTTTCAGCTAGGCTTTTGCTCATTTGCTGATCGAACATACTGGTATAAAAGTCATTTTCATGACTTTTAAATAGCTCACTTTTAAAAGAAGCATCGCGCATACTTTTCAGCATCATTTGAATAAAAATAGATTCAAATTCTTTAGCCGCTATCGACAAGGCCTTATTAGGGCTGCCTTTTGCGACCTGCTGTAATTGTTTAACGCTATTTACATCAAGCGCAAAATCATTCTCTAAGATGCCTTGATTAACTGGGTTGATCATTTAGATCACCTCAACCTCAGCATGAAGCGCACCAGCAGCTTTCATGGATTGCAATATCACCAGCAAATCTTGAGGGGTCGCGCCAATTTGATTTAAGGCTTTGACAACATCAATCAATTCGACGCCAGCTTGCAAGACTTTTAATTTACCGTTCGCAGGCGGAATCGATTCTACAACCGTAGGTGCAGCGCTCACTACTAGTGAAATATTGCCGTAAGTCACAGCGCAAGCATCGATAGTAACTGATTTGTTAATAACGATAGAACCGGTCTTTTCGTTTAATACCACTTTGGGGGTAACCGTATCTAAAGGCACTTCTAACGATTCCAAACTCGCTAAAAAGGCAACACGTTCATTGGGTGCCATTGGTGCTTTAACCTGAATGGTCCGGCTATTCTGTGCTTGAGCGGTTGAAAAGCCATATCGCATATTAATCGACTCAGCGATCCGACCCGCTACCGTAAAATCACTATTTTTCAGCTCCAGCAAAATAGTGTCACGACTGGTAATCTCGCTGACTACCTCTTGCTCAACCGTTGCGCCATTAGGCACAACAAAAGCGATATTTTCTGGATTCCTAGTTCGACCAGTGCCTGCAATTTGCGGTTTACTGGATACTAAAGAGCCTTGAGCCATGGCATAAATCTCGCCATCAGCACCTTTTAAAGGAGTCATCAACAGCGTTCCGCCTTTAAGACTTCTTGCCGAACCAACCGAGGCTACGGTGACATCGAACACTTGCCCGGGTTGAGCAAAGGCTTTCAGATTACCAGTCACCATAACCGCTGCAACATTTTTAGAACGTAAATAACTATTGTTTAAAGAGCCATTGCCCAAGCCATTAACGCTATTTGAATTGTTATTAAGTTGCGGCAGCTTAACGCCCATTTGCTGCAACATATTAATGATAGTTTGATTGGTAATACTGGTGTAATTAGTTTGATCGCCAGTACCATCTAGGCCGACAACTAAACCATAACCCATCACTTGGTTTTGTCTTACTCCTTCGACTTCGACCAGATCTTTTAAAAACTCAGCTCTTGGGCTACTAAAACACAAAAGCAACAAACTAAAAGCTACCTGTTTAAGGATTCGAGGTCGTGAAGTAATCAATTTCATATCATTAAAAAGGCTGAAAAGAAGCGGTTAATCGCTTTCATGATTTCTGAACCATCGATATTAGAGTTGCTTCGGTATTCAACCCTAGCATCTGCTAATCGGTTAGAAGAAATAGTATTACTAGCATCGATTAAGGTTGGCACAACTACCCCTGATACACGAATAAACTCCGTGCCTTTATCCATACCAATCTGTTTTTCGCCTGTGACGACCAAATTGCCATTTTCAAGCACTTCAATCACATTGACAGCAACGGCACCGGTAAAGTTATAACTGGAGCTACCCGTTGCTCTACCTGTATTTTGAACTGCGCCTTTTTCAGAAGCTTGCCAATTTGAAATACCAGCGCCAATGGCTTGAATATCTAAAGAGCCTTGTTTAGTGTCGCTAGCTGAATTTTTCTTATCAGCTGAAACCTGCTCATTAACGATAACTGTAATTACATCACCAACGACGCGAGCACGGTAATTTTCAAATAAAGATTTATAGGTGGTTTTTTTATAAATAGAACCTTTTTTAGGCGCAGATTTATCAACCTCAGGCGCAGCCGATGCTGTCGGTTGAGTCAAGATGGTTGATGGCGTAACCGAAGAACACCCAGCCAAGCCAAGCCCGATGAACAATAGAAAACCGGTGGTTTTAACCATGCAATTAACCTGAACCTAATCGGCTGAGTTTATCCAACATCTGGTCCGATGTTGTTACTGCACGACTATTAATTTCATAAGCTCTTTGAGCTTGAATCATATTAGTTAACTCTTCAACTACACTGACATTGGATGTCTCAATGCTGCGTTGAACTAAATAGCCCATGCCATTTGTATCAGGCAGGTTATAAATTGGTGCTCCCGATGCTTCAGTTTCAACGTATAGATTTTGACCTTTCGCTTCAAGACCCGCTGGATTGATAAAACTGGCTAATTCAATCGAACCGATTTGTACGTTATTGATGGTATTAGGTTGAGTAATAGTGACAATACCATCACGACCAACGGTAAAACTTAATGCGTCGCTAGGTATCGTAATATCAGGCATTAAGTTATAGCCATTTTGTGTTACGAGCTGTCCTTGACTATTAACTTGAAAAGCACCATCGCGTGTATAAGCAACTGTGCCATCGGGCATCATGATTTGAAAAAAACCGGCGCCTTGAATCGCCATATCTTTATCGTTGCCGGTGGTTTGCAAATTACCCTGCAAGAACATTCGCTCGGTAGCAACCGGTCTAACACCGGTACCTAACTGGATACCAGTTGGGACTTGCGTGTAATAAGACGATTGAGCACCAGGCTGACGTTGTGTTTGATAGAGCAAGTCTTCAAAAATCGCACGCGATTTTTTAAAGCCATCGGTACTCACGTTGGCTAGATTATTAGTGATTACATCAACGTTAAATTGTTGGGCTTCGAGACCCAATTTTGAAATCCACAGCGATCTAATCATAAATCATCCTTTATTAGTTTTATCATTGAAGTCATTAGGTCAAACTCATGATCTGACTTGACTTGGCACCGTTGGTTTGTGCGTTTTTGAGCATTTCCATTTGCAAATCAAATTGCTTACTTAAGCTCAACATCCTAACCATTGCATCGACTGGATTGACATTACTGGCCTCTAAAAAACCAGATAACACCCTAAGATTAGGATCAGACTGTGCGGGCTCAGCTTGGATATTTGCGTAAAACAAACCATCATCACCACGCGCTAAATCTTTGTTATCAAACTTAACGAGTTTCAGCCTATCAATGACGGTTTGGGTTTGAATACTGCCACCAGGCACGGCATAAGAAACAGCACCGTCTTTATCGATAACAATACTAGTATCCGTCGGTATTGAAATAGGTCCATTTTCACCTTGAACAATCATTCCTGACGCGGTTTGAAGTAAACCATTTTCAGTAATTTTTAAATTACCCGCTCGGGTATAAGCTTCGCGGCCATCACGATTTTGAACCGCAATCCAACCCTCACCTTCTACAGCAACATCCAAACTTCTACCGGTTTGCAATAAATTGCCTTTCGAGAAATCAGAGCCAACTGTTTCGTCAATCACTTGAGTAGTCACAGGAAAATTAGGATTACCAACCGGCACAGCACGCAATGCATCAAATTGTGCTTTAAAACCTGTGGTATTCACGTTAGCCAAGTTATGAGCAACAGTCGCCTGTTGCTCCATAAATTGCTTGGCACCGGTCATCGCTGTATAGATTAATTGATCCATAAGTCTATGAATGAACGGTATTAACGTGAAATATTGTTGATGTTTTGCAGAATTTCATCCTGCTTTTTCAAGACTTCTGCAGCTGACTGGAATGCTCTTTGTGCCGAAATTAATTTGACCATTTCGACTGTAATATCAACGTTGGAACTTTCAAGAGCGCCGCCTTGCAAGGAACCGAATTTTGGATCGCCTGCTAAACCAATTTGCGCAGCACCTGATTCAGGACTTTCGCTCCACTGGTTATTAGCTTCTTGTTTTAGACCTTGAAAGTTGTTGAATTTCGCTAAAACAATTTGTCCCATTTGGGTATTAGTACCATTGGCATAATTGGCATTGATAAAGCCATTTTGATCGACGCTGTAACCTGTCAAAGCAGCTGCTGACAAACCATCTTGAGTAGCTTGAGATGAAAACGAACTACCCCGTTGTTGAGATCCTTTAAGTGAGATACTGAAACTGTTTGCACCAGTAACTTCGAAAGAGTCAACAGAGCCTTCTGGTGTTACTAAAACACCTAAACTATTAAAAGTAACCTTTCCCTCTACTGGCTTGGTGTTATCACCATCATAGGTTATGAAAGTATCCCAATTAGTCGATCCATCAGTATTCGAATCCCTCTTGGCTAAGTAAGCTTGAACTGTATGCGCAGTTCCCAGCTTATCGTAAACAGTTACGAATGTTGAATAATTAAATGATTTTGGATCGCTTGGAGAAACCTTAGTGCTACTTGCAATTGAATCAACTCTCGAATCTAATGTTAAATTCAATCCAACATTAGTGGTTTGTTTTGGTTTTGACTCGCCTTTTGTAATGGTAAGAGCTACCAATTGAGATTTATCGATATTTCCATCGCCATCTAAACCATAACCTGTCAAATTACTGCCATAGGCATCAACAATATAATTTTCTTTGCTTAATGAAAACTGGCCATTACGTGAATAAGTAGTAACACCCGCCTTCTCGACTCTAAAAAGACTATCACCGGTAATAGCCAAATCTAAAGGTTTATTGGTCGATGTAATCGTACCCTGAGTGAAATCTTGAACAGCACCAGCACTTTTCAAATCATCAGAAAAGGAAAATTTCTTGTAACCCGAGGTACCAACATTAGCAATATTTTTACCTAATAC
>Ga0208223_1000235_pt1 | contig 14513 bp, 16 predicted proteins | sample LakMenE07Oct09ns_FD_150678 | JGI IMG/M metagenome (GOLD analysis project Ga0208223, IMG submission 150678) | Freshwater microbial communities from Lake Mendota, WI - 07OCT2009 deep hole epilimnion ns (SPAdes) | ecosystem: Environmental > Aquatic > Freshwater > Lake > Epilimnion/Euphotic zone ...
AGCGGCTCCATGCCTCGGCGGCCGGGCTGTTAGCTTGCATGCTGGCCAGCAGATGCTCGGCATCGGCTAACTCGATTTCGTTATCAGCTAATGCGGATAGTTGTTCTGTCATGATTTACTCCAAATACGTCTAATGCAAAATTGCTTACCAGCGCTTGTTGTCTGGCGTGTTTTCTAATAAAGGTTTTAATTTCAATGAGATGGTGTCGCGCGCTCTAAAAATACGCGAACGAACCGTGCCTATCGGGCAATTCATTACCGTGGCAATTTCTTCGTAACTCAAGCCTTCAATTTCACGCAAGGTAATCGCCGTGCGCAATTCTTCAGGCAAGCCGGCCACCGTGTCGTTAACGGTTTGGGCAATTTGCTTGGTCATCAAGGACGACTCGGGCGTTTCCATGGTGCGTAACTCGTCGCCGTCTTCAAAGTTTTCCGCGTCTTCTAATTCAATGCCAGTGCTGACACTAGGGCGGCGCTTTAATGACACCAAGTAATTTTTAGCGGTGTTAATGCCGATGCGGTATAGCCAAGTGTAAAACGCACTGTCGCCACGGAAGTTAGGCAGCGCGCGGTAGGCCTTGATGAAGGTGTCTTGCACGATGTCTTCAATCTCGGATTGATCGCGCACCATGCGCGATAGCAAACGGGCTAGCTTGCGTTGGTATTTGTCCACCAACATAGAGAATGCACGCTTATCACCGCGTTGCGCACGCAACACCAATTCGTGGTCTATCTCTCGATTTTCTAGGGATGTGTTGGCTACCAAGCTTAAATGTCCGTTAGGTTTAGTCTGCTGTGAGCTTTCGGCTGGACTGGGGGTGTCACTCAATTTTTTTTCGGTTTCGGCAGTATAACCTTGAGCAGCGACTTGTACTAAATTTAGTTGGGTAAAATTGACCACTTCCGCAAAATGCATTTTGTTCTCTCCCTTATCCACCTGCAAACTACACCGGTTTATTTATTTGGCTAATCCGTCATTTCTATTGCCTTTTATCAAGACAAAGCTACACTCTCAATAGTTCCAGCAAACGCCATCGAATGTTTAACTTTCTCACGACACAACAAAACCCGTATGCAGCAATTTGATGTACTCATAATTGGTAGTGGCTTGGCCGGCTTAAGCACGGCCTTGCGTCTGGCTGAGCACAAAAAAGTCTGCTTAGTTAGCAAGCGCAGCATTAACGACACGGCCAGCGATTGGGCGCAAGGCGGGATTGCGGCGGTGCTAACCGATGACGATTCAATAGAAAGCCACGTGCAAGACACGCTGACCGCCGGCGGCGGTTTGTGCGATGAGACGGTGACCAAGATGGTGGCCGAACAAGCCAAGGGCGCAGTGCAATGGTTGATAGACCAAGGCGTGGGCTTTACCCGCACGGCCAATGACCAAGGCTTTCACCTAACGCGTGAAGGCGGCCACAGCCACCGACGCATCATCCACGCGGCCGACACCACTGGCCACGCAGTGCAAACCACCTTGTCCGATAAAGTGAAGCAACACCCCAACATCAGCCTGCTGGAAAACCACATAGCGGTGGATTTAATCACCGCCAGAAAAATGTCCAGCAATGCTGCGCAACAAACCCCTGCATCCGATTACCACAGCGACGCCAACGCTTGTTTGGGCGCTTACGTGCTGGATAAAACCACAGGCAAAGTGATTACCATCGCCGCGCAAAACACCGTGTTGGCCACCGGCGGTGCCGGCAAAGTGTATTTGTACACCACCAACCCAGACATCAGCACCGGCGACGGCATGGCCATGGCCTGGCGAGCGGGTTGCCGCGTGGCCAACATGGAATTCATTCAGTTTCATCCGACTTGTTTATTTCACCCGCACGCCAAATCGTTTTTAATCAGCGAAGTGGTGCGCGGCGAAGGCGGTTTGCTTAAGCTGCCAGACGGCAGCCGCTTTATGTTGGAACACGACGAACGCTTAGAGTTGGCGCCGCGCGATGTGGTGGCGCGGGCCATCGACTTTGAAATGAAAAAACGCGGTTTGGATTGCGTCTATTTGGACATCAGCGACAAACCCTTAGCCTTCATTGAGTCGCACTTCCCCAACATCTACCAACGCTGCTTAAGCTACGGCATAGACATCAGCAAAACGCCTATCCCGGTGGTGCCAGCGGCGCATTACAGTTGCGGCGGCGTCATGACCGATGACAAAGGCCGCACCGACATCAAGCACTTGTATGCCATAGGCGAAACCGCCTGCACCGGCTTGCACGGCGCTAACCGCTTGGCCAGCAACTCCTTATTGGAATGCTTGGTGTTTGGGCAAACGGCCGCCGCCGACATCTTAAGCCAAGCCAACAAAGCCTCCCCGCGCTTACCGGACTGGGACGAAAGCCGCGTAACCGACGCCGATGAAGAAGTGCTGATCACCCACACCTGGGAAGAGTTACGCCGATTTATGTGGAATTACGTGGGCATCGTGCGCACCGACAAACGCTTAAGTCGGGCCTTGCACCGCATCCACATGCTGCGCGCCGAAGTCGATGAGTTTTACAATAACTTTAAAATCAGCAACGATCTGGTCGAACTGCGTAATCTATTGCAAGTGGCGCAACTCATTGTGGAAAGCGCCATTTCCCGTAAAGAAAGCCGCGGCCTGCATTTTAGTAAAGACCACCCGCAGACCGAAGCCGAACCCATCCCCACCGTGCTAGAACCACTCAATTACGACAGCCTGCTGGAGCGCAAAGCCAGCTAAGGTGATTTACTAAAACCACCCCTTCACCACAGAGACACGGAGGCACAGAGAAAATCTTTCTTTGATTTATCATCATGCATGCCGATGGTTTTGTACCAAAGACACTCCGATATTTTCAAGAAATAAATTTCTTGAAAAGCCATATGTAGGAGCGATCTTAAGATCGCGAAAACCATATTACTTACATTCAATTACCGCGCAATTTATATATGACATAACATTATTTATGCTTTTCTCTGTGCCTCCGTGTCTCTGTGGTGAGCAAATTTTTATCGCTGGCTTTAATTGCAATCTACCGTATAATGCAGCCTCCCTATGCCAACCAATCAGCGTAGCGGTCCTTACCCTTAATCTTCTTGATTTTCAAATCATCCGAATGATTATTACCTTTGCCTACCTCGATTGGTGTTGCTCGTTTGTAATGGGTCGGCGATAGAAGCTCTGAATACGTCTTGCGTGCATCGCTACATAAAATGCGCACCCATCCTTAATCAGCGCTTCGCTAACCCAAGCTGGAGCATCACTTTGAATACAGAAACAACAAGCCTTAACTTTGATCAGTTAGGATTATCCGCAGCCATATTGCGCGCCATTAACGACGCCGGCTACACCACCCCAACCCCGATTCAGGCCAAAGCCATTCCGCAAGTATTAAGCGGTGGCGACTTGCTTGCTGGCGCCCAAACCGGCACCGGCAAAACCGCCGGCTTCACCCTACCCATATTGCATATCTTGAGCCAAAAGGCGGCTGACCCGAGCAGCAAAGGCCGACCACGTTGCTTGATGCTGACGCCCACCCGTGAACTGGCGGCGCAAATTGAAGAGTCCGTTAAAACTTACGGCAAATACTTACCTTTAAGCTCCACGGTAATTTTTGGTGGCGTGAACGCCAACCCACAAATTGCCCGATTAAAAAAACCATTGGATATTTTGGTCGCAACGCCAGGGCGCTTGCTAGACCATGCTAACCAAAAAAATGTGGATTTATCCGGCGTGGAAATTTTAGTGTTAGACGAAGCCGACCGCATGCTGGACATGGGCTTCATCCGCGACATTAAAAAAATACTGGCGATGCTTCCTAAGGCCAGACAAAACCTATTGTTCTCGGCCACCTTCTCAGACGAAATCAAGGGCTTGGCCGATGGCCTATTGCATAACCCAGGCTTTGTTGAAGTGGCCCGTCGCAACACCGCTTCCGAGATGGTCGAGCAAAGCGTGCACATGGTCGCGCAAAGCCACAAACGTGAGCTGATGAGTTATTTAATTAAACAAAACGATTGGCAGCAAGTGTTGGTGTTTACCCGCACCAAACACGGCGCCAACCGTTTGGCAGAAAAACTGGTGAAAGACGGCATACAAGCCGCCGCCATCCATGGCAACAAGAGCCAAGGTGCGCGCACCAAGGCATTGGCACAATTTAAAGACGGCAGCATGCGCGTCTTAGTGGCCACCGACATCGCGGCCCGCGGTTTAGACATAGACCAATTGCCGCAAGTGGTTAACTTTGAACTGCCCAACGTGCCAGAAGATTACGTGCACCGCATAGGCCGTACTGGCCGTGCCGGCAGCAGCGGCGCCGCCGTGTCGCTGGTAGACCGTGAAGAGTTGAAATTCTTAAAAGACATCGAAAAACTCATTAAACGCGAAATCCCGAAACTGCCGGTGGAAGGCTTTACGCCTAACCCCAACCCAGAACCGGAAGCACCGCGTGCGCCGCGCCAACCGCACGGTCGCCCACCTCGCGGCCACCAACGCAGTGCAGGCGCCGCCCCTGGGCAAAACCAACGCCCACGCGATGGCAGCAAAGCGAATAACCCGCGACAAGAAGGACGCCCTGCGCCCAACCAAGCAATGTCAGAAGCGGCACGCCACCAAGCCATGCCGCAACCGGCTTTGTTTTCGCCTACCGTGCCACAAAATAACGGCAGACGGCATAACCCAAATGGCGATCAACCTAGGTCTAATCAATCTAGGCCTGGTCAAGCTAGACCCGGTCAATCCAGTCCAGGCCAAGCGAACCGCGGCAAACCCAGCAGCCCAAACCGCAGTGGCGGACGTGGCCGCTAAGGTGCATTTAGCCTTTTAGCAAAACCAAAAAATAGATTAAACTTATATCCATTAAAATTAACCCATTACCGATTTAGGACATCCCCATGCAAATTGCAATGAACACAGTGGTATCAATGACTTACGAACTAAAAGACGCGGATGGCAACGTGCTTGAATCCAGCGCAGAACCGGTCGCTTACCTGCACGGTGGTTACGACAACATTTTCCCTAAAGTGGAAGAAGCCATGCACGGTAAAAACATCGGTGACGTGGTCATCGTCGACTTACAACCGGTCGATGCGTTTGGCGAATACGACGAAGAGTTGGTGCAAATTGAACCCGCCAGCGCCTTCCCATCAAACGAGCTGAAAGTAGGCATGCAGTTTGAAGGCGAAGACGAATCCGGCGAAGTGATTTTATACACCGTGACCGAGATTGCCGACGGCAAAGTTATCGTCGATGGCAACCACCCATGGGCAGGCGAACGCGTGGTTTTCACTGCCACGATTAAAGACGTGCGCGCGGCCAATAAAGAAGAAGTGAGCCACCAACACGTGCACGGCGCTGGCGGTCATCACCACTAGTTAGCAAATTAAATAAAAAAGGCGCCCATGATTGAGCGCCTTTTTTATTGTCAGACACGGCCGTAAAAGGATTACGCTGCTACTTGCATAGGATGAATTTCATGCGCAATCTTTTCACCCACTAAGATTTGTGCCTGTTTAAGATCAAAACTCGTCTGCAGGTTTAACCAAAACTGTGGAGTGGTATTAAAAAAATGAGCCAACCTTAGTGCAGTATCCGTTGTAATGCTGCGACGCTCACGAACCACCTCATTAATTCTTGGGGCAGGCACACGCAACTCGATAGATAGCGCATTCGCACTCATACCCAATGGGTCTAGGTACTCTTCTCTAAGAATTTCGCCTGGGTGAATAGGCCTCATGTTATTTTCACTCATTTCCAATTTCTCAATTAAAATCATATAGTAATTCTATATTAAGCAAGCCTCAAACCTAGGCAAAGGCCACGTTCTTAAACAACCCCAATAAAAACAGCCAAGATTCTATTAACGCTTAGCAACTCTTCTTGCGATAATCGACCAAAAACCGGGCCAATTTTATCCCGTCCTACGGTCTGCACTTTGTCCACCATCACATCCGAGGGCCTAGACAGCCCGTTAATTTCATTAGGCACTATCGTCACGCGGAACAATGGCGTATCGCGTAACTCGCTGGTTACAGGCAAGATCACCACCGAGGGATGCTCAGAAAAAAGATCGGATTGAATAACAAGAGCCGGCCGCGGTTTGCCATAATCGCCTTGAAGGGCAATCGTGACTAAATCCCCACGTTTCATTGCCACCCTTCTGTGTCAGCTGCTTGCTCTAACCATGTCAGTGTTTCAACTTCTTGGGGGTCAGACCGCAACATTAAAGATTGGCGCTTGCACTCTTCAGAAAATGTAGCTTGCCGTGTATCTGGTACCCAGATTTGCACGGGTCGCAATCCATTAGCGCGCAACTCGGCCCTGTGTTTTTGCACCCGCTGTGCATTGCCAGTTCGCATAGTTAATCCTTACCTTGAATTATTACATGTAACACGATATACCCATGTTACATGTAATGCAAGTTAACTTTTATTTCGGGCTTAAGCCCAACAAAAATCGACCATAAAACGGCTATTCATTCATCAACTCTTTGAGTTGATACAAGGCATCCAGCGCTTGTTTAGGCGTTAAATCATCGGCCTGCAACGCTTCCAACGCGCTAAGGGCTGGGTGAACAAGCAATTCGGCGGCAGGTTCAGCGCTACTAAACAGTTCCGATTGTGAACTGGCACTGGCCACATTGCTTTGCTCCAGTTGCGCCAGCTTGCGTTTCGCCGCGGCCACCACCGATTTGGGGATGCCGGCCAATTGCGCCACTTGCAAGCCGTAACTTTGGTTGGCCGCGCCCTCTTCGACTTTGTGCATAAACACGATGGATTTATTGGCCTCGCTGCCGTGCTCCATGGCGTCCAAATGCACGTTAGCCGCTTGCTTAAATTCATCGACGATGCGGGTTAATTCAAAATAATGGGTGGCAAACAAGGTGTAGCTGCGGTTTTTTTCCAGCAATTGCTTGGCCACCGCCCAAGCTAAACTCAAGCCATCAAAAGTGGAGGTGCCGCGGCCTATCTCGTCCAACAAGACCAAACTTTTAGGGGTGGCATTGTGCAAGATATTGGCTGTCTCGGTCATTTCCACCATGAAGGTAGAACGGCCGCCGGCCAAATCATCGGACGCCCCTATGCGCGTCATGATGCGATCAATTTCGCCTATTTTTGCCGAATTGGCCGGCACATAACTGCCGCAATGCGCCAACAACACTATCAAGGCAGTCTGCCGCATAAAGGTCGATTTGCCGCCCATATTGGGGCCAGTGATCAACAACAATTGCCGATAGGGATTAAGCTGCACATCATTGGCAATAAAGGGTTGACCGGCATTGGCTAGGGTGAGTTGCTCCACCACCGGATGGCGCCCGGCTTGTATACTTAAGCCCGGCTCTAAGGTAAATTCCGGCGCCACGTAATGCAAGCTCTGTGCGCGCTCGGCAAAGCAACACAACACGTCCAGGCTAGCTACCGCCAGCGCATTGGCTTGCAAGCTAGCGATACTAGGTAACAAGGCTTCCAACACTTGCTCATAGAGCATTTTCTCTCTCGTCAAAGCCCGGTCGTTAGCGCTTAGTACTTTATCCTCAAATGCTTTTAATTCCGGAGTGATGAAGCGCTCTACATTTTTTAAAGTTTGCCGGCGGCGGTATTCGGCCGGCGCCGTTTCGGCTTGGCTGCGGCTCATTTCTATATAAAAGCCGTGCACACTGTTGTATTCAACCTTGAGGTTGGCGATGCCGGTACGGGCTTTTTCCGCGGCCTCAAATTGCAATAAAAACTCACCGTGGTTGCTTTGCAAATTGCGCAGCTCATCCAACTCGGCATCAAAGCCATCGGCAATCACGCCCCCGTCCCGCAGCACCACGCTGGGCTCTGGCTTAATCGCTTGCTGCAATAAATTAATGGCATCAGTTGGTGGCTGCATGTTAGCCAACAAGCTTTGTAATAAAGGGCTGGTCAAGCCTTGCAGTCCCGCTTGCAATGCGGGCAATGCCTGCAAGCTCAAAGTTAACCCCGATAAATCCCGCGGCCTGGCGGTTTTTAAGGCCACCCTTGCGGTGATGCGCTCTATGTCGCCCACGGCTTTTAGAGACAGGTTTAAATTTTGATAACGATCACTGGCTATCAAATCCGCGACCGCGTCGTGGCGGGCACTCACCTGCGCTCTATCTTGCAATGGGTGATGCAGCCAGTGGCGCAACAAGCGGGCACCCATGGCCGTATGCGTGGTATTAAGCAAGGAATAAAGCGTGGGACTGGCTTCCCCACGCAAGGTTAAGTCTATCTCGAGGTTTCGTCGCGTCGCCGCATCCAATTGAATGTAGGCACTACTCTGCTCCACCGACAAGGCATTGATGTGCGGCAAGGTGGTGCGCTGGGTGTGCTTAACGTAGTCCAGCAATGCGCCGGCGGCGCAGATAGCCGGATGCAAGTCCGCGCAACCAAATCCGTTTAAATCGTAAGTATTGAGTTGCTTGGTGAGGGTAGCAAAGGCGCTATCAAAATCAAATTGCCAAGGGCTCAAACGTTGCTTGGCTACTTTCGTATTGGCCAAGGCCGTATGCACAAAGTCGTCCGCCAGCAACAATTCACTAGGGGCGATGCGCTCCAACTCTTGCCCAAGCAAACCCACGGCAATTTCGCTCAAAATAAACGTGCCAGCGGCCAAGTTGATGCGGGCTAAACCGATTAAGCCATCGCCCTGAAACACACTCAGCAATGGCGTATCACGCGTTTCATCCAGCAAGGCGCTGTCGGTTAAGGTGCCGGGCGTTAAGATGCGCGCCACCTGCCTATCCACCGGTCCTTTACTCGTGGCTGGATCACCCACTTGCTCGCAGATGGCCACCGCCTCACCCATCTTGGTGAGCTTAGCCAAATAGCCTTCCGCCGCATGGTAAGGCACGCCGGCCATCTTGATTGGCTGGCCGTTGCTGCTGCCACGCTGGGTTAAAGTAATGCCGAGTAAGCGCGCGGCTTTTTCCGCATCCTCAAAAAACAATTCGTAAAAATCGCCCATGCGGTAGAACACCAGCTTATCCGGGTGCTGCGCTTTGAGTGCCAAATACTGGCGCATCATGGGCGTGTGATTGGTTGTTGCTTCGTTAGTTTGTTCGGTGTTATTCATGGGATGGCTTAATACAGAAATCAATTTACATTATGGGCCATATTCATAAAAATACAGCCATAGATCGACTTATGCGGCGCTCAACAAAGTGACTCTTTTGCCAGCTTGAACCGATGATAGGGCGTTCACCAATCCAATTTCTTGAAGGCGCTTCACGTCCGCATAAACCCTGCTGTAGGGTCGATTCATGTCTCTTGCCACTTGGTAGATATTCTTCGATGAACGGCTGCAGATATCCACGTACGTGGCCTTTAATTGTTTGCTCATCGGTTTATCTAAAACGTAGGCATACCCACTAAAGGCAAAGCCTGTCATCATCATAGCCCATAAGCCATCCAAGATAATTTTCCCTTGCCTACTTGAAGTGTGCTCGCTATCCACATCCAAACGAATGCTTTGCCATGACTTAAGAAACTGGCGATCCCCGATTAATCGCACGAAGTCTGCCGCATCAATAATGGAGACCGTCTGATTCAATAGCTTAAGGTGTTCATGATGGGTGCGATCAATGATCGCAGCAACCCAATAGGCGTAAGGCATCACCCTATCCTGGAAACAGGTTCTGGAGAGTTTATTCCACAAGATTTCGCGTGCTGACAGCCTAGCCATACGGAACCATTTCCTTAAACACGTCTTGCATCCTAGATTTTCGGACTGCTTTTCAGCTAACTAAATTAGGCCAGAAATTTTCTCGCTTGGGCAGAATCAAACGTCTTTTCATCGCCACTTTTAACGCGCGCCATAACCGATTCTGATAGGCAGTAGTCTTCAATGTCTACCAGCCCATTTTGAATAAACGTGCTAATACAATAGTATTTAGATATTCCAGTAGAAGCAGCTAATTGTTCCAATCGCTTTTCGACTTCTGAATCAAGCTTAATAGAAGTTGCCATCACTTATTGACTCCATTGCTGAATTTTCTTAGTGTGCGCAATCACGGCTTATTTCACGAAACATCCTGCACCTAAGTCGGCACAAGACCCTGCCAACGCAGCATCAATAGCAGATTTGCCCTGATGTCGATACGCTTCGTCATCCAACGTCGCATGGCGCAAAATATCCTGCTCGGTCGTCATATCGACCTGCTTGAGGTTAACACGGCCTCTTGGCAAGACTGGCTTGCCATCCGCACCCATTTTTATTTGTACTAATTTCATCTAAAGATCCACTCCATGCTAGCAAAACTACTTAGTACTCTCAGCCAACTTTTCCGCAAGCCAAATTTTCATAAGCGATTGATAGGGAACGTCAAGTTTGTTAGCTTGCAATTTAACGCTTTCTAAAAAACTTTGTGAGAGGCGCAATGAAATAGATGCGGTACTTGGCTTCAAGTTAGGCATCGTCACCTTGACTGCATTAGCGAGATCGAAATAATCTGACGTGTCATTAATCTCCCAAAATTTTCTCTCCTCAATTTCGCTTTGGAATGTCGGCATGGCTTTAATCGATTTTTTCATAATGCATCCTTTCTTTTTTGCTCATTGGTGCAGCAGCCCCCCGCGCCTTCTTGTCTTAAGGTAAAAACACAACCATTCTCAACCCGCTGGAACCGATTAATCGATGCATTCAACAGACTGGATTAATATTTGCGATTACTTCAAAACCTTTTTAAGCATTCTTATCCTGGCCCACAAAGCCGCTTTAGTGCCGTTGATAGATAAAATACCCATACATCGCTCCAACCAATTTTGACGGGACTCAAGACGCTCAATCGCGAGGCCAAGGTCTCTTAGTATTGACTTGCCGTAAGCCGCCTCCGCTTTGCTTACCGCTATGCGCAATGCTGACAAGGCGGGATTCATCATCGCTAGGTCAATCGCATCACGACTAAACACACTATCATCACCCCAACGATCGGAGTTTGCGAGCAATTTAGTTGTGGCCATATCGAGCTTTGTCAGTGTTGAAACACCACAAATCCGATCAGATGACCTGGGTAGCTCAAGTTCAATTCGACCTTCTAAAACGATTTCAAATTTGATGGATTGCCCAGCCACGTTAATAGCCGTTCGGATTCCATACTGATCGGCACGCACCTCACCAAAACGGATGGTTTGAGATGCTTCTTCCTTAAAAATATTAGCAATGCCGCCTGAGCCAGTGACTATCTCGCGAAGCTTCCGGTAGCAGGCAAGATCTGAAACCAAAAAATCAATATCAACCGATTCACGGTACTCATCAAACATCAATGCAATGAGCGTGCCACCCCCAAACAAGCATTTATTATCAAGCAACAATTGCGCATTGAGCAATTGCAGTGCGTGCGCAATGCGTTGATGATGTGGGCGACTATACATTGGGAGCCACGCCCTTCCCTAAACCCAACCGCAAGGCATCAATCAACTGACGCTCGCTTGGACTGAGTGCGAGGTGATCAAGGTGACGCCAATTTCGCTCATAAATACCAAGCGCTTCAGTCGGGGTAAGATCGGTGTCCGCCTTTATCTGCCATGCTAGCTTTTTAAGTTGCGGGTAGTCATCAAGATGAATGCGTACCGGAATAAATCCGGCATGGGTTTCATCCACCCTTGTGCCAATGGCAAGATTCAACCCTAAGGCCAACATAACACTGGCATAGGCACCCATATTGACTGTTGGCTCACCGCGCTCCAACCTGTGCAAGGTCACCCTAGAAATGCCGGCCGCCTCAGCGGTAGCGGTGGCATTAACGCCCAGGGTCTTGCGTTGGGCGCGTATTTTCCTGCCTAGCTCAATGAGTACGTCGTTTACGTTTTCTGTGATATTTTCTGTCATTATGTTTCCTATAATATACAATATATAATAATTGTCAATTATAAGAAACAACTATTAATAAAAATAAAGTATCTTGGGGGTGTATTTTATGGGGCAGTAGCAGGCATAAGTCTGCGCTGCCAAGGTGCTAGATGAGCTTTAGTCCGTTTTGTAAAGAATTAAATCGCCGAGACCTGACTGCCGAGCGGCACCACAACAACTTTGCTCAGCGCCATTGCAGTCGACACAACCCAAACCACCACTTATTAAGTTAACAATATTAGTTCAAATATGAACCAAAGTTGTAAACTTATTGACATTAGAAAAGATCAAGTATAGGCTATCAATATCAAACATTGACTCAACCCATGAGACTACCAGAAGCCCTGAACCGGATCAGCCATATCAATGGCCAGCGTGCACCACTTCTCACTAAGCATGATCTTGGTGTGGTATTGATGGAGCATGGGGACACCCTGTCCTCAACGGTCAAACGTTTATCTAAATACGGCGCCCTGACGAAGGTGGCTAATGGCCTGTACGCCACTGAAAAATCAAAGCATACCGAGGGCATGCTCTACATGATGGTCACCTACCTTAGGCCAGACGAAGTCAACTACTTAAGCAATGAGTCCGTTCTGTGCAACCTGAGTATTATCTCGCAGCAGATGCTTGATCGCATTACCGTCATGACGACAGGCCGCTCGGGTACCTTCAAAACGCCTTTCGGCGTAATCGAATTTACGCATACCAAAAGGGACCCCGCCTCCATTGCGAAATCGACGTTTAAACCCAATGGCGTTCCGATTAGAATGGCCAACAAGCATGTGGCGGTGCGCGATTTAAAAAGAATCGGCCGTAATATTAATATGATTGACTGGGAGGAATTTAATGAAGCCGACTAAAACCACACTCACCCTAAGAGAGATCGCACGCCTAGAGGCGGGGAGTAACATCAACCTTCAGCCCGTAATTGAAAAAGAGCTGATACACTACGACATTATTCGCGCCATGAGCGAAAATGGATTTTTAGAGCGACTTTGCTTTCAGGGTGGAACCGCATTACGCTTGTGTTATGGATCTGAAAGATTCAGCGAAGACTTAGACTTTACTGGAGGCATTCTTTTCGATCACGCCAACATGCATCAACTAAAGCAGTGCATTGAGGATTATCTATCTGCTAAGTATGGCGTCCAAGTGGAAGTAAAATCGCCGCAAGAAAAAAAGACTGCTGGCATCAAGGTCTCTTCTTGGCAAGTCAAGGTCGTGACGGCACCAGGCCGACCGGATATCCCGACCCAGAAAATTAAAATTGAAGTAGCCAACGTGCCTTCGTACACAAGGGAGTTGGTGCAAATTTCCGAAAACTACCAACTCGTCAGTACCCCCCCCTTAATTATTGGGGTTGAGTCTATGGATGAAATTATGGCAGACAAGCTACTCGCATTCCCCGCAGCAGCGCTTCCAATTCGATACCGCGACATTTGGGATCTGCATTGGCTGGCGATGAATAGAGCGCATCCCAATCTGATATTTTTGGATCAAAAAATTAAGGACTACGGGGTTGAAAACTTCCAACATAAACTCAATGCGCGCATCCTAAGCCTAGCTAGCATCATCAATGGCGTAGAATTTATGGATCAGATGTCAAGATTCCTTACGCAAGAAACGATGGACACATCCATTGCAAAAGAAGATTACAGAATGGCGCTTATAGGCAGCCTGACGCGCCTATTATCAACGGCATGCGAAAACACAGCTTGACCAAAAAATAGGGTTTACAGTAAAAAATAGGATTGCTGCGCGCCGACTGCCCACTTGCCGTGGAAGGGGCAATAGCAGGCCTAAGTCTCCCCTTCCCTTCGTCTAGATGAGAATTAGTCCGTTTTGCGAAAAATGCTTTTTTATAATATTAGGGCAAAAAAAATACCCATCGATGATGGGTTGTTTACTTAAAAAGCGACTTGCTTAGTCTTCTGACATAACGTCGACGGTGTTGCGCTCTTGCCGCCAATGCTGGTGCTTACGTAGTTCGGATAAGGTACGGTAGAAAGCTCGATCCAGGTCGTCGTGAACGCGCTGAATGCTGCTCTCTTGCATAAAACTTAGGAGACGCGCTTCTTTGATTTCTTTAACAATTTGACGAAGAAGCCCGATGTGTTTTATGGCCATTACCTCGTCACGATAATCTATTAGAAATTGCTTACAGTAAATTCTTATAAAGAGGTGCACCGTTCCATCTTGCTCTTTCACTCTCATGGCTGACCAGAGAGAGCAATCTTGACGATTATTAGCAACAGCTCTCACCTCTAAGTAATTGTAGAGTAAAGGCGATGCTTGTTTTAGCTCATTTAATTCCTGAACAGTTGGGATGACATCAATAAATTGATTACAGAAGCTAAATGCGAACTTCCACCGCTCTTCCTCAACTTGACTCATTTCATCCACCAAGGCGAGCATAGATCTCACATCACTAATAGCAGCAGGAAACTTAAACTTAGAATATTCGGAAGATGCAAAATTGGCACTAAGCGTACGAACAAAACCCGCATGCTCAATTTTTTGCGCCCGGAGCTTTTTCCAGGTCAGTACGGTCAAGTTATGCACCATGGTCGCAGCGACAATATCCTCTGGACTAAAGTCACTAACAAACTGCTCTTCGAGTTCCTGAAAATCTTTCTCACTCTCCCCTGGCAAAATGATTAAGGTAGAGTATGCACCAGTCTTA